>CENZ01032319.1_pt1 | contig 16539 bp, 17 predicted proteins | sample 361341 | NCBI WGS metagenome assembly CENZ01 (sample SAMEA2619782, study PRJEB7988) | marine metagenome | biome: marine biome (ENVO:00000447); feature: deep chlorophyll maximum layer (ENVO:xxxxxxxx); material: "saline water (ENVO:00002010), including plankton (ENVO:xxxxxxxx)" | depth 50 m
GCTGCCGCGTCGGCAACGCAATGATTACCGTTTACACCATAATCTTCAATATATCGTTCAATAAAAATACCGTGTTCATAGATTGAGCGTAAGAATAGAAACTTAAACTCACTATCATTCCATGCGTTTGAATTTTTGAAAATATGAAAAAACCATGTCCAACTGAAAACCCTCATGGCAGGTTCCATAGCAACTGCCCAATTAATCCCCGTTGCGTATGGATTATTTTCAATCCAATCAATAATAACCTTCTTTGCAAAAAAGGCATATTTCTCATCATTGGTAAGAGAGTAAGCTTGGCCCACAGGAATCGCCCACTGTAGTCTAGATAATTCCCATGGAACTTTAACATCGCTTGGGAGGCCAGGGTTAAGAATATCAATATCTCGGAAAAATTTATTTGGCCAAGTGTAATTCGCCTTAAAGTCTGTATGCCAAGGAATTGGAAATTTAAGAGTTACAGGCCCAGAACCTAAAAAGTTAACTGATAAGAATAGCGCCTTTTCAGCTAATTCAATTACCCTATTTGTCTCATTAGGACAAAAAAAATCGAGTTCAGAGGAATTCATTTTATTAGTATATGAAGGATATGGTCTTCCTGATATTTTTTGATATAGATTTTTTATATCTTTTTCGTTAAAAATTCTTGAAAATTCATACTCGTTCATTCCATTTAATGGTGAAGAAAAGACACGATCTCTCATCGTATAAAGCTCACGATACGCGCGCTTGCAAATTTCTAGAGGTGAACGCGAACCTGCTCTAGAAAGACGATCAATCCAAAGACCCAAAATAAATTAATCCTTTTAACTTTTTTAGCTTTAATAGTATACTGCAGAAATCATAATAATCCTTTAAAGCATACGTCTCTAGTCATCTTTATTTTCGCTCAAATTTTTAATGAATAAGTTTAAAAAATTAATAATATTCTCTAATCAGGAGTTGGTAACATACTAAAAAGGGCAATTCCATCCACAGATGAGTATATACCCGCAATTGGATTAGGCACGTATCGATCATTTGATGTTAAGTTTGATCAGAATAAAAAAAACCTCTTAAATGTTATTAAACTTTTTTATGAGGCTGGGGGTATGGTTATTGACACCTCGCCAATGTATGGATTGGCAGAATCAACTCTCGGACAAGTTATATCTTCATTAAACATGAATGATATCTTTTTTTTAGCTACTAAGGTATGGACCAAGGGGAAAAATAACGGCTATCGGCAAATGCAAAAATCTCTGCAAAAACTGGAAACAAAGCAACTTCAGCTTATGCAAGTTCATAATCTTATAGATTGCGACACTCATCTGGAAACCCTTCGAGAGTGGAAGGAACAAAAAAAAATTAAATTTATTGGCATCACTCATTACACAGATAATAAATTTGACGAACTAAGTCGTTATATAAAAAAAAATCCAGACATTGATTTTTGTCAGATACCTTATTCAATAGCGAATAGAACAGCTGAGCTATATTTTCTAGACTTATGCTCAGATTTTGAAATTGCAACATTAATAAATCGACCATTTGAACAGAAAGGTCTTTTTCGCCAGGTTAAACAATCAACAATTCCAATATGGGCAAAAGAATTTGGCTGTTCTACATGGGCTCATTATTTTTTAAAATATATACTAGCTCATAACGCAGTAACATGTGTCATTCCAGCAACAAATAATCCCAATCATTTAGCAGAAAATTTAATGGTTGGAGAGACCAGACTACCTGAAAAAAGAGAATTACAAAAAATGGTCGAATATTTCGAATCAATATAACTATTTTATAACATTATCTTCAGATAATGGAATTATTTATCATCATGGAAAATAATAATAAACTTGGCCAACCTGAAGGATTATCAAAAGTCTCGCATCGTCGGATTCTACAACTGGCTATTCCGATAATATTAGCAAATCTGACAACGCCAATATTAGGCGCTGTAGATACCGCTGTAATGGGACACTTAGACAGCCCATCTTATCTCGCGGCAGTTTCAATTGGGGCTATAATTATACAATTTGTCTTTTGGGGATTCGGTTTTTTACGCATGGGCACGACAGGACTTACAGCCCAGGCCTTTGGACTGAATGATAAGATAGAACTACAAATGAATTTTCTTAGGCCAGCATTATTCGGGATATTAATGGGTTTTATTTTATGGGTTCTTCAAATTCCAATCATAAATTTTTCCCTATATTTATTTGAAGCATCTGACACTGTGGAAATGTTGGCTTCAAAATATTTTGCGATCCGTATCTGGAGTGCGCCAGCAGTTTTAATTAACTATTGCCTTACAGGTTGGTTCATTGGCATTCAGAAAACCAAACTAACTTTAATACTCCATGCTTGGATGAATATAATTAATATTATTCTAGACCTCGTTTTTGTAGTCGTATTTGATTACGGTATCGTTGGGGTTGCAATCGCAACGGTAATAGCTGAGGTATCCGCAACAATAATAGGAATAATTATTTATCGACGCGAGATAAGAAACGTTAAATTAAAAATTAGATTATTAAATCTATTAAATCTAAGCAAAATAAAAAAACTTTTAGGTAATAATTTAAATATTTTTATACGAACGTTTTGCCTAATTTTTGCATTTGCATACTTTACATCGGTCGCAGCAAAGTTCGGTAGCACCATTCTTGCCGTAAATGCTGTTCTCCTTCAATTTATACATTTCCTCTCTTTTGGCCTAGACGGTTTTGCACAAACAGCTGAAACATTAGTGGGCAGCGCGTTGGGCGCAAAAAATCGAATGGCATATAAACTGGTGGTGAAAAAAGTTACTCAATGGTCTTTGATAATAGGAATTTTGTATTCAATCATATACTATTTTTTAGGCCCCTTATTGATCGATTTACTTACAGACTTGACGGAAGTTCGTACATTATCGAAAGAGTTTTTAATTTGGTTAATTTTCTTTCCAATTGTAGCATTATGGGCTTATCTTTTAGATGGAATCTTTATTGGAGCAATGCGTTCCAATGACATGAGAAATGGAATGTTGTTATCCTTAGCAATTTTTCTTGGATCAGTAAATTTTCTGATTGAAAATTATGGATATAATGGTCTATGGGCTGCACTATATATATTTATGTTCTCAAGAGGCATTACCTTAATGATAAAATATCCACAAATAAGTAAAAGCTTAAAAGTGGTACCCGTATCTAATACCGACTGACTCAAGTCCCTCATTAGTGGAACAGAGTTTAGCATTAGAGATATGATCCAAATGCGCCATGATAGAGTGACGACCCTCAAAACGATAACCAATATCTAGAGACTCTCTAAATAGAAAATTACAGCCCAAGGACTTCTTATCAGTTAGATCAGTAACTTTAGAGCCATCATGATACGCACCGCCCAGCGAAAAGTTAGTAAAATATGTTTTTTTAAAAAGCCACTCCCATGTAAGCCCTGCATAAACTTGATTTGTATCTTGAGAGTCATTTAATGATACCCCCAAGTGCGGTTTTGGGTTCCAAATTCGTTTAAATTCATCTGGGCTACTAAATAAGATCTCTAGATTACCGTCGTATCCTTCTTCTTTCCGATGACTAAAAGGACCTTGGTCATGCCACAAAGCCCCTATCCTTATCTCAGATACAAAATTATTTCCCTTTGATTTGGAAGTCGATTGATTGCTCATTGTGTTTTTTTCTGTCGATATCTTACCGAACTCTATAATTTCTATATTATTTATCCGAGGAACAATTCTCGATTTTATCGAAAAATCTGGCCGAGGTTCAGTATTTGTATTTTCAAAAGGATGCGGTTCATTCAAAAGCCTTTTCATATTATAGTTTGCACCTGTGGTACCAGCAAACGCACTGGTTAACACCATGCTAAATAACATAAAGCTTAAACTGCATGTTAGGCCAGAAAATAAACCTTTATTATACAAAACTTCCCCCGTTTAAATTATATTATCCTTTTATTGATGTCACCTTTAACAATGCTTGTCTAGAAAAACACATAATTTTTAAATAAGAAAAATTAATATTTTTCTTGTCTTTTTCTTTCGATAACCTACTCTCTTTCATTACCATTAAAGCCAAAATGTTAAAAAAGAAAGGCGGACAATGATTTACGAATTTCGAACATATGACTTGGTTCCGGGATCTGTTAATGAAGTAATAAAATGTTTTGGCGAGGCCTATAAAAAAAGGAAGGAATTTTCGCCTCTTTCTGCTTTTTTTTACTCTGAAATTGGTCCCCTTAATCAAATAATACATATTTGGCCATATGAAGACACCAATCACAGAGCACAGGTTCGATCTGACGCCGTTGAGAGCGGGGCATGGCCTCCAGCAATTAGTGAGTTCATTCAGCATCAACACGTCGAAATTCTTGTCCCATGGTCATTTTCACCAAAATTATCGCCTGGTTCACACGGTCCATTCTACGAGATGCGAAGTTATATATGTAAGCCTGGAAGCTTGCCTAAAACCAAAGAACGTTGGCTCTCTAAAATAGACGAACGTAAAAAATTATCACCCTTAATTGGTGTATTTAGTGTCGACATTGGTACCGCGTTGAAAATTGTACATATTTGGGGGTACAAAGATCTAAAGCATAGGAGTGAGGTGCGAGCTAAAGCAGTAGAAAAGGGAGTATGGCCACCCTCAGGAAGCGGAGAAGACTATTTTTCACAAGACAATAAGATTCTTCTACCAGCAAGCTTTTCGCCTATGCAATGAGCAAAATACTAGACTAATTTGCTACGTGCCTACCGTATAGAGATATAAGTGTTTTTGGAATAATCTTTTTCAATTGTGATGAATAATTGCCAAACGGATTTTTGTCTAATTTATTCTCCTGAAGTTGACTTACATAGTAGTAGGCGTCGGCCTTGGCTGAATACAAACCTATTATCTGGCCAATACCTAAATTGGTCATAACCATCCAAGTTTTATTTTCAGTATTAAATTTTATAGAATAGCGCATCTTCACTCTCCAATATAATTGGATATCGCAAAAGGCTTAAAAAAAAATAAATTAATACTTTTAATTTATGAAATATCTAAGTTTTTAATTTGTTTAACGCTATTGGCTATGGACTCAATCGAACAATTCAATTGCGTAATTTCTTTTAAAATTAATCTATCGTGTCTTTTCATTGATCTTTGATAAGCTGGATCGTAGTGATCTTTTAATAAGCTTTTTGCAAGGCCTAGCCAATTCTTGTCATCCAGAAGGTTTTGCCAGTAAACAATTCTTTCATTTCCGTATCGTGTCTTCATCCCATGAATAAGGCAGGCCAAATATTTAGTTTGAGATATTAAATTTTTATATGATGAAAAGAGATACTCAGATCGGGCATCTCTAGATACATTTATCATAACTAGCGGAGCTAAACTCATGTGTTTCCATATGTTATTTGGTATCAAAAGTTTTCCAATACGAGAACTCTCCGCCTCTATAAAAATTGGGTGCCGCTTATCAAATAAAGACAATTTCTTAACGAGTTGTGATTCAAAATATTTTTGGCTTGGTTGAGATTGATCTGGTAACGCCCCTAAGAGGGACCCACGATGTTTAGCTAATCCCTCCAAGTTAACGACCTGGGCTCCAATTTCCTCCAATTTAACCAAGATATCCGTCTTACCAGATCCAGTATATCCACCGATTACTATAAATTTAAATTTATCAGCTATATGTTCTAAAGTTTTTACTATTCCTCGCCTGTATGATTTGTAACCCCCTTTTAATAAATGAGAGTGCCAGCCAATCTCACTGCATATTTGTGCAAACGCGCGAGACCTCTGACCTCCCCTCCAACAATAAATTAAAGGCCTGAAATCAGAACCCATTTCCGAGAGTTTTGCCTCCAAATGATGTGCGATATTTTTAGCAACATAAATAGCACCCCTTTTTCTAGCCAAAAATCGAGATTTCTGAACATAAATTGTACCAATTTCAGCTCGTTCGATATTTGATAAAACAGGCATATTTATTGCCGTAGGAATATGATCAATTCTAAATTCGTCCGGCGACCTCACATCAATAATTTGGTCATACTCGTCTGAGTTCCAAGCAACCACTTCATTTATCGGAGCATTCATTTTTGCAAATTTCATTCACATGTAGATTTGATATTTAATGTTTGAAAGATTTAATTACAAGACCTACAGTTTACAGAAGTATTTAGTATAGCCAAATACAATCGGTACGATTAAGTCATGTTTTTTTAATTTTAAGAAAAGATATATGTGAGGTAAAGAATGTCGTCATTTATTACAAAGTTAAAGAATGAAATCGATACGTCTTCATTAATTATAGATAAATTCGAGATGGCAAAATATATTACTGATTGGCCAGGAAAAATTACTGGGGATGCACTAGCTGTTCTCCGTCCACAAAATACAACCGAGGTCTCAAAAATGCTGGCAATGGCCTATGAGTATAGAATACCAGTAGTGCCACAGGGAGGAAATACCAGTGTTGCTGGAGGATCAGTTCCTGATGATACTGGAACCTCAGTTGTAATTTCGTTGGAACGAATGAATAAAATTCGAGATATAAGCCTATCTGCGATGACCATTACCGTAGAGGCAGGATGTATACTTGAGAAATTACAAGAAATCGCAGAAGACAAGGGGCTTTTTTTTCCCCTTAATTTTGGTGCTAAAGGAAGTTGTATGATTGGCGGTAACCTTGCTACGAATGCCGGAGGCCAAAATGTTGTAAGATATGGGAATACGCGCGAATTATGCCTTGGTTTAGAGGCTGTATTCTCTGACGGTAGAGTAATGAATTTATTATCTGGATTAAGAAAGGATAATACCGGATACGATCTAAGGGATTTACTCATTGGATCGGAGGGAACTTTGGCCATTATTACAGCGGCCACCATGAAGTTATTTCACTTACCAATAGAACGCTCTACAACAATTGCTGTTATTCCTGATATTGACACTGGACTGGAGCTTTTAAACAGAGTTCAATCGGCAACTGGGAGCGCTGTTGAGGCTTTCGAGTTGATACCTCGAGTTTTCCTAGAATTAGTAAAAAAACATGCGCCCCAATTCCAAATGCCATTCCCAAAAATCCCTGAATTATGTGTTCTAATTGAAATTGCTCCAACAACTCCACAAATTTCAAATGGCACCGAGGCAATGGAGAATAATGCACAAGAGCAGCTTGAGATTATTTTAGAGGCTGGCGTAAATGATGGATTGATCTTGGATGCAGTCATTGCGTCATCTGAAGCGCAACGAAGGGAAATGTGGGAAATGAGAGAAAATGCTCTTGAAATTATCACAAAAGAGGGAAATCGTATCGGGTTTGATATTTCACTCCCCCTTAACAAAGTTCAAGCGTTTGTCAAAGAAATGGAATATCGTGCCGGTTCGTTGGTTAAAAACCTTAGAATGTGTCACATGGGACATCTAGGAGATGGCAACCTTCATTATGCTATATTTCCTCCAGAAGGAAATTCAGATGCATTAAATTCAAAATCAGAGGAAATAAAAACAGCGGTGTATGAAGCAGTTAGTTCTTTTGATGGATCGTTCAGCGCTGAACACGGCATTGGGACCTCAAAACTATTTGCAATGAATAATTACAAAGATCCAGTCGCATTGGATATAATGCAACAGATTAAAATGAAACTTGACCCGAAAAATATTATGAATCCGGGCAAATTATTGCCATAGATGTTAATTTAGAAGTTATGGTGTAAAGAGGCTAAAAAGATAATACCCAGGGGAACTTACGCCTCAATCGACCATTTCGGTAAGTTAAAATATTTTTTAACTCAATATCTTTATGTCGAGATGCGATTTTAATACCACTTCTTTTATAAGAGCCTATGTCATCTGTTAGGCTCCTTAACTTAAAAATAGTTTTTTGATTTTCAAATCGTTCTTGCCATTGGAAAACTTTATTAACATATTTTCGCGTGTATCCATGAGGTTTGGCATTGCCACCGCGTCCACTTAGTGTTCCGCCATTATAGTGAGATAAAGCCAAATCCCAGCGTTTATCATATTGTTTAAAAAGTTTATACAGATAATCCACACCAATTTGTATATTTATCTCTGGATTCCACAAACTTCGGGCCGTAGCACCATATTCCTCTCGCGCTGTTTGAGGCATGATTTGCATAACACCGCGAGCGCCAGCGGAGCTTAGAGCCTTTGGCTTAAAATCTGACTCAACTTTAGCCACAGCTAGTGCAAGAGTTGGAGGAACTCCTAAACCCAGGGCTTGATCAACAAGAAGTTTTTTAATTTGTAAACGATCCGCGGAGTTAACTTCCCATGAAAACAAAAAGAAAAAAGAAAATGAAACAAAGGTTATTTTATGTTTATTCAACTTAAGATATTTAAACACTGCTTTTTTTCTTTCCTAAAATAATTTATTATGGAAATACACTTTAATTAAGTTATTATTAATAACAAAAATATTTTATATTTATTATTTAAAACTGAATATTACATTACACCCAATCAAAAAAAAACTAAGCAATTTCTAAATGTATTTATTACAAATGAATACGTACTGAAGTATTCCATTAAAAGCCATCTACTTTTTCCCCAGTTGGTAGACTAAATAAATTATCCGGTAAACTTTTTATATATGAAAGAGTATCCAAGCTTGAATTTACATCTGCGTATTTTGCATGCAGATCGAGAAGTGTCACTGCGTGAGATACATCAGACCGATCAAAACAAGCTTCCTCAACAACATTAACTTTTAGATTATTACTAAAAGCATCAACCGCTGTAGCTCGAACACAACCGGATGTTGTTGTACCTGTTAAAATGATTGAGTCTGCTTTTAAAAGATTTAGATAACTCATAGTTGGAGCTTCATGAAAAGCGCTCGGTTTTTGTTTCCAAACAATAATATCTTGCTTTTGTGGAGCAATTTCATCCATGATATCGTTACCATTTCGATTCGTTTTTACTATAGGCTTTTCGCCTTTATTATTTTCACCCTTAGAATTTTTCCACGACCATCCGCCACGATCCCATCTGTCATCTCGGGCATAACCTGTTGTGTATATAACCGGTATTCCTTTTTCGTGGGCCGCATCTATTAACTTAGTCAGAACTGGAAGCGCATCCCATGCCGACTCACCACATGACAGTTTCCAGCGTTTAATCGAGTCTAAAGTTGCCTCCCGTCTATCTCCACAAAACGCATAACTTACATCGATAACCATTAAGACTGGACGCTGGCCAAAGCCTGACTTTTCTCCGAAGCCGGCAGCCTCAAATACATTGCGGTCACGATCAGAAACATATTTATCCCAGATACGTTCTGTCATGTTCTTATTAAACTCCCATTTAAAATAATCGATTCACTATTCAAAAATTTTCTCTGTTTACAATCCAAGATTAAACTAGATAATTAAAATTATTAAAAGCTCAAAATATAATTGGCTTAATCTGTTTATGTTTAATATCGCATTTATTTAAAATTAAAAAGTTCAAAAACTATAATATAATTCTAATAAATGAAAAGAATAAACCATTATGAAAAACAAAACGACAATAGTTACAGGAGCTGCAGGAGGAATCGGTTCTGCCTGCGCGAAAATACTTTTAAATCTCGGTGCTAATGTAGTCGCATTTGATCCTGAAATTGAAAAAATGAAAAAACTTTTACCCACAGATAACCGTAATCTATTAATTATTGGTGGTGATGTATCAAAAGAGATCGAATGTAATAATTTAGTGAATGAGACTATAGAAAAATTTGGCCAATTAGACTCATTGATCCACTGGGGAGCGACACATTCTTCAGACACATGGAAAGATCTTACATCAGAAGAGTGTAACAGAGTTATGAACATAAATGTAACCGGCTCTTTTTTGATAACACAAGCGACCGCAAAAGAAATGTTAAAACAAAAAAAAGGCTCGATTGTTTTATGCACATCAACGTCGGTGCTATTTGGAGTAACAGGTGGTGATGGTCAGGCAGGCCCCGCTTATGTGGCATCCAAGGGTGCAGTGATTGCATTAATGCGCTCTTTCGCACGAGCATTAGGACCCGATGGGATCCGTGTAAATGCAGTAAGCCCTGGTATAACTGAAACCCCTATGATTAAGAATTATACAAAGGCAAAACGGGATACAATGAAAAAACGTTTTCCACTCGGCCGATTTGCTGAACCTAACGAAATTGCCGAGGCAGGTATATTTTTAATATCTGATAAGTCAACTTTTGTGACAGGAGAGACTATGCATGTAAACGGTGGTTCAAACTTTGGCTAGTTTCCAACAAAACCATGAATAAAAAAATATCGATTTTTATTGAGGCTCTTGACCAATATCGTAAATGATTTCTGATACTATTTTACCGATGTCATTATAATATTTCCAACGCCCCACTTGTTTACCATTCCTATACTGCCCTTCATAGTAAACCTGACCGTTAGAGTAATAGTGTTTCTCTTTTCCTTCTTTTTTATTATTTTTATAAGTTCCTTTTGACCATATTTTTCCGTTGGTTCTTATCCACTCCCAAGGCCCTTCTAATTTACCCTCAAAATAATTTTCTTTCCAAATTGAACCATTAAGATACCTCAGCCATACCCCATGTTTCTTTCCATTTTCAATATTACCCACATACTTTATGGTTCCATTTTTAAAATATGATAAACTTAAGCCTGAGTAAGGAATTAGTTGATCACCTATAAAATACTGACCATTTTTGTTGATTAATTGACTAAGTGAAATACCTTTTGCCAAAACTGACTCAGACACAAAAATAATAATTAGAAAAAGGAATGTTATCTTAATATTACTCATACACCATCTTCTGAACTTAAATACATTAAGTTTTCTTCTATTAAGTTACACAAATTAAATAAGTGATAATCCAAAGTATTAACATTTATTACAAATATCAATATAGTTCCTCAAAATTAGCAGCGTTATTTTATAAATAATCACATCAGGTTTTCATCCCAAATCTGATTGAATTTCGATTTTTAAAACACAAAAACACATTATTTTGAGCACAATGAAATAATCAGGTAAATAAGCGTAATCGATTAGACTAATACATCTTAAAAAATATTATCAAAATTTAAAAATGAATATTTATAGAATGGCTATATAGATATTAAATATATTAGATAACAATTATGTAGATCTAAAAAATTATTAATGTTAAACTTTAATATAAATAAGGGCCATAAGCATAGAAAAAGCGAATATTAGAAAAATTTATTCGCTAGAAGTAAAAAAATGTTAGATGGCGTTTCGACTAATTTTTCAAAAATATATACCTCTGACTGCAATAATTGTGATGCTATTTGCTGCATAGCCCTTGATCTAGTCGCTAAGGACTATAAAAAACCAAAAAATATTTTGTGCCATTATTTAAAAACTGAGAAAAGAAAATGTGCAATTTATAAAAAAAGGGCAGAGCATGGTTTTAGCTGTTGTATCCAATTTGAGTGTTATGGCGCTGGTCAAGCAGTAACCAAGCTTTTCCATAAATTATATGGTAGAAAATCTACCTCAACTAAGATTGGAAACCTAAAGAACGATATCTTGGTGGCGACTTTGTTAACTTTAGGCGATAAACTTGAACTCAAATACAAAAATAAAATTGCAGTAAATTCCAATATTTTAAATGCTCTCCGCCCTTTCCTGGATGCTGCAATTACTTTAATCGAGGAAAGACAATAACCCATTAATCGATTTAACAAGTACTTGTAAACCTGAATTAAAAGAAACTAAAATTAATTTATTCTTTAAACTTAACACTATTTATGTCACACCATGACATAACAGAATATCCAAATTATTTATCAAAAACGGTGTGAAAATTAAATGGCGAACTACAGCAAAAAAGAAGCAAAAGCCTTCGCTCAAGAAAATTTCAAAGGTATCTTTGCTGCAGGAATGACTCCATTTAATGATGACCTATCAACCGACGAAAATGGACTTCGAAGTAACTTAAGACATTGGGTTGATGATTTAAATATCTCAGGTTTATTTATTAATGGAAAACAAGGTGAATTTTTTTCAATGAGCCTTACCGAACGCAAAAAGCAATTTGAGATAGTTGTTGATGAGGTTGGAAATCGTTGCAAAACAATCATGTCTTGTTCAGATGAAAATCTTGATACGGTCCTTGAATTAGCCGAATATGCTCAGAATATAGGCGCTGATTGGATAATCGTTCACGCTCCGCCGCTTTACTTTCATTCCGATGTATCATCGGTATTAAAGGAATATTATAGGTATATTGCAGAAAGAATCGATATTGGGATAGCAATTTGGCATCAACCAGATTACAATTATTTACTTGAGCCTGAAATCTGTGCAGATATAGCTGAAATCGAAAACATTGTAGCCATTAAGTATAGTGTAGATCGAGATCGTTATTCCAGACTAACCGAAATGACCAGAGGAAGGTTAATCGTCAGCACCTCCTCAGAGGAGTTTTGGCTTGAGAATATTATCGAGTTAGGTTGGCAGGTTTATCTTTGCTCAACACCACCTTTTTTAATGCAGACAAAGTATGATCAGCGAATGAATGAGTATACGCGTCTCGCAATCGATGGAAAAATAGATGAAGCAAGATTGGTACGAGATAGCTTAGATCCAATAAGGCTTGCAATAAAAACAACCCGACCTCCTGACAAACCTCATGCGCAACAAAAATATTGGGCAGATCTATTGGGACAAAAAGGCGGCCCGGTGCGACGCCCCCTGCTCAATCTTCAGCCATCAGAAAAAATAATAATTAAAGAAGCCTTTGATAATTGTGGACTTAAGTTAAAATGATAAATTTTGAATAAAAATATATTAATAGCTTATAATTGCATGAAACTTTATATTAATATCCATATATAAACTTAGGAAAGAGACGCAGTTGCCAATCTCCAAAACCTTTTTATGAACATTGTGACCACACATTCATCCCATTCAAGTTTGGTGTCACGGTCTCACGTTACTTTGCCTAATTTTAAACTTCATATCCAAACGCTTCACAGCTCTCTCTGCACCAAAAATTTTAACTTGGACACCTTTTGGTAAATCTAAAATATTATTTACGTATCAATCGTCCTATGGCATATTTTTATCGTAAATTGCTTGAAAAGAATAATTAAAATCTAAAGTATTTCTTTGCTTACACATTTTCCAAGCATTTCAAAATAATTCTAACTTATTTAAATTTTAAAATATTATTTCAATTGCATTTTAAATTACTTCAATAGAATTATTCCAACATAGTTTATAAAAATTATTTTCTTCAATTCGAGGCCAATTTGGTATGTCAGAATGATTTGGATTACCACCTCTTACAAACGCACCCCAAGTTTTCTGAATACTTCCTGATAAACCAGCTATTTCTTTTACTTTACCGCCTAATAACATAGGTGGATCCCATTCTACTGCAGTATCGAATATGAAAGGTAGCTCTATACAGTGACAAGCTCCAAAAACACCTTCAAAACTGCCCCAATCAAATCTGTACAACCAAGTATTGATGTTAGCAGCGCTAAGACGTTTGGCTAAATTAAGGGTTTGGCCTTCAAAATTACTAATATTCATCCCCATACTAATCATTTCCATGGCACCTGCCCCAGGACGCCTCTTTCTGCATTCATCAAGAATAACATTCCAATTATTTTTAAATTCTCTTTTAAACACAAGTTCAATTTGCTCTGTGGAGGCATTTTCGATTTCCTCTATTCCCGAAAACCACGCGTGCATTTCATCATTATTAAAACCAACTATAATATTCTTACCAATTGCCCCTTCAATGAAGTTCTCATGAACTTCGGCGCTAATGGTATACTGATCTATTACTGGAAGAAATGGTATTCTTGATGATGCAAATTCTGCCTGAGCTTTGATAAATTTCGTCTGAACATTAAGAAAATCCTCCAATGGGAGAGTTTTTAATGCATTAACTTTAACACCAGCAATATGAGCAAATTTTTCTGCCTTGTTATGTGCAGCGTCTAATTCTTCAAAATTATCATATCTTCCACTCTGCAATATCGCATTCGAAACCATTTTACTAGATTTCTTGTTAGCTAAAAGTGCATAAACAGAAATAGCACCAGCTGATTGCCCCATTAGAGTGATATTCCTGCGATTGCCACCAAAATATTCGATATTATTATAAACCCAGTCTAACGCTAATATTTGGTCTTCTATGCCAATATTACCGGGTGATATATCTGGATGACACAGAAATCCTAATGCTCCTAATCTATAATTAACACCTATTACGATAACATTTTGGTTCTTAGCAAAACTAGCTCCCCTATACCATTTTAGGGAACCGGCTCCAGAGACATAAGCTCCTCCATGTATCCAAAAGAGGACTGGTATCTCTTTTTGCCCCGTATCCGGACACCAGACATCTAAAGTTAGCGAATCTTCATCTTGGGGAAGACTAAAATCGCCCATCAGTCTTGACAACCGAGATGACAACTGCGGCGAAATTGGTCCACTTTTTTTTGTAGTAAGAACGCCACTCCAAGGCTCCATAGGTCTAGCCCTTTGAAACCTCCCATCGGTGCCCAAATCTGAGGCATATGGAATACCCAAATAAGCATTTACTCCATCCTCTGAAAAACCCTCTATTTTGCCCAGTTTGGTCCTTACTTCGCTTGGAGTATTTTTTTTTATCATATTAATTACCAAAAGAATATTAAGAACACAGGATACTTTATTTTTGCCTCGATTAACCTAGCCAGATCTAATGAAATTAAAAAAATTGATAAAAAAAATCATATGAAAAATATTATCTTTTTATCTCACTAATCTAAAGGTTCAATTATTTCGTACTCTAAAGTATACACAAATGGAGACAAATTATGAAAAATATTTTTAGTATTGGGTTAGGGTTAACTTTTTTAGCATTAGCTTCAACAGCACAAGCTGGCAGTTGTGGCGGCGGAAACCAAAGTCACTCTAAAGAAGAAATGGCAATGCATATTTTCGATAAAGCAGACGCAAATAGTGATGGGTTTATTACGTTAGAAGAGCATGATGCTGCCAAGTTATCAAAATATGGCACCAAGTTTGGAGCCTACGATACCGATCAGGACAAGCGAATTTCTAAAAAGGAATATATGGCAATGTTTGCTAAGCATCATGGCGATGGTTCAAAAGGCGCGTAAATAGTTTAATTGGGAATTTTAAATATTACGCGTCCAAACCCGTGATTAAGGACTGTGTGGCAATATATTTCTCGATTTCTGGAACGCATTGTCCACAGCACTCTCTCTTAGAAAAACAGGAGAAAACTGCGTCGACTCGATTATTGCCCTGTTCGCAGGCTTTTTCTATGTCGTTTGAAGTTAAGTAGTTGCAGTTACAAATTACCAAGTACGCCTCCTAGTTGTTCATAATGATTATCACTATCATGTAAAATGGTCAATATTTGTTTTGCAAATGATAGATGTTAATGTAAAAATTGTGTTCGTTGACAAGTGAACCACCTTTAGTATGACTTAGAACCAGTCTGAAACGCGAAGGTCGACTGAGCCCACAACCACCTAACATTAAAATCTGGAGAGGATTTTGTTATGAAAGGTAATAATGAAGTAATCGCAAAGCTAAATGAAATTTTAAAAAATGAATTAACTGCGATTAATCAATATTTTTTACACGCACGTATGCTGAAAGATTGGGGATATAAAAGACTTGCGGAGAAAGTCTACGCAGAATCGATTGGTGAGATGAAGCACGCTGATTTATTAATAGAGCGTTTATTAACAATAAATGCACACCCCAATCTCCAAGATTTAGGCAAACTAAGAATTGGAGAAAATGTAAAAGAAATACTTGAGTCAGATTTAGTATCCGAAATGACAAATCAAAGTGCTCTGAAAGATGCTATTAAAACATCCGAAATAAATAGCGACTTTGTATCAAGAGAAATTTTTAACAAAATCCTTGAGGATACAGAAGAACACATTGACTGGCTGGAGACACAGCAAAACTTAGTCAAGAATGTCGGACTTGAAAACTATCTACAGGAACAAATGTTTGAAACTAAAGAATAATAGAAAATCACCTTTTCCAAAATGGGATAAATAATTTCGCCCAAGCAGACCATATAGACATAGTTCTCCTGGACTTTTTAACAGAAACGTTATTCCCAGAAAATTTCTTCATTTTCTCTTTCCTACTGAATTTTTAGCGGACTAAATTACCCTAATGCGTTGTTGCCGCATTATCAAAATTGTGTCTTTGATAGCATCGTCTAAAAATATATTAGGAAAGTAATACTTATAAATTTTAATGCCAATAGCTATCAAAGCAGTCTCCGAAAAATTCTTATTATTAAGGCCATCAAGAGCCCGCGCAATCACGGATAAACATATCTCTCGTTTGTTCTCTTTAATAACCATTTAAAACTCAATCGTTCAAAAAATCGTTGATAATAATTATTACTCTTATTGATATTAATTATTATTGTCAATAAGTATTTCCAATTTATAAAAAAGGAGCGGCTAGGAGAAATCCCAATACTAACCGCTCCAGAACCATATAATAATTTAATCCGGAAAGGATTGATAAAGAACTACGTGATTCG
>CENZ01015393.1_pt1 | contig 16524 bp, 14 predicted proteins | sample 361341 | NCBI WGS metagenome assembly CENZ01 (sample SAMEA2619782, study PRJEB7988) | marine metagenome | biome: marine biome (ENVO:00000447); feature: deep chlorophyll maximum layer (ENVO:xxxxxxxx); material: "saline water (ENVO:00002010), including plankton (ENVO:xxxxxxxx)" | depth 50 m
AGACCATCCTCCCTGACCAACTGTGAACAACTCTGAAACTAATAATCTTCCAACACTTTTAGACTGTTTTTGACCAAGAATATGTTTTATTTTTCTATGCGTTTTTGTATCATCAGAGCCATATTGAACAATATCAATTTCATCTTGTGTAACCATAAAAGGTTTTAATTTTTGGTTATATTTTGCACCTGCAATAAATCCTTCACCTTTTTCAGTAAGGCACTTTATTTCAGCAACTTCATCTAACGGTATATAAATACCCTCAGGATCGTTGTCCCAGACATTTTTCTCTCTTTTCCCAATTTTTTTTACAGATAAATTTCCTACATTAACACTAAATGTGCCAGTCACCGGAACAAAACAAGTTTCATATCCTATAACATCTGAAATAAAGATCTTATTTTTGGTTAAATTAATATTATTGAAATATACAAATGGCACTCTAGAGTTATTAGTATCAATGATTGGTATATTCTTATTCTTATATGGAGGAATATGCATAAAACTCTCTCATTTAATGATTGTTTTTAATAAAATTTTCAACTTCTAGATAGGAAGGCATTGCTGATGAACAGCCAATTTTTGAAACAACTATAGCAGCTGTTGCGCTGCCAAAAGTGATTGCTTGCTTCAAGTCGGTTCCATTGCTTAATGAACTTAAAAACCCACCCATGAAAGCATCTCCTGCACCAAATGGTTTCAATACTTTTACCTTAAAGGCATTTACAGAGAGTTGAGAATTCATATAAATTAATTCAGAACCTAAACTGCCCTTTTTATATATAACAAGTTTACCATTTTCAGAAAGCTTTTGTGCTAACTCTTTTCCATCTAAATTATTCTTTGATCCTAAAACATTAAATTCATCTTCATTACCTATACAAATATCAGATAATTTTGTAACTTTTCCTATTTCCCTTGATGCATAGTTTTCACTTTCCCAAGCATCTTGCCTATAATCTAAGTCAATGATTATTGGACATTTTTTTTCTTGTGCTAAATTGATTGCAAGAAGCACAGAACTTCTAGAAGGTTCTGATGAAAGTGCAGTTCCAGTAATGATTAATCCTGAAATTAACTCAAAATCTATTGTTTTGACAATATCCTTTGATATTTGTAAGTCTGAGGCATTGTTTCTATAGATAACTACTTTAGGGCTTTGAGATTTGTTTTCTGCCAATGCCAATGAATTTTTAAAAACTCCGGAAATAGGAGTGCAGTATTTAGTGTTAACTTTATATTGAGATAACTTATTCATAATAAAGTTACCCACACTATCATCAGCAAAAGTAGAGCATAAAAAAGCATTACAACCTAATCTTGATAATGAAACTGCTATATTAGCAGCTGATCCACCAAGATCACTTTCAAATTTTTGTGCATCTTTTGTATCTGTTCCTGCAGGGTACGGATATAGATCTAAACCAGCTCTTCCGATTACTATAAAATTACCTTGTGACAATCGATTATAAAAAGTTGTATTTAAGCTAAAGGACATTATTTATTTACACTTCAATCTCATAACCAGTTTTTTTAAGAGCTAGCTCAAGAGAATTATAGCCTTTCTTAGCATACTTAAGAGGGTTCGCTTTTTTTGGGTCTTGTTCTGCTTCAACTACAATCCAACCTTCATATCCTGTGTCGAAAAGTCTTGATATAAAATCTTCATAATCAATTACTCCGTCACCAGGAACTGTAAAAACACCTTTGAGAACGCAATTAAGGAAAGAGTCTTTCGATTTATTAATTGTTTTTAAAATATTAAGCCTAATATCTTTAGTATGAACATGGTTAATTCTATCTCCAAACTTAGAGAGAATATTTTTATAACTTCCTTCGGCAAAATAAAGATGACCTGTGTCAAGTAGTAAACCAACATCTTTACCTGTAGATAACATAACCTTATTTATTTCATCTTCACTCTCAACAGCTGTTCCCATATGATGATGAAAGGTAAGAGGAACGCCTTGTTCAGCACAATGTTCTGCTAGTTTAGTTAACTTTTTCCCATATTCATTTATATCATATTGGTTTAATTTAGGTCTTTTATTGAGTGGAATTTCAATTTTGTTTTGAACCGTATTGAACGTTTCACCATATACAATAACGCTAGCACCAACATCTTTAAACAAATTGAGTTGTGGAGTAATTCTGACTATTTCACTTTCAATGTCATTATTAATTAATGTTCCAGAGTACCAACCAGAAATTAGTTTCAAATTGTTCTTAGCTAGAGCTGATTTCAATTCATTATTATTCTTAGGAAACTTTCCGCCCAATTCAGTTCCAATAAAACCGGCTTCTAAAGTTTCCGATAAACATGTCTCTAAAGTTGTTTCTCCGCCCAACTCTGGGAGATCATCATTAGTCCATGAAATAGGTGACATTCCTAATTTTATTTTCAATTTATAAGCTTCCTTCTTCTTATTTCCTTATAATAAGGTAAATAATGTTATATTTCTGTAATCCATTCATGGTCTGGGTCGTTGTGAAACTTCCAAATTCTTTTTGGTCCTGCCATAACATTTAAATAATAACTCTCATAACCATGAGGTACACCAACTGGATGATAACCCTCAGGAACTAATACAACTGATCGATCTTTAGCTGAGATATTTTCATCTAACGTTTTATTATCGTTATAAACTCTTTGCACTACATAACCCTGTTCCGGATTTATTCGATGATAGTAAGTTTCCTCTAATTGAGATTCAAAGGGTAAATTATCTGTGTCATGTTTATGCGGTGGGTAAGAGGACCAATTTCCTGAAGGAGTTATAACTTCAACTACAAGTAAACTCTCTGCTTCTTTATCCTCTGGAAGAATATTACAAATAAATCTTTTATTGCTTCCCTTACCTCTAGTCTCTTTAGACATATCTTGTGAACTTATAATTTTTGATTGATATTTTCCTTCTTTAGAAGGTGCACTGCAAACAGCTATTTCACTTCTATCTTTAGCTATAATTTTCCAGCTCTCACCAATTGGAATATACATCGCTATAGGAGGGATCTTATCAAATACACTTTTTCTACCTTTTTTTAGCCCAAAGTTTTTCTTTGAAGTTGAAAAAAAAGCTGAACCACTCAACAAAACTATACAAAACTCCCTTTCTTTACTTCCACCAGTTATTTCCTCACCTTCTGATAGATCATAAACATCAAAACCAACATAAAACCAATTTGCATTTTCTGGAGTTATGTTATGAATTTTTGATCCTTTAGAATTTGGTGAAATCAATAATTTTGACATTTTAAATCTTCCTATTTATCACGATAGTTTTTCTTTTTTGATAGGTAGTTATTAAAAGCTTTATTAATATTTTTATTTGGGGAAACTGAGGGAATTGCTACGTCCCACCACGTACCTCCAGCTTCTGTACTTTGATCAGGATCTGTATCAATAACGATTACATTCACATCTTTTGAGTTTATACACTTTTTTACTAAAATTTCTAATTCTTCTAGAGAGTTTGCTTTTTCAGAGTTTGCTCCCATTGAACGCGCATGAGCAACATAATCAATATTTGGGAGATCTCTATGAAAACTATCTTTAAATAAATTATTAAAAGGCTCGCTGCCTGTTGATTTTTGGAGCCTATTTATACATCCAAATCCCCTGTTGTCAGTTACCACAACTGTTGTTGAAACTCCCATCATTACAGCAGTTGCTAGTTCGGAGTTCATCATCATATATGATCCATCTCCAGCAAAAATAATATTGGGTCTATTTGGTTCTGCCAGATAAACGCCAATTCCTGCAGGAATTTCATAACCCATACAGGAAAACCCATATTCCATATGATATCCATGTATTTTATGAGAATTCCATAGCTTATGAAGTTCACCAGGCATCGACCCAGCAGCGCCTATTACAATGGTTTCTTTTGGAACGTTTCTATTAATAGCTCCTATTACTTGGCTGTCCGAGGGTAAAGAATTTTTATCAGATTTAACAGTTACCTTATTTACTTCCTCGTCCCATAAACTTTTTAATTTTTGAATATCGTTTTTGTAATTTTCAGAAATACAAAAATGACCAATTTTATTTACAATTAAATCTAGTGATACTTTTGCATCACCAAGGAGTGTAATACTATTATGTTTAATGACATCATGATTTTGGATGTTTATAGAAATCATGCTACTGGTAATAAGAGTGTTTGATCCAGTAGTGAAGTCTTGTAATCTACTCCCCACTGATATTACAAGATCAGACTCCATTGCTAATTGATTAGCTGAAGTACTTCCAGTTACGCCAATTGAACCTACAAACTGAGAATTTGTTTCATCTAAACAAGACTTGCCAGCTTGCGTAACAGCAAATGGAACTCCTGTTAATTCAACCAATTGCTTTAATTCATTTTCTGCTCCTGAGTACTTAACTCCGCCACCTGCGATTAAAAGTGGCTTTTTTGAAGACTTTATTTTTTTAATAACTGTTTCCAACTCATTTTGGTCGCATACTTGCCTTCTAATTTTCCATACTTTGGGTATGAATAATGAAGAAGGGTAGTCATAGGCCTCAGCTTGTACGTCCTGACATAAAGACAGAGTTACAGGTCCACAATCTGCAGGATCAGTCAATATTGACATAGATTTTGGTAGAGATTGAATTAGCTGTTCAGGTCTGGAAATCCTATCAAAATATCTACAAATTGGTCTAAAGCAGTCATTTGCAGATACAGTCGCATCAGCAAAATTTTCAGCTTGTTGGAGAACAGGGTCTGGTAATCTATTAGCAAAAACATCTCCTGGTAAAAATAGAATGGGTAATCTATTAACATAAGCTAGTGCGCATGCCGTTATGAGATTAGTTGCTCCGGGACCGATAGATGAGGTTACAGCCATCATTTGTCTTCTATTATTTTGTTTGGCAAATGCTATAGCTGCATGCGCCATTCCTTGCTCATTATGTCCACGATAAGTATTAATTTGGTCTTTTACAGAGAAAAGAGCCTCTCCAAGTCCTGCTACATTTCCATGTCCAAATATACCCCAAACACCAGCAAATGCTGGAGCTTTAGTCCCGTCAAATTGCTCAATTGATTGGTTTACCATCCATTTGGTTAGAGCTTGTGACATCGTAAGTCTTATGGTTGGCATAATTCTTAACTCCTTAATCTATTCCATGTTTTGATAACATTTAAAAAGTTTTCTGACATCATTTTTGTTGCTTCTTCATCATTAATTTTATCGCTTAACCATAGTTCAGCTACTTTAGAAAAAATACTTCTCCCAATAGCAAATCCTTTTACAAGTGGTTCATTTTTACAAGACTCAAATACATTTTTTAGATGATCAACATTAGAGTTTTTCCCAAGAACCACTATGCCCTGTATGTAAGGGTCGTATTTGCGAATTAAGTTACCAGCCTTATTCCAAAAATCATTACTTTGTATAGGTTCAATTTTCCACCAATCAGGGAATATTCCAATACTATAAAATCGGTCAATTAATTTTAAAATTTGCTCAGGTTCAATTATTTTATTGTTATAACTTGTGATGATTTCTAATAAAAATTCGTGGTTAGTATTTCTGCAAGCTTTAAATAGGCTTAATAATTTTTCTTCATTGTAAATTTTAATATCATTACTATCGTCCATTCTCACTGGAGCCAAAACTTTTACACAATGATTTACTGGCCACTCGTTTAAATATGAAGTAAGATCCTCATCATTTTGGAATCTGAGAGGGTATTTACCTGAAACTTCTATAGGACGTCCAATCCAAATATTATGATCAGAAGCTTTTTCTAATGCTTCGCGTCCATACAAGTCATCAACAAGAATGCCTATTCCAGTATTATGTAATTTTACAGAAATTGCTGCTCTGAGAGCCAAACTTTTAAAAGTTTCTATGCAATTTTTATTCTTATTATATTTTTTTATCCAGTTTTCGAACTGTGTTCTATGGTCAAATGCAAATGCAAAGAGTCTATCGTATTTAATGTTCCTGTTTGTAGACCAATGAATTTGTTCTAAAGCCTTATCCTTTCTAAGAGAAAACTCTGTGCTTCCAACTTTCATAAAATAATTTAATTCTTCTAACGAAGGGTAAGATGGAGCACATCCATGACGAGAAACAGCTAATGCTCCACAAGCATTTCCATATTCTGAGCATTTTGAAATATCATTATCATTAATCCAACCTTTGAGGAAACCAGACATAAACCCGTCTCCAGCACCTAATACATTAAAAATTTCAATTTTATTTACCGGGGTTGAGGTGCCACTATCCCAATTTTTAATCTCTTTTTCAAAAACTGTGCATCCTAACGCACCTCTTTTACAAACAAATGTTGCTTTTGAAATTTTTCTACAATTTTTTAATGATTCAATTGTATTATTGGTTCCTCCAGCAATCTTCCATTCCTCCTCTGTTCCAACTATCAAATCACAAAAGGGAAGAATTTTTTGAATATGATCAGTAACATTTTTACTTTCTTTAAATCTACTTTCACCATCATTATGATTGCCTTTGGTCCATAAATTTGGTCTGTAATCAATATCGAGCACAACTTTTTTTTGGAGTTTTCTTGCTATTTCAATAGCTTTAAAAGAGGCTTTAGAAACGCCGTCTGAACTAAAGTGTGTTCCAGTAACTAGAACTGACTTAGAGTTTTCAATAAATTTTTCATCTATATCATCTTCACTTAAAGCCATGTCAGCACAATTCTCTCTATAAAAAATTAGTGGAAACTGACTTTGATCTCTAATGCCAAGTAATACTAAAGCAGTCAATCGTTCTTTATCTGTTTTAACATTCGAAATATCAACACCTTCTTTTTCAAGTCTTTCTTTTATAAACCTACCCATATGTTCGTTACCAACTTTAGTAATCAAGGCAGATTTTAATCCTAACCTAGAGCATCCAATACTTATATTAGTTGGACTCCCTCCCACATATTTTGAGAAATTTGACATATCTTCTAATTTTCCACCTACTTGTTGTCCATATAGGTCAACAGAGGATCTTCCAATACATATTACATCAATCATTTTTCTCTCTTTTTAAAAATTCTTATTTAATTGATTTAAATCTCTAACTCTTTTGTTTTTCTTCAAGAGATAAAAGATCGTTATTTAATTCAACAAAAGTTTTTTGTTTATTTAACGCATTCTTCATAATTTGGGATTGTGTAATTGGCGCCTTACCATTTTTTGGTGGATCTAAATCAAGATTTGTAGGAAAGGAATAACCTTCAGAACATGCAGAAATTATATTATCAATCTCAAATTCAGAAAGTTTACTTGTTAATTTCTTTTCAAGAAGAAATGGATATATAGAAAGAGACATTTTTAATCTATTAACTGTTTCCATTGCTCTGCCAAAAGCTGATGATATTTGCAATAGATTAGCCATTCGATAAATATCAGAGGATATGTTTTGACCGGCGGCATGCATGATTGCTGGATTAAAAAAAATTAGATCATTTTTTTCTAGAGGCAATTGAATATAATTGTCTTCAAAATATACTTGAAATTCAGGTTGATCAAAAACTAAATATCCTTCAGGCAATGTTTGAGAGAATGGGAGTAGTTTTGTCGGGCCACTCTCAATTGGCATGTCACAATGAGCAACAGCGCCTTGCAATGTTAAATATGGCGAAAAACTATGCACATGAGAAGGGTATTTAATTGCCTGCTCAGTTGACATAAAACCAAGATGATAGTCCCTATGAGCTTTTTGAGCATTACCCCCTGGGTTAACACGATTTACCTGAGCAGTAATCTGATAATTAGGACCTAACCAAGCTTCACAAGCCAAGTGAATACTATTCGAAGAATAGTAATTACAAAAATTTTCTGGGTTGTAAATACAATGCTTTTCCAAAGCATTCCATACTCTGTCATTTTCACCAGATTTAGCAAAATGATCCCCGCCACCAGAAATATTATTTTTTTCATTCTCTATAATTTTTGAAAAAATATCAGTGGCTTTATTGACTACATCAAAGTTTGAAATTCCTCTCTTAATTAAAATTATACCGGCGCCACCCTTGAAGGTTTTAGCCCATTCACTTAGAAGAGAATCTTTGAAATTATTATCACTAGATTTTTCATCTATCATAATTCCATCATATATAGGGATATTATGTTCAATGCTTGTTGATAGCGGCACTTCAGAAACAAAAGTTTTACGTTGCAGACTCTCTTTAAAATTTTCTAAACAGTTTGTAAAATTACTTTTCAATTTGTTCACCAAACAATCTTAAATTCCAAAATTAATGAAAAATATAATTTAATTAATTATAAAAGTGAATAGTGAATTCTATGATTACATGAAGCAAATTCAATTGAATTAATATTGATATGAATAAGTTTATAATAACAAAATCTAAATTTTAGACGCATAGTTATATTACTCCTTGACTCTGTAATTTATAATTAGTAGCAAAATGAATTATAGAAAATTTAATAATAAAATTTTATAACTAGTTAATTTTTATCGGAGGAAAAATATGAAAAAAATAATACTAGCCGCAATAGCAACTGTTTTTTTTGCAGGTAATGCTTTTGCTGAAAGATACGTAATGGTAACTCACGGAGAAGGTAAGGATCCATTCTGGCCAGTTGTTGAAAAAGCTGGTGCTGATGCAGCTGCACAAATGGGTGTAGATTTTGAATATATCTTCAACCCATCTGGTGACTTAGCCGATATGGCAAGTTCAATTCAAGCTGCTGCTGCAACACAGCCTGATGGTATGGTTGTATCACTACCAGATCCAGATTCATTAGGAAATGCTATTAGAGCAGCTACTGCATCAGGAATTCCTGTAATTACTATTAACTCAGGTCTTGAGGCATATAAAGAAGTTGGTGCACTAATGCATATTGGCCAACCAGAAACACTAGCTGGTCAAAAAGCAGGTGAAAGAGCAGCAGCTGAAGGAGCTACAAAAGCACTTTGCATGACACCAGAACAGTATAACACAGCTCTATCTGACAGATGTAATGGTTACGGAGAAAATGTAGAAATTGTATCTTCAGTTGATACTACTCATGATGCAGCAACAATTGTAACAAGAGCAACGGCTGCACTTCAAGCTAACCCTGATGTTAATGCTATTTTGTCAGTTTCACCTACATCATGTATTGGAACAGCAAAAGCACTTGACGATTTAGGTATGAGTGTTCATCATTCATGCTTTGACTTAAGTCCAGAACTAATGGATTTAATCAATGCAGGTAAAGTTGCTTTCACAATTGACCAGCAGCAGAGGCTACAGGGTTACATGCCTATTGTAGTATTACATTTATACAACAACGCAGCAGGTCTATTGCCAGGTGATAATATTCCATCAGGACCAGGATTTGTTGATAAGTCAAATGCTTCAGCAGTCGCATCTTTAGCTGGTATTGACAGATAAATCATAAAAATTAGAAGTGGGAGGGTTTCCTCCCACTTTTTAAACCTTTTAAAAAATTTATAATCTTTTTTGAATACAATGAACAATCGTTCCGAAGCTGATAGACTTGGAGAAAGCGGATGGTTTAGTTCGCTAGTAAAGCGTCCTGAGATTGGACCACTTGGAGTTATGTTACTCTTATTTGGTATGCTAGGATATTTTTCTATTCCTGCTGGAGAGTTTTCCTTTAATCCATTTGCTGGAGATGGTTTTAATGCTTTAGGTATAAGAAATAACTTCAGAGTAGTTGCTCAACTTGGCATTATTGCCATAGGTGCTGGTTTATTGATTATATCAGGAGAATTTGATCTTTCTATTGGTTCAATGATGGGCTTTGCTGCAGGAGTGATGGCCATAATTCTTCGTTGGGGATTTTCTATAGTTATCCCCTATGTTTCATTTGATGGCGGTGTTCATGTAGAGACAATAACTTTACTTCGGATAGAAAATGTTTCACCTATTGGTGCTTTTCTTATAACACTTTGCTTTACTTTAGCCTTTGGATGGTTTCAAGGTTGGGTTATTGTTAAAAGTGGGATTTCTTCTTTTATAGTTACACTTGGGGGGTTATTTTTTCTTCGTGGAGCTACAGAAACAATTTACAGAGCCTTCAACAAGCCAGCTGATCAGTCAGCAGGGTCAACTACTGTAACTGACCTTCCAGATTTCAAAAATATAATTAATGTGCCTGGTCACGGTGAGATGGAAAGAGTAGAGGCTAAATCTCTGCCTAATCAGGAGCTACTAGAGTTATTGAAGCAAGCCCCAGTTGATCTTATAGAAAAGTTAAGGAATAATTTATTATATATAAATGAGAAAGTAGCAGCCACAAAAACTTTAATTGAACAGGAAAAAATGACCTCTACTCTTCTAAAAACCCTTGAGAAATTAAAATCTCAAGGAAGAGATGAGATGGCTGCAAAGATTCAAGAAAGAATAGATGCTGGAGCAGGAAAAGCTATAATTAATCCAAAAGAAGTTACAGACTTAGATTTAGTAAGAGCTTACATAGATACCTTGCCTTCAGCAAGGCCAGTGGCTGATTTTTTTGGTGGGGATATCTTAGAACCTATTTTTCAATGGCTTTATTTTACAGCAGATTGGAATGTAAATATGTTTGGCAATCAATTTGCCCCAGGCTTATACGCATGTGTCATGATATGGATTTTGTTAGCTATAATTTGTTATTTTGTATTAAGTAAAACACAAGCGGGCAATTGGATTTATTCTACAGGAGGAAATTTAAATGCTGCAAAAGCTAATGGAGTTCCAACCAATAAAGTGAAAATATCATTATTTATATTTTCAGCATTTTGCGCTACACTTGTTGCTGCGACTCAGGTTTTTGAAGTTAATACAGCAGATACAGCAAAAGGAACCTTAAAAGAACTTGAAGCAATAGCAGCAGCTGTAATTGGTGGGGTAGTTCTTACAGGGGGTTTTGGTACTGTCCTTGGAATAGTATTAGGTACAATTATTTTTGGGATTTCCAAGGAAGCATTCTTTTATATTCCTGGTATTGATGGATCTTTTTACAGAGTTTTTTTAGGAGTTGTTATAGTTTCTGCTGCATTAGCTAATGAGAATATAAGAAAAAGAATAATAGGCAGTAGTTGACGATGCCTATAAACATTCAAGAACCAGTGATTGAGATTAATAATCTTGTAAAAAAATTTGGTCAATTTACAGCATTAAACGGAGTTTCATTAAATATTTATCCTGGAGAGGTTCACGCACTATTAGGTGATAATGGTGCAGGTAAATCAACTTTGATAAAAGTACTGTCAGGTGTGCACCAGTTAACTGAAGGAGAGATAAAAATTGATGGAGAAAAAGTTAATTTTTCATCTCCTAAAGATTCAAGTGAGGCTGGAATTGGAACCGTTTATCAAGATCTAGCGTTAAATGCTCTTACTTCAGTGACAAGAAACTTTTTCTTAGGTAGAGAGATTGTAAAAGGTTTTGGGCCATTAGGTTTCATGGACTTTAAAAAAATGAATGAAATAACAACTAATGAAATGGCTAAAATCGGAATTAATATTAAGAACCCCGATCAACCGGTTGGAACAATGTCTGGAGGGCAAAGACAAACTTTAGCAATAGCGCGTGCAATTTATTTTGGAGCCAAAATTTTGATTCTGGATGAACCAACTTCAGCTCTTGGTCAAAAGCAACAAATGGAAGTTTTAAAAACCATTTTAAAAGTACGTGATCTTGGCAATATAGCTATAATTTTAATAACTCATAATGAAATTCACGCTAGGCTAGTTGCTGATCGATTTACTTTCATAAGTTTAGGTGAAGTAATTGGGTCTGGAACACCTAAAGATTTAAAGGATAGTGATATTAAGCGATTAATGGCAGGCGGCGCTGAAATAGGCGACTTAAAAGAAGAATTAAAAAGATAAATTTATCATGGGAGGAATGTTTTGAAGCCAATTGGTATTGGTGTTATTGGCACCGGCTTTATGGGAAAAGCACATTCAATAGCATACAGTGCTTCAGCCTCTGTGTTTGGTATTGGATTGAGACCAAATTTAGAAATAGTATGTGACTTAAGTCCGGAAAGGGCAAATCAAAGAGCAACAGATCTTGGGTTTTCTAGGCATACCGATAAATGGCAAGATGTTGTAAACGATCCAAGAGTTGATCTAATATCAGTGTGTACTCCAAATAATACACATTCTGAAATATCTATTGCAGCTTTGGAAAAAGGAAAGCATGTTTGGTGCGAAAAGCCTATGTCTTCTTCTTTGGAAGACAGTCAAATTATGGCTGAAGTAGCAGAAAAAAGTAATTCCAAGACAATTGTTGGTTACAACTATACTAAAAATCCGGTTGTTATTCATGCTAGAAAAATCATAGAGAAAGGCACTATTGGAAGAATTTCTGGATTTTTTTGTAGATACGATGTTGATAATGAAGCAGATGGATCGAAACCTTGGTCATGGAGAATGTCGAAAGAATTATCAGGTACTGGTTCAAATGGAGATATTCTTAGTCATGTAATTAGTGTGGGCCACTACTTAATAAATTCGAGGATCTCAAATGTTGTTGGAGATATAAGTATTATTCATAAACAAAGAAAAGATCCTAAAGAAAATGAAAAATCTAAAATTGTAGATAATGATGATATGGTATCCGCCCTAGTTCACTTTGAGAATGGTGTTCATGGTCATATTGGAGCAAGTAGAGTTAGTTGGGGTAAAAAATGTGGTTTGACTTGGGAAATTCATGGAACAGAAGGCACTATTACTTATAATCAGGAAAGATTAAATGAGATAAAACTTTTCACTAGACAAAGTGACTCCTCAACTGACGGATTTAGAACTATTTTGTCTGGTCCAGAGCATCCTTTTTATTCGTCTTTTTTACCCAATGGAGGTCATGGTCTAGGTTTTATGGATGTAAAAATATGCGAATTGCAAGGTCTGCTTAATGCTATAGAAAATAATAAACCTACTTGGCCGAACTTCAATGATGGATTGGCTATAGAAAAAGTAATGGAGAGAATTGACGAATCTGCTATTACTAAACAATGGCTCAGCATTCAGCATTAAATTATTTTTATGGAATCAATAAATAGGTCCAATAATGTTATTATTACTGGTGGTACTCAAGGCCTTGGATTTTCAATTGCTAAAGAGCTAATTTCCAATGGTTGTGAGAATATATTAATATTAGGAAGGGACCAGAAAAAGGGATCAAATGCTTCCAAACAACTCAGTAAAAATGGAGTTAACTGCATATTTAGAAAATGTGATGTTTCAATAGTTGATGATTGTAAAACCGCATTTGAATATGGAGTAGATAACTTTGGTTTTATTAATGGTCTTGTGAATGCTGCTGCAATAACAACAAGAGGAACAATATTAGATACTTCGATTGATTTATGGGATGATCATATGAATACTAATTTAAGAGGCCCATTTATTTTAATTCAATCTATAGCTAAGCACTTAATAAAACATAAAAAGCCTGGCAGTATTGTTAACATATTATCTACATCTGCTTATGTTGGTCAAAGTATTTTGACACCTTATTCAACTTCAAAAGGAGGTTTAATTACTCTTACTAAAAATGTAGCTAACAGTCTTAAAAAACATAAAATCAGAGTTAACGGAGTTGCTCCAGGATGGATGGAAACTCCAGGTGAAGATAAAATTCAAAAAGAGTTTCATGATGCAGATAATAATTGGTTAGAGGAAGCTGAAAAAAAACTTCCATTTGGGCAATTAGTTAAGACGCATGAAATTTCTCCATTAATTTGTTATCTTATAAGTTCATCATCAGGTATTATTACAGGATCTATTATTAATTATGATCAAAATATAATTGGAGCAGTGCCTGAATAATTTAAATATATTTAATCGGTAAATTTTTTCCTTTTAGTAAAGAAGACTTTGCCGCTTCAGCAATTATAAGAGCATTTAGTCCATCAATGCCATTTGGTTTAATTTCTGAACCACTCTTTAAACTATTTACAAAGTAATTTATTTCTTCAGCATAAGCATCAATATATCTTGTCATAAAAAAGTGATGTAATGGAGGTTTAGTAAAACCTTGCGAGTTAGCAATTTCTATTGATACTGGCCGTTGATTTTCTGCAGATACCATTCCTAAAGATCCATGAACTTCTATTCGTTGGTCATATCCGTAGCTTGACCTTCTGGAGTTACTGATAATTATTTGTTTACCAGATAAAGTCTTTAAAATAACACTAGCTGTATCAAAGTCTTCAACTTCTTTAATTTGATCATCAATTAAAATTGAAGCAGACGAATAAATTTCTACAGGCAACTCATCTAAAAGAAATATTGCCATATCAAAATCATGAATAGTCATATCTTTAAAAATACCACCTGATTGCTTTAAGTAATTAATGGGAGGAAGTCCTGGATCACGAGAAGTTATAATTATGGTTTCAATATTTCCTATTTTGTCTTGTTTTAAAGAATTCTTAAGTGATTGAAAATGTGGATCAAACCTTCTATTAAATCCAATCATAAATTGAGTTTTATTTTTTTCTATAGTTTCCAAACATTTTCTAACTTTTTTAATATCAAGATCTATAGGCTTTTCACAAAATATAGCTTTTTTATAATTTGAAAAAATACATATCAATTCAACATGTGTGTCTGTTGGGGAGCAGATTATAACTGCATCAATTTGTTTATCTTTTTTTATATTATCAATATTTGAGACAATACAATTAAATTCGACTGAGAATTTTTTTGCTATTTCCTCATCAGGGTCATAAATATAAACTAAATTTGCAATCTTACTATTATTGATTGCTAGGGCATGAACCTTGCCAATTCTACCTGCTCCAATAATAGCTAAATTTATTTTCATATTTTATTAGATAATTTATGGTATTAAATAAGAACCATACTTATATAAACAAATTATTTTATCAAATTAAATCTTTTCTTACTACGAATATGATGAACAAATTAACGAGGCTAAAATGTACCTGGGAATCGATGTAGGAACTTCAGGCGTTAAAGTTATCTTGACGAATGATGGAAATAATATAATTGCTTCTGAAACATCCCACTTAAAAGTTATTAGGTCAAAAAATGGTTGGTCTGAGCAGGACCCCAGTGATTGGTGGGAAGCAACAAATAAAGCAGTGTATAAAATTAAAAGCCATTACTCAAAACAATTAAAGAAAGTTCAAGGAGTTGGTTTATCTGGTCAGATGCACGGCCTAACAGCTTTAGATAAATCCGATAAACCATTAAGACATTCGATTCTATGGAATGATACACGATCTTCTGAAGAAGCTAAATTTCTAGATGATACCGAACCACTTTTTAGATCTATTGGTGGTAATGTTGTAATGCCTGGTTTTACTGCACCTAAAGCATTATGGTTAAAAAAAAATGAGTTAGATGTCTTTAATCAAATTGAAACTATACTATTACCTAAAGATTATATTAGGTTGTTAATGACTGGTGAAAAATGCTCTGATATGTCAGATAGTTCAGGGACATTATGGTTGGATATAGCTAAGAGAAATTGGTCTGATAAATTGCTAAATGCTACTGATTTATCAATTAAAAAAATGCCAACTGTAATAGAAGGCTCTCAAAACTCAGGATATTTAAGAAGTACTATTGCTAGTCAATGGGGTATTGAAGGAAGCCCTTTAGTTGCTGGAGGTGGGGGGGATAATGCCTCAACAGCATGCGGCCTAGGTGTAATTGAAAAAGGTGATGCCTTTATTTCATTAGGTACATCAGGTGTTATTTTTTTAGTTTCAGATAAATTTATTCCAGCAGCAAATGATGGTGCTCATTCATTTTGCCATGCAATTCAAAATAAGTGGCATTTGATGAGTGTCATTTTATCTGCCACAGATAGTTTGAATTGGTTATCTGAAATCTTTCGAAAAAAGGTTTCCAATATCATGGAAACTATTGGTGATATAAATGATGGTCCATCAGATTTAATGTTTCATCCTTATTTGTCAGGAGAAAGAACTCCTCATAATGACGCCAACGCTAGAGGATCATTTATGAATATTTCTAGATCAACAACCTCTAAAGATTTAGCAAGAGCAGTTGTCGAGGGAGTTTCTTACGCTTTTGCTGATTGTATTAAAGTTTTTGAGAATGCCAATTTGAAACCAAAAACTCTTATAGCAGCAGGTGGGGGGAGCCAGTCAGATAGATGGTTAGAAATTATTTCAACAGTAATAAATACACCAATAGAAATTCCAAATAATAGTGAGCATAGTGCAGCTTTAGGAGCTGCACGTTTAGGAATGTTAGCATTTGAAAATGAAAATGATACTAAAACAATATTAGTTAAACCCAAAATCAAAAAAACAATAAATCCTAAAACAGAAAAATTTGAAGAATATCAGGAGAAAATAAATCACTGGAGAGAACTTTACTCTCGAATTAAGGACAAAAAATAATGAAAAATTTTTTTAATATTGATAATAAAGTAACTTATGAAGGCCCAAAAAGTTCTAATCAGTTCTCATTTAAACACTACAATCCAGACGAAATAATTAATCAAAAAAAAATGGAAGATCATCTTCGGTTTGCAGCCTGTTATTGGCATAATTTTGTTTGGCCAGGCACTGATCCATTTGGAGG
>CENZ01023956.1_pt1 | contig 16513 bp, 12 predicted proteins | sample 361341 | NCBI WGS metagenome assembly CENZ01 (sample SAMEA2619782, study PRJEB7988) | marine metagenome | biome: marine biome (ENVO:00000447); feature: deep chlorophyll maximum layer (ENVO:xxxxxxxx); material: "saline water (ENVO:00002010), including plankton (ENVO:xxxxxxxx)" | depth 50 m
TACGATCGTCGGACCTGACGCAGATGCGCATGTCTACCATCCGACAGTCGCGGATGCTCAGGCAGTGGCTAAGGCAGACTTGATCTTTGTCAACGGATTCGGGTTTGAAACCTGGGGGCAGACGTTGATCGAAGAGTCTGGAACCAGCGCAACCATCCACGTCGCAACAATGGGTATTACCCCGCTCGAGGTTGATGGCACGACAGACCCCCATGCATGGAACTCGCTCGCCAACGGGATGATCTACGTCCGAAACATCACCCACGTCCTGCAACAATCGATGCCAGCGCATGCGCAAACAATTGGCAACAACGCGGACACGTTCATCGGGGAACTCCAGAGGCTGGATACGGAGGCCCGAGCACGCCTATCTGCACTACCAGCTGATCGGCGAACGGTTGTCACGGCGCATGATGCATTCGGTTATCTCGCAGCTGCCTACAATCTGACGTTCCTCGCACCTCAGGGTATCGACACCGATGCCGAACCTTCCGCCCGTGAACTGGCCATGTTGATCGAACAACTGAAGGCCCAATCACCAGCAGCACTGTTCGTCGAGAACATCGCCAGTCCGGCACTCGTAGAGCAGATCTCAAAAGAGACCGGCATCACAATAGGTGGACGTCTGTTCTCGGACGCGTTGTCCGAGCGGGGCGGTCCAGCCACAAGCTATCTCGCGATGTTCAGACACAACCTGAGCGCATTGCTCGACGCGCTTGAACACCCACCTGTGGCATGTCGTGACACTGACACGGGGAACACGCCATGTTGATCGGTCAAACCTCAAGAAAGCCAAATCTCAAGACGATCAGACACCTCAAACAGACCTTACGGGACACGCTTGGTCTGACCGATGACGCGACGATCACGCTCTCTGAACTGGCCTGTCTCGAAGAAGACTGTCCGCCAGTTGAGACGGTGTTTGGGTTGCTGCAACCCGACGCAGCCCAGCTGCAATACAAGCTGCATAAGACAACAGCAGAGATCGAGGCGGATGATCTGTTGGACATCTGCAAAGCATGGGGTTTCGATCTGCCAGATGACGCCTTTGCATCCTTTGTTAACCATCGCTAGCGCTTTACCCACTTAAGGAGATTCACATGAACATGCCGCAAAAGGTCCCCGTCACGATCCTGACCGGCTTTCTTGGCTCAGGCAAAACGACCTTACTCAATCGCATTCTGAGCGAAGAACACGGCAAACGCATCGCAGTCATTGAGAACGAGTACGGTGAAGTCGGTATCGACCAAGCACTCGTGATTGATGCGGATGAGGAAATCTTCGAGATGTCGAACGGCTGTATTTGCTGCACAGTGCGCGGCGACCTGATCCGCGTACTCAGCAATCTGATGAAGCGGCGAGACAAGTTTGACTATGTACTGGTCGAGACAACCGGACTTGCCGATCCCGGACCTGTTGCGCAAACGTTCTTCATGGACGATGAGATTCGTGAGGAGTTCTCGCTGGATGGCATCGTCACGCTGGTTGATGCCGCACACATCGACCAGCAACTCGGTCGCAGTGATGAGAGCACCGAACAGGTTGCCTTCGCGGATGTGCTGGTCCTCAACAAAACCGACCTTGTCAGCGATGAGACCGTCGATGATCTCGAAACGCGTCTCAAGGACATGAACAGAATGGCGCGCGTTGTACGCAGCAAGCAGGCGGATGTACCTGTAGACACTGTTCTCAACCTTGACGCGTTCAATCTGGACGACGTGCTTGAACGCAAGCCCACCTTCCTTGAACCCGAATATCCATTTGAATGGACCGGTGTTTATTCGCTCAAGTCGGGTCGCTACGAGCTCAACCTTGCAGAAGGTCCGGACCCGGAGATGTCGCTCGTGATTGCTGGCAACCAGGGATCCGATGACGCTGCCCTCCGTGAAGGTGCAGAGTGGTGTGTACGACGATACGCTGAACCGCCAGAACACCTCCAGCCCAACGACGACATTCCCCTCTGGGAGCACGTAAATCTGCACCTCGAGGCATCGGGGCGCAAATCGTTCTTCCTGGTGGTGGAAGAGGATCAGGATGTGGGGTTGTATACGCAACATACGGCTGAAGAGTTCGACATCGAACTGAAAACGGAAGATGGCACCGTCATCCCGCCAGGCGCAGAGCGTACGTGGGTCGCACAACACGAGCACGACGACGAGGTCGGTTCCATTGCGATTGAAGCCGACGGTGATGTGGATGCCGATAAGCTCAACGACTGGATAGGCGAGTTGCTCCGGGAACGCGGCGTGGACATTTTCCGAATGAAAGGCTTTATCAGTATTGCTGACGAGCCACGGCGGTTTGTGTTCCAGGGTGTTCATATGCTGTTCGATAGTCAGCCCGATCGAGCCTGGGGGAATACCCCTCGACGCAACCAGTTGGTCTTCATTGGTCGCAACCTCGATGAAATGAGTATGCGAGAAGGATTCGAGGCATGTCTGATTTAAGTTCAGACCCGGAAGGGATCCTCAAGCGAGGATGGTCAGCAGAAGTCAGCGACTATGCGATCGCCGGAGGCTGGCTACGGCGCGGTGCCGCACTGGTTGTTGGCGATGCAGCCGGTGGTGTTTACGTTTTCAAAGGTAAGTCCGGCGCAACAGCCTGGTGCCAGGAAGAGGTCCATGACGGTGGCATTCTGGCCATGGCAGTCCGACCCCGTGGTGAGCACTTCGCGACTGCAGGGCAGGAGGGACGTGTACTGTTCTGGGATGTCGCCGATGCCAAGGTGACAAGGGCTATTGATGTGGGGAACGCATGGGTGGAGAAACTCGCCTGGTCCCCGGATGGCAAGTGGCTCGCGGTCGCTTGTGGACGACAGGTTCGCGTCTACGATGTAAAAGGTGAACAGGTCTGGCACTCCGATGATCACGCAAGTACGGTAAGTGCAGTCGCCTGGGCGAGCGCGGATGAATTGGCCACGGCTTGTTACGGTCAGGTCACGTTCTACGGCGCATCCAATGGTGAGCTACGCCAAAAGCTGGAATGGAAGGGATCTCTGGTATCGATGGTCCTGAGTCCAGATGGCGATATCGTAGCCTGTGGTAGTCAGGACAACACGGTGCATTTCTGGCGTCGCTCCACGGGTGAGGACTCCATGATGTCCGGCTATCCCGGCAAGCCATCAGCACTGGCCTTCGATGGCGCAGGTACGTTACTCGCGACCGGCGGTGCCGAATCCGTAACAGTATGGAGTTTCCACAACGGTGGACCCGAAGGTACCCACCCCGGTGTTCTGAAGCTTCACGTCAAACCGGTCACAACCCTAGCCTTCGCGCGTCGCGGCATGCGCCTGGCATCCGGCGGCCGAGATGGTGGCGTGGTGGTCTGGTCAATGAAACAAGACGGCCAGGGCGGCGCCGTGGGTGCAGCCCTCGTGACGGGTGTGCTATCCCAACTTTACTGGCGCCCGGACGGGCAAGCCCTGGCCGCGATCGACGGCGATGGTGGCGTGACTGTTTGGCGTACCAAATGAGCCATGAACCCATGGCTCCCTGGCAGGTTAGCTGTCTGCGGCGGCCGCCACCTGAGTGGCAACACCTTCCTGCGACATCTCAACAACCTTATGCTGCACGTGCGCAGCAAAGTCATCAATGGACATCGTTCCCAGGTCTTCGCCACGCAGTGTCCGCACCGCCACCTCGCCATTGGCCATCTCTCGATCACCCACCACCAACATGTAGGGTATCGCCTGCAGTGTATGCTCGCGAATCTTGAAGCCAACCTTTTCATTTCGCAGATCTGACATCACTCTGACACCACTTCCCTTCAGCCGCTGCACCACTTCATGGGCGTAGTCTGCTTGCTTGTCGGTGATATTCAGTACCACTGCCTGCATGGGTGACAGCCAGATTGGAAACTTGCCCTCGTAGTGTTCAACCAGAATACCGGCGAAGCGTTCCAATGACCCAAACAGTGCTCGATGCAACATCACCGGTCGCTTGTTGCGGTCACCACTTTCATCCACGTAGGCGATATCAAAACGTTCAGGCAGGTTCATATCGACCTGCAATGTGCCGCATTGCCACTCACGACCGATAGCATCACGCAGGACGAATTCCAGTTTGGGGCCATAGAATGCGCCTTCACCCGGAAACAGGACGTAATCGAGCCCCATGGCTTCCAATGATCGGCTCAGCGCATTCTCCAACTTGTCCCAGATCTCATCGCTGCCGATACGTTTCTCAGGCCGCGTGGACAACTTGATCACCACGTCTTCGAAGCCAAAGTCCTTGTAGATGTCGAGCACCAGTGCGACGACATCGATGCACTCCTGCTCCATCTGCTCTTCGGTACAGTAGATGTGCGCGTCGTCCTGCGTGAAGTGACGCACCCGCATCAAGCCGTGCAGCGCGCCCGAAGGTTCATAACGATGGACCTTGCCAAATTCGGCCATCCGCAGCGGCAGATCACGGTAGCTCTTCAGGCCTTGTGCAAACATCATCACAGAACCCGGGCAGCTCATGGGCTTCAGCGCGAACACGCGCTCATCTTCCGTTTGCGTGGAAAACATGTGCTCGCGGTAGTTGTACCAGTGTCCGGAGGTTTCCCACAAACCACGATCCATCACATCCGGCGTATTCACCTCTTCATATCCGGCTGCTTCCTGACGCTTACGCAGGTAGTCGATCAGTTGCAGGAACAGCGTCCAGCCTTTGGGATGCCAAAAGACAGACCCAGGCGCTTCATCACTGAAGTGATAGAGATCCAGTTTACGCCCGAGTTTGCGGTGATCGCGTTTTTCAGCCTCTTCCAACTGGAAGAGATGCGCCTTCAGCTCTTTTTTGTCGCGCCAGGCAGTACCATAGATGCGCGTCAGCATCTCGTTGTCTGAGTTGCCACGCCAATACGCACCTGCCAGCTTCATCAGCTTGAAGGCCTTCGGCAGCTTTCCGGTACTCGGAAGATGCGGACCACGGCACACGTCGAACCATTCACCCTGACGGTACACAGAGACTTCCTCTCCTTCAGGGATGATGTCCTCAATGATCTCGACCTTGTACTTCTCACCGAGCTCACCGAACGTCGCTTTCGCCTGATCGCGATCCCAGACTTCCCTTTCAATCGGGAGCTCACGCCCGACAATTTCGCGCATTCGATCTTCGATTTTCGCCAGATCATCCTGCGTAAAGGGTTCTTCGCGAGCGAAGTCATAATAGAAACCATCTTCGATCGCAGGACCAATGGTCACCTGCGTACCCGGGAACAATTCCTGAACCGCTTGCGCCATCACATGCGCCGCATCATGGCGAATCAATTCTAGTGCTTCATCACTTTTGCTGGTGATGATCGCGAGTTCCGTGTCTTCCTCAATCAGAAACGAGGTATCCACCAGTTGATCGTTGACCTTACCGGCAAGCGCTGCTTTCGCGAGGCCCGTGCCGATATCGGCAGCGACATCCTGAACAGTGACCGGATTGTCGAAAGAACGTGAAGAACCGTCAGGCAGAGTAATTTGAGGCATGTTGATGCTCCTGTCAGTGGCCGCCCATACCAAGGGCCGCGTGGTTGTCGAGTAATGGATCTTACTCGCGGGTTGCAGAGTATATGGCTCTGAACACAAATTTAAAGTGCCAGTTCGCAATCCGTCAGTGACAACTTGCTGCTCCGTCATCTTGTCGGCGATATCAGTGCATTCTTTACCTGATGTTCACTCGACTTGATGTACGATCAGCACGTCTTGATCGATGGAAGTTGGCGATGCGTCGGATAGTCTGTTTGTCACTGTTGGTTGCACCTTTGATTGCTCTACCCGCACTGGGAGAGTCACTGACTGTCATGACATTCAACGTTGAGAATCTGTTCGACAATACACACGACCGCGGCAAGAACGATGAGACATACCTGCCCGTGCAACAAAAGCAATCAAAATCCCATATCGACAAATGCAACAAGATCAATGTGAAACGATGGCGTGACCAGTGCCTTTACTGGGACTGGAACGATGCCGTGGTCGATCGGAAGCTCACCGTCATCGGTGATGCCATCAGGCAGGTGGGTGATGACCAGGGGCCAGACATCATCGTGTTCCAGGAAGTCGAGAACAAACGCATCCTCGAGCGTCTTCGTACCGAACAGTTGAAGGGGCTTGGCTATCAACCCTCAGTGCTGCTCGAAGGCAAGGATATTCGGGGAATCGATGTAGCGGTCCTGTCTAAGTTCCCGGTGACAGACCCCAAACTGCATGAGATCAGGTTCCCGGCATCACAACGCGCGCGAATCGGTGATACCCGGCCGATCCTTGAAGCAACTTTTAACCTCCCTGATGGCAGTCTGCTAACCGGTTTCGCGGTGCACTTCCCTGCCCCCTTCCATCCAACAGAAATGCGGGAAAGTGCGTATACAACGCTCAATACGCTGCTGAAGCGATTGCCTGCTGACCGCGCCGTCTTCGCGGCCGGTGACTTCAATACAACCCGGGAGGAAGATAACGACAAACACATGCTGGACCGCTGGGTCCGGGATGATTGGGAAGTCGCTCATGACCTGTGCGAGGGCTGCCAGGGGACTAGCTATTACCCGCCCCGGGATGACTGGTCCTTTCTCGACATGGTGATCTGGCGACCTGCCACCGGGTGGCGGATGACGGCCAGTTATCTCGCCAACGAGACTCCGGCCCAGGTCACACCAGCAGGGACTCCCAAACGTTTCGAGCTACCGGAAGCAACCGGGCTCTCCGATCACTGGCCATTGGTCATGGTGATCGAAAAGCCCGCTGACTGACTACCAGGCTGCGCGATACATTTTCTCAATAGAATCCGGATCAACCGGCCTGGGGTTCGAATAGTTCACGGGATCGGCAACCGCGTCCTCGATAAGCGTCGCCAGCAGGTCGTCCTCTCCGCCCAGATCGGAGATGGACTTATCAATCCCGATATCGCTGCGTAGCGCAAGCGCTGCATCAATCGCGCCCGCGCCGGTCGCAGGCCCTGATGGTGCCAGAACCCGGGCAACCTGTTCGTACTTCTCCTCTCGCTCAGTCATGTTGAACTCCATCACGTGCGGGAGCATGGTCGCGAGCGTCTGCCCATGAGCAGCGTTCAGACGTGCCGAAATAGCGTGACCGGTACCGTGGACCGCCCCCAGACCGGCGACATTGAAGGCAATTGCAGCCATCGCCGAACCCAACAACATCTGCGAACGGGCCTCAACATCCTGACCGTCCTTCACCGCATTCCGAAGATGCGTCGCAACCTTACCAATGGCTTCGAGTGCAATCGCATCCGAATAGGCGCTTTGCCTCACGGAAACAAATGCTTCGACTGCGTGCGTCAGTACGTCATAACCACAGGTCGCCGTAGGATACGCCGGTAACCCGATCGTGAGATCAGGATCCAGCACAGCAAACGACGGCGTGATACTCGGATGTACCACATAGGTCTTGCGTCCAAGACGCGTGTTGGTAATGACACAGGCGTTATTGGTTTCTGATCCCGTTCCCGCGGTTGTCGGTACCGCAATGACTGGTGCTTGTGCAGGCGCAGGAGAAGATGCCTGCATTTCCTCAACCGTGTCATGGTTGTTGGCGGCAAACAGCGCGATGGACTTGCCGCAGTCCATGGACGAACCGCCGCCAATGGGTACCACACAGGCATCACCCAGCGTTCGTAGTTTTTCCGCGCCGGCTTCTACGTTCTTGTCCGTTGGATTCGGTTCAACGCCATCGAAAACCTCAACGGTCAGATTGGCCGCTTTTAAGGCATCCAGTACCGGTGTCAGCACACCACTCTCTGCGAGGTTCTTGTCCGTCACGATGAGTGCTGCGCTCTTACCCAGCGCCTGGATCTGATTGCTCAACTGGTGGCTCGCACCTCGGTTGAACACGATGGTCGGTAGGGGTGGGACGATAAACTTCTGGTCGGCTAACACGTCTGTTCCTCGGGTCTGTGGACCACCGAGAATAGAGGATCAAGCGGGGCCGACGCTATACTTTTATTCACCGAAAGCGTTTCCTAGTCCGGCACATAGCGCAACGACGAATGGTGCAAGACAATGCGCAGGGCCCTTGCGTCGTCAAGCTGGTAACCCCAGCTCTTGTCAACAGTCAGCACACCACCATCCTTATCTGTAAATGTGACCCACCCCATCCACATGGCCACATCGCCGTCGATAAAACTGGCCGCTGTGGTGTACTCCACCTTTTTCCAACCCTTGATACCAAACCCGCCATCCAGTGGGTACTTGTCGCTGTGGCCGACGAAATAAGCCAGCGCGCCTTCACGTGTGGTCCGGAACGTCTGCTCGCCACTGGCGAGTGTGGGTTTGAACAACACCGGACCGAGGTTGTAGCCGTACGCCGTATCCAGCGCATCACCGGCGACTGCGCTCGCCGCGTCGATACCATCAAGCTCGAAGGCCGCTGAGATCGAGATCAGTGCGTCGCCCCATGCCTTACGAGCCGCGGTCAGATCAGATTCCGTGATGGTCATGCCGTCTTCCCTACCTGCATTTCTTTCACAACGTCTGTCATTCCTTCCCATTCATCCCACATGTTGCACATGGCATCTTTTGATTTCTCCCAGGGGTTGTTGCCATCCTCAAATTCCAGCCATTCACCCATCTGCCCCCGGTCCGGGTGATCCGAGACACCATTCACCATGACATCCGGTTGTCGTGCCTTATTGCGTATACGAAAGATGATGGTCTTGCGTGACTCGGTGCCGTGTTGATTGCGGGTACCAGAGTGCGGAATCTGGTAGACGGTAATGCAGGCATCTCCCGGCTCCATCAATATCTGGGTTGGCCGTGGCCATTTTCGCCCGTCGGGTGTGGACTCCGAGGTCTCGTCAATAAACTGTTCTCGTACCTCCTCAGGCAGGTACACGAGCCCACAGCGATTCTCGGCCTGATGGTCCAGGCGCGGCCAACCAGGACCTTCCACGCCGACACAACCATTGGTGTCCCGCTGCTGTCGGAAGAATTTCTCAACCGCATGGTGAGCCCCGGGCAGCAGCGCCGTCTGGCCACAGCCTTCCCGAGTCTGATCATTGAGGCAAACGAACACAAACGCGGTAAAGCTGCCGAGGCCAAGGGACATCTCCGGGTCTTCAAACATGGGCACAAAGTTGTGCCCCATCACGTCAGGGCTGCGCCCCAGGTCTCCTTTTGGACCGGTCGCAATGTAGCGGTCGTAGATTTCCTGTTCGCTACCCTCCTGAACCTCCTGCGGCACCATGATCGTCATGCTGCCATCCACATGCGACTCAGCACCGTAGTACGGCATATGTTTGTCGCGATAACCGACGTTATTGAAGTAGTCACCAGGCTCACTAACCTTCCTCACACCCACTTGACTGGCCACGGGAGGATCAAAGTAGCCCATGGCTTCATGCAGCACCGGTGTGATGTCTGATTGGTTAACCAGATTGGTCATTTCTGTTGTCCCGCCGAGGAACTCGCCTTTTTTCGCTGACTTGATGCGGTCGAGTGCTGCCTGCACCAGCTCAGGGGAGACGGCCTTTTTGAGAATGATGTAGCCATCCCGGTAGAGCGTGCGCTTTTCTTCCAGGGTCAGTGTTCGGCCTTGTGTACGTTCGTTCACGATAATGCTCAGTGAATTTTGGGTGATCTGGACTCTACTGTGGCGGATGTCGAGTCGCAACCACCTCGCAGTCTCGGTGACCCGCAACCTAAGGTTGACAATCCCTCTCCTCAATCGCACATTGGTGCGCGTCAAAAGTGGGTGGAATGCTATGGAGATCAAACTCGTCAAGCAGGAAAATCTGAGCGGAGACGCCAGCCGAGCCGACCAGGGCTTTGGTTGTGTTGCAACCGAGCAACCCCCTCAGTTTGATCCTCATACCGAAACGCAAGCCGCCTACGATTTCTTTGCCGAGACCGGTTTCGTGGTACTCGCCAACTGCCTGAACACCGAGGAAGTCGCGCATCTGAATGAGTTCTATGATCGTACCCAGCGCGAATTTCCCGAACGATGGGGCATCCGCGAAAAACCCAAGCCTCACCACCGCGGGCAGGGACTGATTTATTCGCAGCCGTTACTGGACCATCCTGAGCTCGACCCCTACACGCAGCACGCACGTTCCCACCCTGTGGTCAGTGAGATTCTTGGGGGCGAAGAGAATGTCCGTTTCAGCGAGTTCAACTTCCGCGAAGCACCCCAGAATGCAGGCGTAGGCGCAATGAACTTCCATCACGACGCCGTGCGCCCGGATCGACTCATCCGCAAACCCTACATGCCGGTGGACTGGGTATGTGCCGTGCACTACCTCACCGACGTCACCGACAAAACGCCGGCGTTTTGCGTCGTTCCCGGAAGCAATAAGTTCGGAAGCCTGCAGGAAGCATATGAAGCGTTGGGCGACACCTACCAGGAAGTCCCTATTCGCGGCAAAGCAGGCACATGCGTTCTCTACGACACGGCGACATTCCACACGCGCTTCGATGGCGATGGTATCGAAGGCCGCCGAACCTGGCACCAGTACTATGCCCGGGGCGGTTTCCTGAAGAGTTCACTGCCTACCTCGGACCGCTACGTGCGGCCACCGACACCGGTCCTGACAGATTGGAATGTCTTCCCCGAACGGCTCGCGTTGCATGAAGACCCGGAGAAGCGCCGGTTTTTCTCACACTGGAACACCGCACAGTGCGAGTGGGCGGCGTCCGGATTTTCGGATGAGGTGCGAAACTCAATGCCAAGAGGCAAAGAATAAACTCAGCTCAGGCCAGCTTCATTTTTCGACACAGCTAGCGATATTCTTTATATATAGCCTGTATCCGCAATCTGTTGATGGTCCCGTCCGCATCCGTGACGTCGAACTGCGGATGCTCACGACCGTCAACAAATTTCTCAGACAAATAGAAGTCTTTGCTGCTTGCCCCGTCCGGCCTTGCTGGCTAAGGTCTTCCGTCGCATAACCCGGGCATTTTTCTATGCGTAGTACGTACATCACCTCAGCAATCATCGCTGTCGCCGTTATTCTCTGGCTGGGATCAGGACTCCTGCGCGAGCCCAGGCCTGAACTTCCCCAGACGATTACAGAACGCAACAACCTGGTGGCCACCCAGCAATCTGATCGTGCGCCAACGCGAGTTCGCGCTCGCGTCATTCATGCGCAGGATACGAATCGCACCACGACAATCCGTGGGCAGACTCAGAACAAGCGAACAGTCATCACCCGCGCACAGATTCCCGGGACCCTGGTGAGCCGCCCGGTCGAGCGTGGCGACGTCGTTCAGAAGGGCGACCTCCTCTGCCGGTTGTCGGTGGATGACCGCCCGGCACTACTCGCTGAAGCACGAGACACCATGGCCCAGGAAGAAATCGAGTTCGAGGGCAGCCAGCGTCTCTCCAAGGAAGGCTTTCAATCGGAAACCGCAATTGCGCAGGCCAAGACCCGTCTAACCAGCGCAAAAGCAAGGTTGATGCAAGCCAGACTGAATTCTCAGCGTACCGAAATTAACGCACCTTTCGATGGCGTCATCGAGGACATTCACGTCAATGAAGGCGACTACGTCACACCCGGGACTGGTTGCGCCACTGTTGTCGACCTCGATCCCATGCTCGTCGTCGGTCGAGTACCTGAAAAGCTGGTCGATCGGTTCAAGCCTGGAGGGCCTGCGAGCGCACGATTGTCGACCGGTATGAATGTCAACGGAGCAATCACCTTCGTGGGTCGTCTGTCCGATCCCGCAACCCGAACCTATGCCTTTGAGATCCAGATCGACAACCCGGACTACAGCATTCCAAGCGGCGTGACGGCGACCATCAAGGTGCAGACAGGTCGTATCAGAGCCCAGCAGGTACCACCTTCGGTGCTGGCCTTGAACGATGATGGACAGCTGGGTGTACGAGCAGTTGATGATGACGGCGTGGTGCGATTCCACATCATCGATGTCATCAGTGATGACGACTACGGTGTCTGGGTGAGCGGATTGCCGGAAGTGGCCACAATCATCACAGTAGGACAGGAACTGGTCGTTCATGGTGAAGTGGTCGATGTCGTGCTCACGGAGCCACTGGATCAGGCATCAATAGAACGCACAGCAATCGGCGCGCTCTAGCCAACCAGAACCAACCGGATCGGGGAATCTAATGAACGCACTGATCGACGCCGCCGTCACACGAACAAGAACAACGCTGTTACTGATGGTCATGGTGTTGATTGCCGGTCTGATCGGGTTCAACTCCATTTCAATTGAAGCAGAGCCCACGATTGAAGTGCCCTTTTTTGGCGTGACGATTTTCCACGAAGGGATCTCCCCGGAAGATTCCGAACGACTGCTTGTCATGCCCATGGAGAAAGAGCTCCGCAGCGTCGAAGGAGTTACGGAACTGACCGCCTACGCCTCTGAAGGCAGCGCCAATCTCGTGGTGGAGTTTGACGCCAGCTTCGATCTAGACGAAGCACTGGTTGATGTCCGCGAAGCTGTTGATCGCGCCAAACCCGAATTGCCATCGACGGCGGAAGAACCCGTGGTTCTGGAACAAACCGCCAGCGACTTTCCCATCCTTCAGATCAATTTTGTCGCAGAGGATGTACCGGAACGCACCCTGTATAACATTGCACTCAACATTCGGAACGAGATCGAAGCGCTGCCCGAGGTTCTGGAAGCCCAGATGCAGGGTCACCGTGAAGAAGTGCTCGAAGTCGTCGTCGATCCCGCCGCCCTGGAAGCCTACCAACTGTCCGCTGAAGAACTGATCAATACGATCGTTCGTAACAACCGGCTGATTCCGGCTGGTGCCATCGATACCGGTGAAGGACGCTTTTCGGTCAAGGTTCCCAGTGTCATTGAGACAGCGCGCGACGTTTACGAACTGCCGATTCGCGCCAACGGTGACGCCGTCGTGACACTGGAGGATGTTGCTGAGGTACGACGGACGTTCAAGGATCGCGCCACTTACGCACGCGCCAACGGCCAACGTGCCTTGTCCCTGAACGTCATCAAACGGGCCAATGCCAACATCATCGAGACCGTTGATCAGGCGAAGGCCATCGTTGAGCGTCACCGTCCCAACCTGCCCGCCAAAATTGAAGTCTCCTACACCCAGGAACAGGCGCCATTCGCTGAACGACAGGTCGCCGAGTTGCAGGGCAATATTCTGACCGCGCTGGCCCTGGTCATGATCCTTGTAGTGGCAGCGATGGGGTTTCGAAGTGGCGTCATTGTAGGTATGGGGATACCGGTTTCGTTTCTCTTTTCCTTGATCGTCCTGGCCTACCTTGGGTTCACATTTAATTTCATGGTGATGTTCGGGATGCTGCTGGGCCTTGGCATGTTGATCGATGGTGCCATCGTGGTCACTGAGTACGCCGATCGCAAAATGACTGAGGGCTTACCCAGGCAGGACGCCTATGCGATCGCCGCCAAACGGATGTTCTGGCCAGTGGTCGCCTCGGTGGCAACCACACTGGCGGCTTTTCTACCTCTCATGTTCTGGCCCGGCGTCCCTGGCAAGTTCATGCGGTACCTGCCAGTCACAGTGTTCTGTGTCCTCTCCGGCTCACTACTGTACGCACTCGTCTTTGGCCCCGCACTGGGCGCGGTCTTTGGCAAGGCTGGCGCACGCAATCAACACGCAGTGGATACGCTGAAAGAACTTGAGGAAGGTGACCCTACCCTGCTGGACGGTGCCACCGGCGCCTATGCCCGGGTCCTGCGCTGGTGCAGTCTGCATGCGGGGGTCACGTTCCTCGTGACCTTATCGGTGTTGATCGGCAGTTTCATGCTCTATGGCCAGACAGGTCGGGGGATCATCTTCTTTTCTGACACCCAGGCCATGTATGGCCGCCTCACTGTCCGTGCACTCGGAAATCTCTCCGTCGACGACATCAACCATCTCGTGAGAGAGGTAGAGCAGGAGGTGCTGGATATTGAAGGCGTCAACTCGATGAACACGATGACCCTGATGCCTGGTGAAGCCTCACGCTTCGGCATGGACCGTATCGGACTCATTTTCATAGAGCTCCACGAAGAGTTCGATCGAAAGATGCTGGGGAACGATGTCTTCGAGCTGATCCGGGAGCGAACCCGCGATTTCCCCGGCATCAGTGTCGAGCTGGCCCGTATGGAACAAGGACCACCGGTTGGAAAGCCGATTCAGCTCGAGTTTTCTTCCCACGACAAAACGTTGCTGGAGCCAACCGTCAAACGCGTTCGCGACTTTATGAATACATTAGACGATGTACGCGACATCGACGATACCCGGTCGCTACCTGGTATTGAATGGAAACTCAGCGTTGATCGCGTACAGGCCGCGCTTTACGGCGCCGATGTCACGTTGGTTGGTATCGCTGTGCAGCTGGTGACAGGCGGTGTAAAGGTTGGTGAATATCGCCCTGATCGCGCCGATGATGCAGTCGATATCCGCGTGCGTTATCCCGAGGAAAGTCGTGGTATCGGCGCACTGGATGACTTGCTCATCATGACTCGTGAAGGCTCCATTCCCATCAGCAACTTTGTCACGCGTGAAGCCGTACCCAACGTGGACACCATCCAAAGGATTGATGGCGTACCGGTCGAATTTATCCGAGCAGATGTCGCGCCGGGCGTTCTGGCTGATACCAAGGTGGGTGAAATACAGGCATGGCTGGACACCCAGGGCTTTGACGAACGTGTGGACATCTCTTTCCGTGGTGCCAACGAGGAGCAAGCCGATTCCATTGCATTTGTGACAGGGGCCTTCGGTCTTTCATTGCTGCTGATGTTTGTGCTGCTGGTCACCCAGTTCAACAGTTTCTATCAATCCATATTGATCCTTTTTGCCGTCGTGATGTCGACCGCGGGCGTATTGCTGGGCCTTGTCATCCTCGGCTCACCGTTCAGTGCCATCATGACGGGCACCGGCGTCGTGGCACTTGCTGGGATTGTCGTCAACAACAACATTGTTCTGATCGATACGTACAACAAGATCAAACAGGCGCATCCAGAACTGGACTATGTGTCCGTCATTGTTCGTACCGGTGCACAACGACTGCGACCGGTGGTACTGACAACCGTGACGACCATTTTTGGTTTGCTACCACTCGCCAGTAACTTCAGTATCGATCTGGTGAATCGCAACATTATCTACGGTGGCCAGCTGTCGACGTTCTGGGTCCCACTATCACAAGCGATCGTATCGGGACTCGCATTTGCATCGATCCTGACCCTAGTGGCGACACCCGCGATGCTGGCACTGCCGTATCAGTTCCGAGAGATCAAGGGCCGACTGCAGACGCCATTGCCTCGAAGAGGCAAAGTGGAAACGGCCGTGGAACCTACAGCGCAGCTAGGGGGATAGTCGCCCTCCGCGTTACCCGACGATTTTCCTCAAGAGGCTATACCGCTGCGATCGCCGCAGCCATGGTCTCGCGGGCCACTGCCCACCGATCTTCACCCCAAGGCATTGGCATCAACACAGGATGCTCAATGCCTGCGTCCACGTATCCCTTCACGAAGGTGGTGATATCATCCGGAGATCCAATGAAGTCGATGGCCTGGATCATCCGTTCTGACACTGCTGCAACAGCACCATCACGATCCCGCTCCGCCTGTTTCGCTCGCAACTCATCAACCTCTTCAGCAAATCCAGCCGCACGAAACATGTTCGCGTAGCCGTCCGCCATCGCGTAGTTGAAGAGATCACGTCTGGCGGAACGTGCTGAGGTTTCAAACTCGCCGACGGCGGCATGCACATAGGAGAATATGCGCGCGTCGCCACCTTTACGCACCTGTTCGATCGAGGGCCCTACATGATTCACCGGGACATAGTTCATCAGGACCCCATCAGCAATGCTTCCTGCCAGTTTCAGCATCTGCGGACCGAGTGCCGCCAGCACAATCTTAGGACGACGCTCCCCCAAACGTACCCCTAACCGAAAGCGTTTGACCGAGTAATAGTCTCCTTCGAAGGTCACCGACTCACCCGACAGGCACTCACGAAGCAGTGCGACGTACTCCCGCATCAGACCGATCGGCCGATCCGTCAGTGGTGCACCGTGCTGCTTCAGGATGCCCGGCGCAGAAACACCGAGGCCTAACCAGATGTCCCTTTCCTGTGACAATGACTGCAACGTCGCGGCCGTCATAGCCGTCAATGTCGGCGCACGCAGCTGAATCGGGATGATCCCGGTTCCCAGCGACAGGCCAGGAGCCGCATGGGCGACGTTACCCAGCAGGGTGAACGCGTCGGTGCCTGTCGCTTCAATGGTCCAGATCGATTCGTAGCCCATGTCCTGAGCCGTCGTCGCGACTTCTGTTATGGCGGCCGGGCCGAGTACACCAAGGCTGCCAAACGTCACGCCCATGGGAGTATTACTCATTGTCACTGCAACTCTGTTACGAAATCGGCCGGCAGGATACTATGTCCACCCACTTTGTACACACCATCCAGGAGCATTCCGTGGGAGAAAGATTGAAAGACAAGGTCGCCATCGTCACCGGTGGCAACAGCGGTATCGGTGCCGAAACCGGTCGAACGTTTGCGCGGGAAGGCGCTAAGGTGATCCTGATGGCACGCCGAGTGGATCAGGGTGAGGCCGTCGCGCAGGAGATACGCGATGCCGGTGGTGAA
>CENZ01112979.1_pt1 | contig 16323 bp, 16 predicted proteins | sample 361341 | NCBI WGS metagenome assembly CENZ01 (sample SAMEA2619782, study PRJEB7988) | marine metagenome | biome: marine biome (ENVO:00000447); feature: deep chlorophyll maximum layer (ENVO:xxxxxxxx); material: "saline water (ENVO:00002010), including plankton (ENVO:xxxxxxxx)" | depth 50 m
AGACTGGGTTGCAGGCATTTACGGGTGCGTGAATGTGGTTTTTAGGAAATTTCGTGCATTATTTTATGCTTGAGATATACATCATAAGTATCTGATATATATATAAGTAATATATCGATACGTAGGTTCCGACCTGCCCCCGACCAAGGATGCAGGTGTGCTGAAGGTTAGTCTTTTTCGGGGCTCCGGCGTCTTTAACCATCATCAAATTCGCGTTACAAAACCGGGACAATGTCGAGTAGTCCAGAAGACTAACAGCCGGTAAATTGACCACAGAGATGCAGGGATACTCCACTTGCAGTGAAAGGTAGGTAACGAAATGAAGATGGCAGACACAACGTCGCAGAACTTGTCGCTCTCAACGAAGACTGTGAACAGTAATCGATACCGGATCTTTAAAAAGCTTGCGCTTGACCACGCCGTGGCACTGATAAAACTTGCGCTCAAACACCGAGTCATCGGTTCAGAGATGGCCTGAGCGGGCTAACGAGGCAAGGGATGATACGTCCTCCAAAGCGAATGTTGCATCCCTCATCGTGAACCGTCATGGTGCCGGTATGGTCAGCCTAGCGAGTCCAAGATGTGCCACCGACGTCATCGCCAGTGACGTAGCCGATGCAGTCTCGGACGTGGTGCAGACAGACCTTCTCAGTTGTGGTCGATGTCCACGACTACGACACTATCTGAAGCAGTTGAGACACCAGTATCCCGACTACTGGAATCGTCCCGTCCCCGCTTCTGGTAATACGGATGCACCGCTTCAGATCATTGGCCTGGCACCAGGACTTCATGGTGCCAATCGAACGGGTCGGCCATTTAAAGGAGATGCTTCGGGTGACCTGCTCTGGCGGGTCCTGTCGCAGCTGGGAATTGAAGATCAGGTACAGATAACGAACGTCGTTAAGTGTCTACCGCGCAACAACCTGCCACTCGCCAGCGAGGTTCGCCGATGTCAGCGTTTTCTTGTGCCTGAGCTGTCCGCAATGCCTATGACTAGTGTGATCCTGGCGCTGGGCGGGGTTGCCCATAAGGCGATCGTCCAGGCATTGGATGCTCGTCAGGTCGACTATCCGTTTGGTCATTCGCGTTGCCATCAGATTGGCGAACGGTGGGTCGTCGATTCCTATCACTGTAGTCGATACAACGTACAAACAGGCAGACTGACTGAAACCATGTTCCGGGACGTTGTAGAGTTAGCATACCAGTTCGCCACAGACCAGCCTAAATGACGGATGAGCCTACGCCCGCGGATCAGGAAGCGGCTAATACCAACGACGATCACGGATTCGACAGCAAACGTTTCCTTGCGCGGCTGACGAGCCGGCCCGGTGTCTATCGTATGCTGGCCGCGAATGGCGACATACTCTACGTTGGGAAAGCGAAGAACTTGAAGAATCGGGTGTCTTCCTATTTCCGGAGCACTGCGCTGGAGGGGAAAACGATGGCTCTGGTGGCGCGGATTCAGGATGTGGAGATCACAATCACACGCAGCGAAACTGAAGCATTGCTGCTCGAACAATCGCTGATAAAAGAACACCAGCCCCCGTACAACATCGATTTTAAGGACGACAAATCCTACCCCTATATTTTCTTCTCTACCGAAGACAAGTACCCAAGGCTTGCGTTTCATCGAGGGGCGCAAAAATTACCGGGCAGATACTTTGGTCCCTTTCCAAGCGCGTATTCGGTGCGCGACAGCCTCAACATTCTGCAAAAGGTGTTTCAGGTGCGTTCCTGTGAGGACACCTATTTTCGGAATCGATCACGACCCTGTCTGCAGTATCAGATCAAGCGTTGCAGTGGACCATGCTGTGATCTGGTCAGTGAGTCAGACTATGCAGATGATGTGTCGCACGCGGTCATGTTCCTCGAGGGATGTAGTCGTGATGTCCTTGATGACTACGCCAACAAGATGGAAACGGCGTCACAAGAGCTTGAGTTTGAGAAAGCTGCGCGGTACCGAGACCAGATTACTCACCTCCAACGTATTCAAGAACAACAATATGTCCTTGGCCCCGAAGGGGACATCGATGTCATCGCTGCGTTGGTCACACCAGCGGGTGTCGGGATCCTGGTGATGATGGTTCGGGGCGGGCGTCTGCTGGGAAACAAGACCTACTACCCAAGGACCGGGCTTGAAAACACCGCGGGTGATGTATTGTCCTCGTTTCTGCCTCAGTTCTACCTCAGTGGCTTCAGTGGCCGTGAAGTCCCACGAGAGGTCATCGTCAATGCGACCATCGATGACAAAACCGTCATCGCTGAGGCCCTCACTGAAGCAACCGGTCGCAAGGTCACCATATCAGACAACGTTCGGGGCCATCGGCGACGCTGGGTCGAGTTGGCGGAAACCAATGCCGAACAGAACCTGGGAACACATCTTGCCAGTCGAAACAATCTGAAGGAGCGATACGATTCTCTTCAGTCGGTGTTGGAACTGGGGTCCATCCCCACACGCCTGGAGTGTTTCGATATCAGCCACAGTGCCGGTGAGGCAACCGTCGCATCGTGTGTTGTGTTCGACGACAACGGTCCCCTCAAGTCTGATTATCGGCGGTTCAACATTGAAGGGATCACACCTGGCGATGACTATGCGGCGATGTACCAGGCACTGTCACGTCGGTATACCCGCCTGAAAGGCGGGGAGGGGAAGGTCCCGGACATTCTGTTTGTTGACGGCGGCAAGGGACAACTGACCCAGGCGATCACCATCCTGGCTGAACTCGAAATGGACGTGCTGGTCGTCGCGGTCGCCAAGGGTCCCGATCGAAAGGCTGGGCTAGAGGTATTGTTTACCTCCGACGGGCGGGAGCTCGATCTCCCTGCGGATACACCGGCGCTACACCTGATTCAGCATATCCGCGATGAGAGTCACCGGTTTGCAATCACCGCACACCGCAATCGACGCCAGAAGAAGCGCCGGGAATCGACGCTTGAAGGTATCGACGGTGTTGGGCCGAAACGAAGGCGCGCACTATTGCGACATTTTGGTGGTGTACAACGTATTGAAGCGGCGAGTATCGACGAACTGGCCAAGGTCGAGGGGATTTCGACCGCGCTCGCCGAACACATCTACGGAACGCTGCACCAACAATAACCTGCATGTACCGGGTCAGGCGGCTGTTTTGGCCCTGTTGAACCGGCTAGAATGCAGCCTGTGCGCCTGCCGACAACCATACCGAACATTCTGACGAGCCTGCGGATTCTGTTGATCCCCGTCATGGTCGTTGTCGCCTACCTGCCCATTGATTCACGTTATCTGATGGCGGCCGCTGTTTTCACCGTCGCCAGCATTACCGACTGGCTCGATGGGTACCTTGCTCGTCGCTGGGGTGAGGCCACCCCGTTTGGCGCGTTCCTGGATCCGGTGGCCGATAAACTGATTGTGGCAGTCGCGCTGGTTCTGCTCGTTGAGGTCCATGCTTCGGCCATACTCGTCATCCCCGCACTTGTGATCGTTGCCAGAGAGATTGCCGTGTCCGCTCTGCGGGAGTGGATGAGTATCTATAGTGATAGACGCAGTGTTGCTGTGAACATGCTGGGTAAGCTGAAGACCTCCTTACAAATGGTCGCCATTATCGTATTGTTGGCGAATGGTCCTGACCTGGATAACTTGTTCGTCAAACTCGGCTACGTTCTGCTCTATATTGCAGCAGGTCTGACATTGTGGTCGATGTATGTCTATCTTCGTGTGGCTTGGCCTGACCTGTCACGCGGTATGAATGTGAACCCCAGTGATCGAGGCCCGGACCAGGGTCCCTGATCGATCACCGAATCGCTTTTGAGAAGGAGTGCCCACGGTGCCAACTCGACAACTCACCGATGACGAGAAGCGCAAACTGTATCGCGATGGGTTCCTGATAGTCAGGAAAGCGGTACCGGAACAGATGGTGGAAGACGCGCGTCGACATCTGAACGTTCACATGGGCGCAATGCGCGGACAGGCTATGTCTGCGAAGAAGATCGATCTGGTTCGCCAGAACGCGGTAGCGACAGTCGACGGTACTCATCACGTGTTCACCGATCTATATAACGCGTCGGGCCTTAAGGGGCTCGTAAAATCAGCGATTGGTGGACCGCTGCCCGATGCGATGGGTGCCCAGGTCGCCACAAATTTCCCTGGCAGACAAGAGGAGAGCGTTAACGAAGCGGGCTACCGGGATGGTGACACACCATTTCATGGGTGGTGTGGTCACTTGGACGGGCTTTGGAATGGTGCGGCACCCGTTCCTGGGATCGAACAACCCATGTCGGGTTCTGAGCGTCGCAAGTGGTACCAGGATCCAGCCCGAAATGGATGCTCTCGCTCCTACGAAGGTACGGGTATGAATATTACGAATTTCACTGCGCTGGTTGGCGTTGCGCTATCAGATCAACGGCGTGAAGGCGTCGGCAATCTGGGGCTGTTGAAAGGGGCACACCTCAAGATGGGCGAGTTTTTTCGATGGCAGCAGGAAGGTGGGGGACCACTTGGACCAGACGGCCCAGGTTGGTCACGCGAGCATACCGAAGCGCCGAACGGGCACGGCTTGCGTCACTATCCGGACCAACTGCGTGATGCCTACAAGCGCGGTAGCGAAACCACGCCGGACGGTCGCCTGTGGCCGAAACCGACTCTGATGAAACTGGCACCCGGTGATGCAGTGATCGTTCATTTCGCGACACCACACTCGGCAACGCGCGTTGATGGGCCGGATCCCCGTCACATGGTCTATTTTCGCGTCATGTCGCCGGATCGACCAGAGGACCAACGGCGGGCCTATTCACCAGGGCTGACCGATATATGGAAGGAATGGAAGGGCATGCGCCGGGTCGTCAAAGAACTCTCAAAGGTGTAAATTCACTAACGAAGTTTTATCTCGCCCAGTCTGAACTGACCACCGGTTGCATCACTCCGATAGATCACAAGCACCTGAAGATCAGAGAGGTCAATCTCGTGCAGCCGTGACCCGTTAACAATGTCGCCAAGATCCAGCTCAACCTCTCTGCGCTCATGCTCTTCCAGTAAAAAATCTCGCGCAAAACTATAGTCGGGATGGGGATCACTGTGTCCGTCTCGGACGCCAAAGTTAAGGCCCATCGGTTCATTCATGGGGTTGTGAAAGGTCACTACCAGATGTTGATAGTTTCGCCAATCTGACAGGAAGTGCCCGATGACGGTCCCAGGAACAGAGCCATGATGAATATCAATGACCAGTTCATCCCTGCTAACATTTATGGTCACTTCATCAAAGTCACTAATCGACTCCGTCATACTCAGAACAGAGGGGAGCGTTGGGTTCATAATGGCGGGAAACTCCGTTGTCTGGTGGTACCAAATCCGCCCGGCACAAAGGAGTGGGTAGATCGCATGTGCAGTCGCCAGACACACAACCACGAAGATGAGAGGGTATTGAATCTGACGAAAGCTCTCGGTTTTAGACTGATAAAGATAGAACAAACGCCATAGACCCCAATCTACTGCGATTCCTTGTAGGTTCAGGACGATATCAACCCATGACGTGCTTCGATTGACAAAAAATTGAAATCCTTTACTTGCAACCGCGAGAAGGATCACGCTACCAATCGCAAAGAGGGGTCACATAAACTGTGATTGCAGCTTGGTCAGCAGTAAAACAGTGAGCAGACCTAAGACCGGGAAATGTGCAAAGTTCTGAACCGCAGAATGGAATTGTGTACTACCGAAGTGTGTAGTTGGGGCTACCATCGAAACACCGAAGACCACCAGACCAACTAATATCTGAACGATGTCTTTTCGATTCAGGTCGCCTGACACGTGCCAATGCACCGGATGAAGCTAACATTGGAGTCAAGCATGCAACGGTGTAAAGCTCAGGCCACGGGGCTTTCGATCATTTAAAAGAAGCCAATACCGCCGTTTCAATATCTGCACGAGGTTGTCCTTCTCCATCGTCACACAGCATCTTCAACACGTCGTCCAGCTCTCGCTGTGTCAATGCACCGTGAACGTCCGTGGCCCCCGCAAATGCATCGGCGGACTCAACCTTGTCATCACGCTCCCGTAGGTCCCGTACGAATGACGGAACGATACAAGTCAGCATGGCCCAGCGTTCCCTGCCGGATACATTCAATTCCGGCGGGGCGCGATGGTATGTCCTTGAATCGTAGAGAATCCCGGAACCTGCCGGAAACGACATCTGGACAACGTCCTTGTGTGGGCCTTCACCCGCAACGGTCGGTATCGCATTCAGTTCGGAAGGAGGAGGCGTATCAAACTCGTGAGAACCGAGAACAAACTGGGTTGCACCCGCCTCAGGCGTGAAATCAGTGAGTGCAATGTTGAACTGCATCCCAAGCCTGTCCTTGCGCTGTTTCCAGTTGGGGTATCGAGGCGAAATCGAGGCGTCGAGTTTCTCAAACTCCTCAGGACCCAACATATAGGTGTGTGCTTCTGTCTCACTATTCAAAGGATAGGGATAGTCCGCATGCCAGCCACCAGGTTCAACACGCGCGTACTCACCGGTTTTTTCGGCCGGTCTCAGAATGGAAAAACCTGGGCACTGACAGTAGTGGATGTCATCAACACCAAAGTAACTTTCAATCAGCCATAAGGAGACCGGATGCATCAGTGCCTGAGCAACAGCCGGGGTCATTCCCAGAAAGCTGTCGTCCGATGACATCAACGATCTAGGACGAATGATGTTGTCGTTGGATTTATAGGGCCGACTGTCCTGGCCCTCCTTGACCTGTGCTTCCTTGTCAACGTTCTCTTCCCTGACCCTGGTCACGTTCCCAATCAGGTTCGATACCATCTCAGGGCTCATCACGTTCTCGACGACCGTCCAACCCTGTCTTTCAAGGTCCGCCAGGTAGTCAGATGGCAGTCGTGCCGGTGCCTTGCGGACGCCGAACACGCGATAGCCGCCCAGCGTCGCGATCTGGTCTGAATCGTCTGCAAGACGGTATTTTGGAAAGACGAGTTTGCTCGCGCCAGGTCCGAACTTTTCGTCCAACGCGGCTGCCTGGTTCGCATCGAGCGACCCGGCAGGCGCGACGTTTATAACTGATCCGGTCGCAGCGTTCTTCAGGGACGCGTCACTCTCCCATGCCCAGACACAGCTGTCGTCACACCTCGAGCGAAGCTCGTAGCCGCTTTCGCCGTGAACATCAGACAAGTGCAGACCGGAGGGTTCACTGACCAGTAATACGTAATCGGGCATAGCTCTACCTCAAGCGAACTGTGAATTCGATTGGAGGCTGGGGTCGGAATCGAACCGGCGTAAACGGAGTTGCAGTCCGCTGCATGACCACTCTGCCACCCAGCCGTCGTGGACAGTGAAACTTCCATTCCGCAAGGCGTCTGGAAGCGCATGTCGAGCGCGCGAGAGTCTACCGGATTATGGCTAGGGAATACACTCGTCGGCTTTTGTGAACGCCCGAGCAGCTCAGGAAAGCTAGATAGAGGACAGAAGCAGGAATGCCGCCAGTGAGGCAATAGCGATCAGTGACAACAGGTCGGTGGTAGAGGTCCTTTTCATGGGCGCCAGTATAAGCATGCGCCCCATCAAGCAGAACGATTATTTGGTCATATCCAAATAACAACTGATTCAATCAACGGTCGATCAGGCACCGAGTCGGGCCTGCGGCAGTATGCCTGAAACAATGCGATAGACCGCAGAACGCGCCTGTTCGACAGGTAAACTCTGATCGTTTCGAAGCTGGTTCCACATATCAAAACTGAGCGTGGCTTCCAGTGCATCCAGCAATACCTCGTCCTCGCGGATATCCGTCGGCAGGACAGATTCCAGTGCCGAACGTTCATGACTGACGATATCCAGATGTCGATTGAGCAGGGCGGTGGAGTGGAAACGGAGGGCGCCGGCTGCGATACGGTAAGGCATGATGATTTCATAGACTCTCAGCCGCCTCGCCAACAGTTGTTCCAGATTTTGCCACCACTCCGAATGGTGCAGTTGCTCATCCACGATCGGTGCAATCTGGGCGCTGATGGCGACGGACATCTCGGTATAGAGGCTCTCCATATCCTTGAAACGACGGAAGACTGTGCGCAACCCAACATTTGCCCTCTGCGCGACATCTTCCGCGGTCGGTGCAATTTTTCCTTCACGCACCAGCTCCAGCATCGCCGTGACAATCCGTTGCTTGGTATCCTCGCTGCGCAACCGGCGGCCGTCGGTTTCCGTAAAATTGTTGGTGAATTCAACCATCCCACTACTTTACCGCCTTCAGTCACCCTTTGTGCAGGGGTTCCTGCAAGTCCTTCTGTCCGCCCCCATCGCTACGGGTTAAACTAGGCGCGTGCCCGGGTGGTGAAATTGGTAGACACGCAAGACTTAAAATCTTGTCGCCTTCGGGCGGTGCCGGTTCGAGGCCGGCCCCGGGCACCAACCAACCTTGCTTCGCCTGGCGTGCTTCATGACCAACGTTCAGATTGATCACAAAATCGCTGGTCTCAAACCTTCTGCCACGTTGGCGATGCACCAACGTGCCAATGCCATGCGTGCCAGAGGGGATCTGATCTCACACTTTGGATTCGGCCAGTCCCCATTTCCGGTGCCAGGCAAGATTGCAGAGGCACTTGCTGCGAACGTACATGAGAGCGCCTACCTGCCCACTTCCGGTCTCCCTTCATTGAGAGAAGCAGTGGCCGGGTTCTACCGCACACAGCACAGCTATGATTTCGCATCAAATAACATCCTGATTGGTCCCGGATCCAAAGATCTTATCTTCCATGCGCTCTATCTCATTGAAGGAGATCTACTGCTGCCAACGCCTTGTTGGGTCAGCTACGCGCCACAGGCCCGGATACACGGCAAACGAGTCATCCCAGTCGAAACTCGTGCGGCCGAAGGCTACCGGGCACGTGCTGAAGACATTGAACGCGCCATCATCTCTCGAGGGCTTGAGGGCAATCAGAAAATACTGGTGCTCAGCAGTCCAAATAATCCGACCGGCGTCTGCTTGAGCAAGGATGAACTCGAAGATATCGCAGCCGTGTGCCGTAAGTACCAGGTGATCGTAATTTCGGATGAAATCTATGCACAGATCAACTTTATCAACGAGCCTTACGCAAGCCTGGCCCACAGCTATCCTGAAGGAACGATTGTCACCGGTGGCATCTCCAAGGTTTTTTCAGCTGGCGGATACCGGCTTGGTGTGATGCTCATTCCGGAATCGCTGTCCAAACTTGTCCCATCGTTTCTCGCCATGATGGGAGAGACCTTTGGAACTGTGTCGACCCCTGTCCAACACGCAGCTGCAGTTGCCTATCAGTTTGATGAATCGATTGCCTCCAGCGTTCGGATGGCAACGCAGATTCACCGTTTCACAGGCCGCTACCTTTCAAAGCGATTCAACGACATGGGGCTGAGCTGCCAGCAACCGGAGGGGGCCTTCTACCTTTTCCCAGATTGGGAACCTGTTCGCGAAGGTCTGCTACGACGGAATATTGCAACAGGTTCTGAACTAACGGCCTACATCTTTGATCGCGCCAGCGTTGCCTTGTTACCAGGGAGCGATTTCATGATGCCAGACGATTGCCTGGCCGTGCGCGTTGCGTCTGTGGACTACAACGGCGCACGGGTGATGGAGGCGTTTCCTAGCGAGGAGAACATGACTGATGAACTCACCGCCAGCTTGTTTCCCTTTCTTGTTTCAGGCTGCGACCGACTTGCAGATCTGATCGCGGAAATCAGCTAAAGCTAACGACCCTGAAATACGGGATCGCGTTTTTCTACGAATGCTTTGAAGGCTTCCTTGGAGTCTTCACTCGCTCCAACACGAGAATGTCGCTCTGTCTCAAGCTCGATATAGTCACGCAAGGGCATGTTTTCCGCGTTGATGAAGTTCTTTTTCATCTCGCCAATAGCCAGCGGTGCAGATTTTGCAATTCTGTCGACAATGGCGTTGACCTCGTCATGAAAGACGTCATCGGCAAACGATTGGGATACGAGGCCTATGCGTTCTGCATCAGGACCCTTGAACTTCTCAGGCAGGAAATACAGTTCGCGCGCCTTTGACGCACCCACGATGCGTGGCAATGTCCAAGGTCCACCCATGTCACCTGAAATCGCCACACCCAGGAACGCTGAGTTGAATGATGCGCTTGCAGTCGCGTAGCGGAGATCACAAGCACACGCCCAGCCAAAACCAGCTCCGGCACACGCGCCATTGATACCGGCTACCGTGACTTTCGGCATTTCATGCAGCAGTGTGCTGATGTGAAAGTAGATCTTCTTTGAAGGTTCTTGCTTCACGCCACTGGTGGACGCCTTCAGGTCAACCCCAGGGCAGAAACCTTTGCCAGCACCGGTGAAAAGAACTGCGCGGATGTTGTCATCTTCTGCGACACGACTGAGACAGTCGTGCAGCTCTCGCATCATTGGGGTATTGATCCCGTTCAGGCTGTCGGGACGGTTCATCGTGACAGTGGCGCGGTTGCCACTCACCTCATACTTGATCGCTTCGTAGTCTGACATGTTGTTTTTTCCCGACTGGTGAACAGGCGCCCAGAATAGCGAATCACCAGCATCGATACCACCGTCAGGCGATTGAACTGGTCAGGATCGGCAGGCGCGAACCAGGCGTTTGTCCCGAGTCCAGGGCCTTCAACCTCGTTGAAAAACCGTATTAGGCATTCACTGGTTCGCCGACGTGAACTGGTGGACATTGGCGAAGTATCGACGAGCTTCAATATCTCCGCCTTTTGACTCAGGAAAAGGTCCACAACTGCCGGCAGTTGATCATTGTGACGATAGTGCCCCCGAAAGAATCTATCGCGCACGTTGCCCTGATTAAGCTGTGCATCGGGAATGGCGTAGCGCGCACACTGTAGTCAAAATCGTAGGGAACCGATTGTACGAGATCAGGGCCGACTGACTGATTCTTCTTCAGGAATGATTTCGCGTTGTGGCAGCACCCATCGTTACCACCCCGGGTCAGAGCCCAATCCACGTTACTGATCAGGTATTGGAAGAGGGCGACGCGCGTAGACGCTTCAGCATTCAACCCTGTCAACGGGACTTCGGTGGCGTCAAAGGTCTCCCATCCGATTGGTATACTCGGTTGTTCCCGGGCGGGTAGGGCTAGGCCGCCTCGGCTTCCTCTTCCTCGATGGCATTCAGCACGTCCTCATCGAGTTCAGGTAGTTCGTCAACGGTGGTGTCATCGTCAACGGCTTCAATCAGTTGCCCGCGTTGTGTCTCGCTGAAGTCCTTGAGCGCTTTCACGCTTTCTTTCAGCTTCTCTTCCTGTTCTTTCAGAGACTCGATTTCAGCCTGTTGCTCGGCTTTCGTCTTGCGCAATCCTCTCGCATCGTCTTCGGCTTTCTTCCGCGCCGCGTTTTCGTCGTGCTTCTTCTTGTTCAGCGACTTCAGCTTCTTCGCAACGTTTTCAGGTGTGTCCGCGAGAACGGTGTTTACCTTTTTCAACGCTTTGGACTTCTCTTCCACCTGCGCCCTCAGCTTTTGAATTTCCTGAGCAGTGGAATGTTTGTTGGCGTCCATCGCCGACTCTGCGCTCGCGACCTTAGATTTCAACTCCGCGTTCTCTTCTTCCGCCAGTTTCTTTGCAAGTTCCGCACTGCGCAGTTGCTGCTGCAGTTCGTGTAGTTTGGCTTCATTCTCAACACGGGCATTGGTGATTCGTTCGTCGGCTTCCGTGACCTTCGCCATGTTCTCTTCGAGTGCTGCTTTGAGCTCTTCATCACTACATTCTGAGCTGATTCCCAACACGTCAGTAGCTGTCTTGATCAGCAACTGCTTGCTGATGGCGAGTTCCTTCCAGATTTTCAGATCCAGATCAGTTTGTTCCACATACTTCTCCGAGTTGTTGCTTACGATGGTCCGGGCCTTCTGCCCTAACAATCACCATTCAGGTTTACTGTCGGGTGGCCTAACCTAAACATGACACCTCACCACGACGCAGCTCTAGGGCAATTCAGACGGGAACATGAGTGGAGGTGCCAGACGGCGGCGCATATGCTACCACTTCACCGCACAGGTCTCCAACCCTCTTGGAGCGGGATATAAGCAGGTTTCCGAACCCGAACGCACCTTGATGACGCGAGGGGCTGATCATCGGCCCGGTACAGATTGGTCGGCCGCCCATACGTTTCCCCTGGGGCACAACGAATCATTCAGAAGGGACGAAGAATCCGTCCCCATCGCCACCAACTGAACACATCAGAGAGCGCATGCGCAACGTAGGTCAGTGCTGCTGCGCGCAGGATTGACTTGACGGCCGGTAGATCCTGTTCCGCGATATATTCACCCTGCTGAAGGATAGGAAGGGCCTTGTTGAAGCTTGCATCCCATTCCTGTGGCAGCACGATGGCGTGAACAAATGTGGCCATCAACATCACCACGACGACGAGCCCTATGGCAAACACACCGATTCTGGGCATCTGCATAAAGATGGCGAAAAAGGGTAGCGACAGCAACCCGAGACCAATCCGTTGTATCGTCACCGCCATCGGTAGATAGCGCGCGGTCATTCGTGCGGTCGGCTCCTGTCTGTGAAACTGGATTGCGTGGCCAAATTCGTGTGTTGCCGCGGCCACCGCCGTCAAAGAATGGCCATGGTAGTTATCCGGCGAGAGGTAGATGACAACGGCCGTCGGGTCGTACCGATCCAGTCCCGCATCAGTTTCCTTGACCTCAACCGGAACCTCAAAACGCTGCGCAAGATGTCTGACCAATTCTGCGCCGCTACCTAGGATATTGTCCCGCGGGGTACTGTATCGTTTGAAGACTGCACGGACGTAGAGCTGCGGTGCGTACGCCAACAGTAAGGATATGAGAATAAGCAGAATCATGACGTAATTATAACGCCGGATCGGTGAACGCGCCGAAAAAAAGCAGCTCGAGGCGTGTCAGGTGAGTGTTCTGATCTGAATGGCGTCGATCCCCGAACCTTCAAGAATGTCCGAAATGACGACAACCTTGGCTCCCTCATTGAGTCCGGCGCGGGTCTTGAGGACGTCGAACGCGATCTGCAGTGTTTTTTCCGGATCAGTGCTGAATGCCGTTCTGAACGCCGAGAGGTTCCTGTTCAGGGTTAGCCGCCTGCGGGTCTGACTGTCGTTGGTAAATGCAAAAATGCGCGCTTCGCGGGGATGACAATTGGTTACAAAATCAGCCATGTAGCCCCGACGCGTGATCACCACTATGCCCTCGGCGCCAAGGGACTCCGCCAGGTTGACGGCTGTCTCTGCCAGATGGTGTTTGTCGTGGGTTTTGCGCAGCTGTTTGGAAAACCCCAGCCCTTTGAAAGATTCAGTCGCCTCTGCAATCTCGACCAGCTGCTCGACACAACGGATCGGGTACTTGCCGATCGTGGTTTCACCCGACAGCATCACCGCATCTACTTCTTCATAGATCGCGTTGGCAACGTCTGTCACCTCGGCACGGGTCGGGATCGGATTCTCTATCATGGACTCCAACAGGTGGGTGGCCACGATCACCCGCTTGCCGTGCTCCGCACACAACTGAACGATACGACGCTGGACGTTCGGCAGCTCCGCAACGTTGATCTCCACTCCCAGATCACCACGAGCCACCATGATGCCGTCTGCTTCTTCGAGAATCTCCTCGATATTCTTGACACCCAGCTGATCCTCGATCTTTGCAATGATCTTGATCTTGCCAGCCTGATCGCCCATGAGTTCCTTCAGTTCGCGAACGTCAGCCGCTTCACGTACGAAAGACAACGCGATGAAATCGACGTGCTGTGCGAGGCCAAAGAGAATGTCAGCCCGATCCTTCTTGGTAATCGCTGGCAGATTGACGCGAATACCAGGCAGGTTCACGTGTCGCTTGCTTTTCAGGATGCCGCCATCGATAACGCGACACCGCATGATGCCGTCATCCTGCTTTTCCATCACTTCCAGGTTGATGATGCCGTTGTCGACGGTGATTCGATCACCAACGTTAACGGTATCAATGAGTTCGTCATAGTGAATGTGGAAGGATGAGGACTCTACATCGACCGAGTCACGCACGCTGATGCTGATGATAGAGCCATTCTTGAGCTCAAGTTCATTCGCGAGGTCCCCGGTACGAATTTCCGGTCCCTGGGTGTCCAACAACACAGCGATCGGGTAGGGGACTTTCCTGTTAAGTGTCTTGATTGCCTTTATGACCTCGGCAGCAGATTCATGATCTCCGTGGGACATATTCAGGCGTACGACATCCATGCCCGCCGCCGCCAGTTTCTCCAACATCGGGTAATTGCTGGTTGCGGGTCCGATGGTGCAGATGATTTTGGTCTGGCGCATGGACAGTTTTCGCGGGACAGGATCGAAAGGGCTGTGCATCATACACAAAAAAGCCGATGGGAGGTTCCCGGTTCCACCCCAAACCTGCGACCGCCGGTCACTATGGCTAAACTCTGAAACTCGGAAGAAACGCGGTTACAGCCCGTGAGGACCTGGTGACAGCACGGTGAAAACCCAGAGAGACCCTAGAGAGACCGAAACTCCTCAACTCTCCGGCTCTATCCGACGTTCACGCGCACACCAGCAAACGTGAGTGTCACTCCACACTCAAACCGGTTACGATCCACGCACCCATCACCACCGACCACAGTTCTTACCGACATCCATGGATATTGACACGATCCGCGAAGCATTCGGCCCAGCGATTTCCGAAATCATCGACACCTGCCGCATCGTTGACGACTTCGTGGACAAGGACAAATTCCGCGTCTATATGGTCACAGTATGGGGCAACGCAGTACTCGAACCAGAGCGGACAGGTATCAAAGATACGGATCTAGAAATCCTGCATGACTACCTCAGTGAAGAGATACAACGCGTGGTAGGACCTGATGAAGACCTGTCGTCCTGCTATCGGTATCTGATGAGTCAGGAAGGGCTCGACAGTATGACCCGTCAGCAACTCTCTGCACGCCACAAGACGTTTATCCGCTACTTTGCCCAGTTGATCCTGCAACAGGAGTTCGACGAGATTCCAACCTAGGTTTCCTGTTCGGTCGATTGTCCATCAATCACGCCCTGGCCTGCGGTCACCTCGTCAATCACAAGTGCGCCCACCAGATCACCCTCGACGTTCAGGGAGGTTCTGATCGTATCCAGCGGTCGTTCAATCACGAGAAGAATCGCAATCGCCTCGAGTGGAATCCCCACGGCCAGCAGTACGAGCTGCATACCGGCCATAGACCCGGACGGCATTCCGGGAGCACCGATCGACGCGACCATCGACATCAGGAATACCAGAACGATACCGGCGGGACCGAGCGGGACGTCAAAAAGGTAAGCCAGAAAAATCGCGGCTACAGCTTCGAACAGAGCGGTACCATCCATGTTAATGGTCGCCCCCAAAGGCAGAACGAAACTCGACGTACTGCTTCGCACCTTCAGGGTCTCGTCTGCCGTACGCATACTCACTGGCAGTGTCGCAGCGCTCGAAGATGTACTGAATGCGACGATGATGGGTCGAGAAAGATCGCGCAGCAGGGCAATCGGCGAACGCCGTGTAAACCACCAGGCGATAGCGGGGAGGACAACCAGCCCGTGAAACAGTGTCAACGCGACAACCAGCCCGCCGAAAGCAAGCAACTGACTGAGGATGTGCTCGAACTGGCCGTCACCAGAACGAATACTCAACGTGAAATCGAACAAGATGGCGAATATGCCAATCGGCAGCAGTCGAATGACCCACCCCAGCACCTTGATGATGATGCGATTGGCATCCGCTACCAACGCAAACACAGGACTATCAGCGGGCAGCACGATGACCATTGCAAGACCGATGAGAAACGCATTTGTCACGATGCCGAGAATGTTCAGCTCCACCAGCGCTGTAAATGGATTGGTCAGTGCCAGAGACAGGAATTGTTTAATGATCACAATCATGGAGCCGCTTTGGGCGTCAATCATTCGCACTGCGACGTCAGCTTCAGCCAATTCAGGCGCGGGTGGCCACGCCGTCCAGGGATGAATCAGGAACACCGCCACCAATCCGAGCGCTATCGCCACACCGGTGGTACCCAGGTAGTAGAAGAGGGTGGTTGCACCCAGAGTCCTTAAACGAAGCACACTGCCAATGCTTGCAATACCCGCGAGCAGCGAGAAGAAAATCATTGGTGCAATCAGCATTCGCAATGCTGCCAGGAACATGGTCTTGAGCATCAGAATGAACTCATACCAGGCGGGTGGCGCTGATTTGTCCACCGGACTGTCAACCAGAAAGAGGGCCATGAGAACTGCCAGAACTGCAGCGATCAGGGCCTGAACAGTAAGATTTTTCAGCAACATATTTCAGCAACACACCGTCAAGCAATAGAAGAGGTGCGCAACACGAGGTGCGCAACAGAGCGATC
>CENZ01034567.1_pt1 | contig 16315 bp, 16 predicted proteins | sample 361341 | NCBI WGS metagenome assembly CENZ01 (sample SAMEA2619782, study PRJEB7988) | marine metagenome | biome: marine biome (ENVO:00000447); feature: deep chlorophyll maximum layer (ENVO:xxxxxxxx); material: "saline water (ENVO:00002010), including plankton (ENVO:xxxxxxxx)" | depth 50 m
CTGAGGCTTTTATTTTTTCTCATAACATTCATTAAAATCCCTTTTGGAATTACAGAAATAGCTAGTCACTTGAGAGGTTCAAAAAAAGGTTCTGAAGAATATGATCGAGTAACACACCTGATTTATAAAGCTAATAACCCTACAAGGAAACATCTTTTAAAGGTTCAACAAACCTTCATGCAAACTGACTCTAAAATGGAAGTTTTAAATAGAAAGAAATTGAAAAATATAGATGTAAAAATAATGCAATTTCAAGGAGAAGATGAATTTAAATACGGAAAAAATAGAAAATTAATATCAGATCAACCTTATTTTGGAATTTACAATCTTTTTAAAAATGAAGTTGAAGATCTATTTCCTGGTTGTGTGGGTCAAGATCTAAATAAAAAAGTTTCAAATCTTATCGAGGAGAAAAGAGATTATAGAAAGCTTAAGTTGTTACCCAGCGCAAAACTTGAATCTTTTGCTCTCATCCCAAAATCTTCACATTTTAATGTCATAGAAAATCCTAAAGGTTGTGCAAATGCAGTGTATGATTTTATTAAAAATATTTAAAAGGGATAATGAATAAGATCAATCCAATTAAAACCTGGCACAAAGTAGTTGAAAATGGAGAACTTTCTAAGTTAGATGAAATCTTAGATGAAGATTGCATTTTTTATTCACCAGTAGTTTTTTCACCACAAAATGGTAAAGAAGCAACAAAGAAATATTTAAGTGCTGCAGCTATTGTTTTTGCAGACGATAGCTTTAATTACACAAAAGAGCTGATCACCGCAGGGTTGGCTTGCTTAGAGTTTGAACTAGTTCTTAACGAAATAAATATCAATGGCATAGATATTATTTCTTGGAACGAAGACGGAAAGATAACAGAGTTTAAAGTCATGATTAGACCATTAAAAGCGGTAGAAATAATTCATAAATACATGGGTAAAGAATTAAAATAGATTTCTTTTAAAATTTTTCTTCATCAATGATTTCTGCATCGACTATCTGCTCCTCATTTTTCTTTTTTTCAGTTTTCTTCGCAGGAGAAAAAAACATTCCTAAAAACAGAAAAAAATAAGGCCAAAAAAATAAAAGAACTGCAAAAAGTATATTCCAATCCCATACCAAAGTTGCTCCGAGTATTCCTAACACAGGTCCAACTAATGGAGTAAAAGTTAAAAAAATTGAAACTATGAAAGTTAACCCTTCGAGAAAAGTATTATTGATATTAAAAATGAATAATAAAGAATCTGTGACAGCGGTAATTTGAAAAATTGAAATTACAAAATAAAAACCTAATGTTAAAAGTATCCAATTAAAGGAAATTTTCAAGAATCCTCCAATTTAGTTTTAGAAACGAGCACACCACTTTCATCAGCAAATATCCAAGAACCTTCATTAACTAAAACACCTCCTATTTCAATTGGGTGCCCCAGGGCGCCTCTGTTTTCTTTGTTGCTTCTCACCGGACAAGAACCAATAGCAAAAATGCCAAGCGAAAGTGTCTTTAAAATTTCTACATCGCGAACACAACCATTAATTATTACTCCCTCCCAAGAATTCTCAATCGCCTGCTTTGCAATCATGTCGCCTAAAAGAGCTACTTTGGAACTTCCATTACCGTCTACCACTAGGACTTGTCCTGAACCATCTTGACTCAATATTTCCTTTAGCTTGCTATTGTCTTCTGGACATTGCGCAGTTTTTACTTGCCCACAAAAATATTCTTTTTTTCCAAAACTACGAAATTGAATATTGATAGCAAGTGAATGTGAATATTTATCACTAATATCTGGAGTACTAAATCTTTTAGTCATTTTACGAATTATAATGCATAAGATGGCTAAGAAAAAAAATGTAAAAAAAAATTCATTTATAAGCTATGAATTCAATAATCCTTTTGAATTCTCTACTGAGCTAGCCTTAGAGAGGTCTGACATTTCAGAGACTTGGCCCAAATCAACAATTAGAGAAATCAATAAGATCAAAAAAGAAGAGGCGACAGATTCCTCTGTTTCCAGAGTTGATTTAACAAATAAATCTTTCGTAACAATAGATGGTAAAAGTGCGAAAGATTTTGATGATGCCCTTTACGCAGAGGAAACCACTTCTGGTTTTAAGCTATTTGTCTCTATTGCGGACGTGTCTGAATATGTAAAAAAGAATTCTGCTTTAGATATTGAAGCTTTGAATAGAGGCACTTCAATATACTTTAGAAATAAAGTGATCCCTATGTTGCCTGAATTGTTATCAAACGGTAAGTGTTCTCTTAATCCGAATGAGAAAAAATATACGATATCTTGTGTCATTGACCTCACCAGAGATGCAGAAATAAAGAATTACGATTTTTGTGAATCAGTTATAGAGTCAAAAGCCCGTCTCACTTATGAAAGTCTCGGCCCTCTTTTTTCAAAATCAAAAAATAAGTTAGATAAAAAAATTAATACCAGTTTAAATAATTTAGAAAAAATATATCGAGCGTTAAAGCAAAAAAGACAGCAAAGAAATAGTATTGAATTTAATCTTTCTGAAACTAAACCGATCTCAAATAAATCCAATCGAATTTTAAAATTCTCTAAATTAAAAAGGAATGAATATCATGGTGTTGTAGAAGAATGTATGATCCTCGCAAATATTTGTGCCGCTAATTTTTTGCTTAAAAGAAAAATTCCTACAATTTTTAGATTTCATGAAAAACCTGATCTTTCTAAGATCACAAACTTAAAAGAATTTCTTACAAGTAGAGGTTTTAAGAAAAACATGAAAACTAGTAACTTTAGAAATGCAATTCTTAGTTGGCTCGAAGAATCAAAAAAAACAAGATTTGAAGAAATAATTAATATTCAAATTTTGAGAAGCATGAAACTCGCAAAGTATGACTCTGCTAACAGTGATCATTTTGCATTGGCTCTTGATAAATACTGTCACTTTACCTCTCCAATAAGGAGATATGCTGATTTAGTTGTGCATCGTGGCATCAAGGGATATCTTCGAGGACAAAATAAAAATAATGGCTCAAGTTTTTTTTATGATAAAAATGAGGTAGCTGAAATTTCTGAGCTTATTTCAGACAAGGAGAGAAAAACAGAAAAAATAACTAAGGAAGCAGAAAAGTTTCTTAAGTGTAAATGTGCTGAAAATTATATCGGAGAGGAATTTGACGGCACAATTGTTTCAGTTTTTGATTTTGGATTCTTTGTAAAAATTCACAAACTCAATATTGATGGATTTTGCCACATAAATTCTTTTAAAGGCGGTAAAAGAATTAGATATAAATTAGATGAGACAATCCAAGCTCTTAAAGGAAAGAAAGAAAATTATTTCGTTGGGGATTCTATAAAAGTAAAAATTACTTCAGTGGATATTTTTAGAAAACGGATAGATTTAAAGAAATGCTAAAAGAAAGAATCATTACTTCAACTGATATAAATTTCATCAAGACTTTAATTGAATTAAATCATGAAAAAATCGTTGAGATTGAATATAAAGATGGAATTGAAAGAATAACTTCTATTGTGAATACAGCCAAAGCAAAAGGTGTTTGTGTGTCTAAATCGAATAAAAAAGATCTAAAAATATCAATGACTTTTTATCCTAAAGAAATTAAGAATATAAACTTTCTTGAAGATTTAACCTTCAACAAAAAAAATTTATTTTTTCTAATATTAGACAGAATTCAAGATCCACAAAATTTGGGTTCTATTTTTAGAACTTCTCTTGGGATGAATGTGGATGCAATTATTGTTCCTAATAAAAATTCCTGTCATCTCACCAAAACTGTCAGAGAGGTTTCAAAGGGGGCCACAGAAGTGATTCCTTTAATTATCGTATCTAACCTTACAAAGGTTACTAAATTTCTTGTTCAGAATAATGTAAATATATTTACTTGTTCAAGCGAAAGTAAAAAGAATTTCTATGAAGCTAATTTTGTTCAAAGCTTGGCCCTAGTATTTGGATCAGAAAATGATGGAGTTTCAAAAGCTTTGGAGGAATTGGCATCGGAAAAGATAAAAATTCCTATGAATGCTAAATTAGAAAGTCTTAACGTTTCCAATGCTTCTTCTGTTATTCTATTTGAAGTCTTTCGACAGAGGGAATTGTAAATGCTAGTTCAAAGAACACTGACTAATTCAATAAACGCCGTCGGCGTTGGGCTGCATTCTGGAAGAAGAATTTCTATCAAACTCCTGCCTGCTGAAGAAGACACTGGAATCATTTTTAGAAGAGTTGATTTGAATCCTTCTGTTGAGATTAAAGCAATTGTCAATAATGTCGGAGCTACAACTCTTGCTACCACTCTAATGGAGGGAGAAGTTCAAATATCGACAATTGAGCATATGCTTTCTGCATTTGCAGGCTTGGGAATAGACAATGCGATCATTGAAATAGATGATGTAGAAGTACCAATAATGGATGGGAGTTCAAGTTCTTTTGTCTTCCTCATACAGTCTGCTGGAATTAAAGAACAAACTAAGCCAAAAAAATTTATCAAAATAAAAAAAGAAATCTCGGTTGAAACGGATAATGGCGCCTTTGTTAAATTATCTCCATACGATGGATTCAAGGTTACATATTCTTTAGTTTATGACGACAAAAAGCATAAACAATATTCTAGTAAAAAAAGTATTGATTTTAATTCCACAACTTATTTAAAAGAAATCTCTAGAGCAAGAACTTTTGGCTTTACGGAAGAACTCAATGTGCTCAAAGAAAAAAATCTTGCTCTAGGAGCGAGTGAAAAAAATGCCATAGCTATTGGAGAGGATGGAATTCTAAACGATGAAGGACTGAGGTCTAAAGATGAATTTGTTCAACACAAAATATTAGATGTTGTTGGAGATTTATATTTACTTCAATACAACATAATTGGAGAGTTTGAAGGTTATAAATCTGGTCACACGCAAAATAATTTGCTCCTGAAAAAATTACAAGAATCGCCTGAAGCCTGGGAATTGATTTCATCTGACGGTGATGCGCCTGAAATAAAATATATTGAACCAATCATAGATCCTAGTTCTGGTTGATTTTTAACAATGTCTTTTTTAAGTAAAATTTTTGGAAACAAAGATACTAAAAGCTTAAAAAAAGCTAATAGTTATTTAACTAAAATAAATTCACTTGAAGAAGAATTTTCAAATTTTTCAAATGAAGAATTAAAGCAAAAATCAGAAGATTTAATTAATTTTTACTCACAAGAAAAAGACCTAGAAGCGTTAATACCAGAAGCTTTTGCAGCTGTTAGAGAATCTAGCAAAAGAAATATAGGTTTAAGGCATTTTGACTGTCAGATTTTGGGTGGAATAATTTTACACAACGGCAGTATTGCAGAAATGGCTACAGGGGAAGGAAAAACTCTTGCTGCTACCCTTCCCTGTTATCTGAATGCTCTTACGAAAAAAAGTGTATTGGTAATTACTGCAAATGAATATCTTGCTGAAAGAGATTCTAAATGGATGGGGCCAATTTTTGAGGGTCTTGGTATGTCAGTCGGATTTATTTCCTCCGGTTTGAGTCTAGCCGAAAGAAAGGCTATTTACGAAAAGGATGTAGTTTACGTTACAAATAACGAAATAGGATTCGACTATCTTCGCGATAACATGCTTATCAAAAAAGAAGACAAAACCTTGAGAGAATTAAACTTTGCTGTTATCGATGAGGTTGATTCTATTTTAATAGACGAGGCTAGGACTCCATTAATAATCAGCGGTTTAGCAGAAGATAATGCTGATCTTTATATTAAATTAAAAAATATTCCAAAATTTCTTAGTGAAGAAATTATAGATTTGGATACAAATGAAACCTCACAAGAAGGTGATTACATAATCGATTTGCAATCTAACTCTATAGAACTTACTAACCAAGGTCATGAAAAGGTTGAAGAAAAGCTGAGAGAATTAAGCCTTATCGCTTCAAATGAAAATCTATACTCCAATAAGAATTTGAAGTTGCTCGACATGGTGAATTGTATTTTAAGAGCAAATTTACTTTTTCATAAAAATACAGATTATATTTTACAAAATAATAAAATTATCTTAATCGATACAAATTCGGGGAGACCTATGCCAGGAAGGCGATTATCAGGTGGAGTTCATCAAGCCTTGGAAATGAAAGAAAATCTCTCAATTCAACAAGAAAGCCAAACACTTGCCTCAATCACTTTTCAAAATTTCTTTAGATTATTTAAGAAAATTTCTGGAATGACTGGAACAGCTAAAACTGAAGCCGCAGAATTTGAGGAAATCTATGGACTATCTTCAATTTCTATTCCAACGAATATGCCAATGATTAGAAATGATATGGAGGATAAAATTTACTTATCGATAGAAGAAAAATTTGATGCAGTTGTTGATGAAATATCTACTTTTCATTCAAAACAAAGACCTATTTTGATAGGTACTATTTCAATTGAAGCATCTGAAATTATTTCACAGAAGTTAAAAGCCATAGGTATTCATCATAACGTGTTAAATGCAAAGCAAAATCAAAGTGAGGCTCAAATTATCTCTGAAGCAGGTAAATTAGGAGCGGTTACCATCGCAACAAATATGGCTGGAAGAGGAACTGACATTGTTTTAGGAGGTCTAGATTCTTCTGATGAAGAAAGGGAAAAAATAATAGAATTAGGAGGACTACATGTCATTGGAACAGAAAGACACGAATCTAGAAGAATAGATAATCAATTAAGAGGAAGAAGTGGTCGGCAAGGCGATCCGGGGTCTTCGAGATTTTTTGTTTCTTTAGAAGATCCTTTGATGAAAATTTTTGCCCCAGAAAGAATTAAAAATCTAATGACTTCGATGGGAGGAATGGAAAAAGGAGAAGCCATAGAACACAGGATGCTTACGAACGCTATTGAAAGAGCTCAGAGGCGTGTTGAAGGAAGAAACTTCGATATCAGAAAAAGAATTTTAGAGTTCGACGATGTCCTTAACGAACAAAGAAAAATAATATATTCACAGCGCGATGAAATTCTAAACAGTTTAGAGATCAACGATCTAATTGATTCGATGATAGAAGACGTCTTGTCTTTTCAATTTGATCAGTTAGTTCCTGAATCTGGTTTGGAGTCTGAATGGAAAAGTGAAGAGCTCAATAATCTTTGTAAAAGTGAATACGGTGTCGAAATAAATTTTATAAATATCTTTGAAAAAAATAATACTGACTTTACCGAATCTAAAAAAGAAATTTTAGATGTTGTATCCGAAAAATATTCATCCAAAAGAAACGATAAGCGAGACATCTTTAATCAGATTGAAAAACAAATAGTGCTGCAAGTTATAGATCAAACCTGGAAGAATCATATAAATAGTCTAGATAGTCTTAGACAAAACATTGGGTTTAGAAGTTATGCAGGTAAAGATCCCAGGCTAGAGTATAAAAGAGAAGCTTTTGAAATGTTCGAAAAGCTTTTAGAAAGCATTAAATCTGAATCGGTTAGATTTTTAACTAAAGTTGAGGTCTCTGAAAATAGTTCAGAAGATAATGAAAGAAGTGAAGACTTGATCAATAAAACAAAATCAAAAAAAGCTTCTTTTGATTCATTATTAGAAAATAAATTAGAACCTAACATCAATCACAACAATCTAAGAAGCGAAGGCAATAGAAGACAAAGGCGGATGAAAGCCAAAGCTAATAGAAAAAGGAAATGATATGTTAGATGAAATAGAAATTGGTTGTGCCACCACAAATTCAAAATATAAAGAACGCTTGGATTGTGCTGTGGTTAAAATTCCGAAATCATCGACTTTGTCGGGAGTTTTTACCACTAATAATTTTAAGTCGGCTCCAGTAAAAGACTGTTTAAAAAAATTTAAAAAAAAATTAAATGGAAATAAATTGCTTGTTATAAATGCTGGTAATGCGAATGCAGGAACAGGCCTCGCTGGAGAAAAGGATTTAGAGTTATTACTCAATTGTGTGTCCTCAATGACAGGAGTTGAAATAAAAAATATTCTGCCCTTTTCAACTGGAGTTATTGGAGAAAGACTTAAAATAAAATCATTAACTTCGGCCTTTGAAGAATGTTCAAAAAGTCTCAAAAAGAATAACTTTAATAACTTGGCTACGTCCATAATGACCACTGATAAAAAAGTTAAAATATCAAAAAAAGTTGTAAAAATTGGTAACAAAAAATTCTCGATTTTAGGTGTGGCTAAAGGAGTTGGTATGATTGAACCCAACATGGCCACCACATTAAGCTTTGTATTTACTGACCTTAAAATTGCCGAATCCTCTTTGAAAAAAATTCATAAAAGCATCTGCGATGAAACTTTTAATTCAATTTCAATAGATGGCGATCAATCCCCAAGTGATTCGAGTATTTTAGTTGCAACGGGTAAAAATTTAATAAACTCTTCAAAATTACTCCAAACGTTTAAGAAATCCTTAGAAGTTGTTTTTACAGAACTTTCTGAAAAACTATTGTTGGATGGGGAAGGAGCTACAAAACTAATTGAGATAGAAGTCTCAGGACTGAAATCGAAAACTGCTTGTAAGGAAGTAGCAAAAAAAATAGCAAATTCGCCTTTATTAAAAACTGCTGCCTATGGAGAAGACCCTAATTGGGGTCGAATACTATCCGCAGCAGGAAATACAAAACATAAATTTCTAGCAAAAAACGTATCTATAAAGATCGGTCAAATTAAAGTTCTTAACAAAGGAGAGATTCACAAAAAATACAGAGAGGCTTTGGGTAAAAAGGAATTCAAAAAACAAAGAATATCTCTAGCTGTTAACTTAGGGCCTTCTAAGCATTGTGCAAAAGTAAAATCATCTGATTTGACTCATGAGTATGTTTCTATAAATAGTGATTACCGAAGTTAATCTAATAGGTATCACTCCAGAAGTAATACAGGATAAGGATTTTAAAAAGATCAAAGATTCTTTTGAATCAAAACTAGATCTACTGATTCTAAGATTTAAAAATAAAAAAGAATTCAACAAGCATTTTAGGAATTTCATCTCGATAGCCAAAAGTATAAATAAAGAAATAGCGATTAACTCCAGACATTTAGATCAAATATCTAGAAATTTTAATTTACATCTAAACTCAAAGGATTTAATGAGATTCGATAAAAGACCAATTTCAACTAGTTTCATACTTGGAGCATCTTGCCACAACGATCTTGAAATAAAGAAAGCAAAAAAAATTGGCTGTGATTATTTGCTTATCTCCCCTATAAACAAAGTCCATGGTAAGGAAGGTATAGGTTGGAGTCGTTTTAAATATTTATCTGAATTAAGTGCTTGTCCAAGTTTTGCTTTAGGAGGAATGAAAAAGGAAAATGTAATCGATGCTATTAAAAACGGTGGGCAAGGAGTTGCTGGAATTTCTTTAATTAAAGATTAATCGTAGTTAGTTTTAGAGTCAAAAGTTGTTGAGATAACATTTTTTTCACTTAACCAATTTGATAAATCTAATGCTCTGCATCTTTCTGAGCAAAAAGGTTTAAAGTCACTTTGATCACTTTTCAAGATTTCTTTTTTACAGTTAAGACATTTCATTTATGTATTTTTTTTAAAAGATTCTTGTGTACTTTTTTAACATTTGTTTCAAGTTGCTCTAAAGAATCATCATTTTTGATAACTATCGTTGCAATTTTTAATTTATCTTCTCGAGACATTTGAGCTGAAATTATTTTCTTTACAGAATCTTTTGAAACAGAGTCTCTTTTTGAAGTTCTAGATATTTGCGAATCTAATGAAGAGTCAATCAAGATAGTATCATTACAAAATTCGTGTTGATCTGTCTCAAATAATAAAGGCGAAACTAAAATAACATACTCTGAAGATGATTTTTTTAATTTAGATTGAATAATATTTCTTATTTCCGGGTGTAATAGTTGCTCTAACCAAACTTTATCTTTAGAGCTGTCAAAAATTATTTCCCTTAACTTTGCCCTGTTCAAACTTTTATCTTCAAGGAGTATTTCGTTTCCGAATTTCTTTTGAATTTCACTTAGAGATTTTGAGCCGGGTAATACCGCTTCCCTGGATGCTAAATCAGCATCGACTACGTCTATTCCTAAATCTTCAAAAATAGATGTAGCAGCTGATTTGCCTGAACCAATTCCCCCAGTTAATCCAACAACGAACATTCCTGAATGATAACAATAATTTCATTAATGGTGGAGCTACGCGGGATCGAACCGCGGACCTCCTGAATGCAAATCAGGCGCTCTCCCAGCTGAGCTATAGCCCCAGAGCGAAGAATTATATCTTAAAAAAACAAAATTTTTTCTATTTTTATTCCATCCGCAAGCTTGTAATTAGCCTAAAATAAGTCCATGCGAGTCGCAATCATAGGTTCAGGGATAAGTGGTTTATCAAGCGCATTCTTTCTAGCAAAAAAACACAAAATAGACATTTTTGAAAAAAATAACCGACTCGGCGGCCATACTCATACACACAGAATAAAATTAGATAATGAGTTAGATGTTGATTCAGGTTTTATAGTTTTTAATAAGAAGAACTATCCGAACCTAACCAAACTTTTTAATGAATTAGGTCTAGAATTTCATAGATGTGATATGTCATTGAGTGTGCAAACAAAAGATTTTCAGTGGAGTTCAAAAAAATTTTCAAAAATAAGAAATCTCTTTTCCTTAAGAAACTTAAAGTTAATATCTGAAATAATAAAATTCAACTACTTAGCTAAATCTAACTCATCTTCAGAGCCAATTGAAAAATGGATAAGAGAGAAAAATTTTTCAAAAGATTTTTCTGAAGCCTATCTATATCCAATGATTGCAGCAATATGGTCTGGATCTTCAGAGAGGATGAAAGATTATCCTGCGAGTTCTTTGATAAATTTTTTGAATAATCACGGTTTATTAAATCTTTTTAGAGGCCCTCAATGGTTTTCTATCAAAGGAGGAAGCAATCAATACATAGAAAAAATTATTGAAAAAGGAAATTTAAATAATATATATCTTGATTCTAAGGTAGCAATTGAAAGAAATAAAAATAAAATAATTTTAGAAAATTACGGGGAGAAACACGAATATGATAGATTAATAATGGCTTGCAATGCCAGAGAAATAATAGGATCTATTCTTGATCTGGGGAAAACTGAAATTTCTATCTTAGAAAACTTTGCTTTTACAGAAAATAAAGTTTGTTTACATACCGACGAGTCACTTATGCCTTCAAACAAAGAGGAATGGTGCTCATGGAATGTGAATAAAAACTCAAATTCAGAATTTGTTACCTATTGGATGAATAATCTTCAGGAACTTAAAACAAGCAAAAATATATTTGTTTCAATTGGAGATTTCAAGATAGGAGACAATAAAGAACACAGGAGTATGATTTATGAGCATCCATTTTATAATTTAGATACTTTTAAGGGACAAAAAAATGTTGACGGTATTCAAGGATTGAATAACACTTTTTACTGCGGGGCTTACCTAGGGTATGGCTTTCATGAAGATGGAATAAATTCTGCCCTTAAAGTCAGTAAATTGATTGAGAGATAAAGTGAAAAAATTTTTTTTTGATGGAGACGTGTTTCATAGAAGAGTAAAAGGCAAAAATCACAAATTTTTATACCCCTACAAAAGCTTCTATCTTAAAAATTTTTATAATTTTAACGAAAAGCGTTCTACTGTTCCAAAATCAAATTATTTCAAATTTAATTTTTTTAAAGAAAAGGAATACTTAGAAATTCTCCATAGGTTTGAAAAATTCGCAATTTCTAACAATGTTAAGTTTGCTGATTTAAATGTAAGTGTTTTAAAAACACCCGATAATCCCTTTTTTAAATCTTTCAACCCTGTCTCCTTTTGGATTTTATCCAATGGTTCAAAGGTAATTTTTTTACTTTCTGAAGTGAAAAATACCTTTTTCGAAAAACAACTTTACGAGATACATAATAAAGGAGAAGAAATTGACTCCAATTATTGGTACAAAGAAACCAAGAAAATGTACGTTTCGCCCTTTTCTGAAAAAAAGGGTTTCTACAAATTTAAAATATCTTCGATTCCATTTTCAATAAAGATTAATCAGTATAATTCGTTAAGTAAATTAGAAGTTTTAACAGAATTAAAAGGAAAATTAATAGAGAGAAAATTTTTCAATAAAATTTATTATTACTTTTTTATATCTTTCAATAGCGTATTTGTGATGATAAGAATTCATTGGCAAGCACTAAGGTTATGGATAAAAAAACTTAAAGTAACGCCTCATGAGGGCAACGGATATGCTGAATAAAATACTGAATTATTGGATTTCTAGAAATTTAGAAGAAATAGAGCAGGGAACTTTTAAATTGGTTCTTCCGGATACAGAAGAAACAATTTTACTGCATGGTAAAAGTAATTTGAATCTAGAGGCGACGCTTGAAGTAAAAAGTTGGAAGGCTTTGTGGCTCATATACTCTCGTGGGAGTTTAGGATTTACCGAAGGTTACCTTGAAAATTATTGGGATACCGACGACCTGATGAAGCTTATGGATCTCATAAGTAAAAACTATAATTCTTTTGATCGGGTCAATAGCGGAAGCGGTTTCTGGAAATTACTCACAAAATTTTCTCATTTCAGAAATGAAAACTCCTTATCGGGTAGTAAAAAAAATATTCATGCTCACTATGACTTAGGCAATGATTTTTATGAATCTTGGTTGGATGAAACAATGACCTACTCTTCAGGTTTTTTTGAAAGAAATTCTGACAGTCTAAAAGAGGCCCAGAATAGAAAATATAAACTGATTCTAGATACATTAGGCCTTCCAAAAAATTCTTCTATTTTAGAAATTGGTTGTGGTTGGGGAGGCTTTTTAGAATATGCTTCTAGTGTTGGTTACAAAATAAAAGGAATTACGATTTCGCAAGAACAATTTAAGTTCGCATCCAATAGAATAAAAGGGCTAACGAACGATCCAGAAATTGAATTAATAGATTATAGAAAGTTAAAAGGAAAGTTTGACGCGGTAGTTTCAATAGAAATGTTTGAGGCCGTTGGATCCAAATATTGGAAAACTTATTTTGATGTGGTTAAGCAGCTTCTGAAATCAAATGGTCAGGCGTTAATACAAACAATAACCATGAAAGAAGATTTTTATGAAGGTTATCACGATTGGCCTGATTTCATTCAAACTTATATTTTTCCTGGGGGAGAGCTCTCATCGGATAAAGTTTTCAAGGAGAATGCTGCAAATTCTGAGTTGATTGCTTCGGACATTACAAATTTTGCGGGTTCATATGCGAAGACTCTAGAAATTTGGTACAAAAATTTCCAAAAAAAATGGGATGCTATTGGAGAAATTGGATTTGACGAGAAATTTAAAAGAACATGGGATATGTATCTATCATATTGCAGAGGTGGATTTTTAAATAATCAGTTAGAAGTGTCGCAATATAAATTAACTCATAAATGATAACTTTAGGAATTTGGCTTGCTGAAAGAGGGATGCTTCCTGATTTTATTCTAAGAGTTGCTGTTAAGTTCCTAAGTAAAGCCAGAGTAAGAATGCCTAATGTCTTCTCTGAAAAACTTAAAGTTTTGAATACATTAAAAGAAGGTCCAATTGCAGAAAGTACATCTTCGGCAAATGAACAACATTATGAAGTGCCACCAATTTTTTTTGAAAAAGTCCTAGGTGAGAATTTGAAATATTCTTGTTGCCTTTACAATGAAAACAATAAAGACCTAAATAGTGCAGAGATTTTTATGTTGGATAAATATCTCGACAGAGCTGATATTAAATCTAATCAAGAAATTTTAGATTTAGGTTGTGGCTGGGGAAGTTTTACCCTGCATGCGGCCAAGAAATTTCCTCAATCAAACTTTACCTCGATAAGTAATTCAAAAGATCAAATTGATTTTATTAATGCAAGAGCAACTGCATTAAATTTAACTAACGTCAAAGCCATTAGACAAAATATTAATGAATTAAATTTAGATAAAAAATTTGACAGAATCGTTTCTATTGAAATGTTTGAGCACATGAGAAATTACAAGAAATTAATGAAGCAAATTTCTGATCTCTTAGTAGAAGATGGAAAATTATTTGTTCATATTTTTTGTCATAAAAATTCTACTTATTTATATGAAGCAAAGAGTGATAGTGATTGGATGTCAAAATTTTTCTTTACCGGAGGAATAATGCCCTCACAAGATATTTTCAATTATTTTAATGAAGATTTAATCCTAAAAAATTCCTGGGAAATAAACGGTAAAAACTATTCAAAAACATCTAAAGATTGGTTAAAGAATATGGATAAGAACAAAAATGAAATAAAAAAAATTCTTAACGATCACTATGATGAAAAAAATATATGGTTTTATAGATGGCGTATATTTTTTCTAACTTGTGAAGAGTTTTTTAAGATAAATAAAGGCAAAGAATGGTTTGTGACCCACTACCTTCTGACAAAAAAAAATACTTAAGCTTGTGGGAGATAATTCCCATGCTTATTTAAAGCTTCTAAAATCCTCTCGACGACTAATTTTTGAGAATATTGTTTTGTTTTTTCATAGTGAGGATGCGGTAATGTAGCTAAATCATTTGCTCTCGCTAAAGCTGTCTCCATTAATTTATCTGCTGGTACTACTTCGTCTAGAAGACCTGCGGTAACTGCTTCAGATGGAGTGTAAGTAGCTGAATGATAAAGTGCTTTGTAGTAATGTTTTTTATCCAATCTATCTTTAACGATTTCTAGAATTTGCACAGGAATATCCATGTTATTTCTAACTTCATTGGCTTGCAGCACAAACTTTCCTTCGATACCAACTCTAATATCAGCGCAACACACAGTGAACAATCCTAAAGCAACAGCATGACCAGATACAGCGGCAACTATTGGGCGAGGAAAAGAATACAAATCAAGTAGTGTCTTGAAACCTAAATTTGTCATTTTCACTGCAGCTTCAGCATCGCCAGATGCAAGAGTTTTAAGATCAAAGCCGCCAGAAAATAAACCTTCTCTGCCGGTGATTACGACGGCACCGGAATCTTTAGGTATTTCGCTTAAAAAACCTTGGACAGTGGTAAGCATGTCGAAAGAAAAGGCGTTGGCCTTTCCATCATTTAATTGAATAATTGAGATGTCCCCTTCCTTAGATAATTTAGCTATATCTGTCATTCATTTCTCCATAAAAGTGTTGAGCAAAAAAAACTTTAACGTAAAATCATTGCCTAAACAATAAGTTACACATAGAATTTTTCCATGGACAGCATCGCTTTTGATTCATCAATAATTATCAACCTTGCAGTACCAACTTTTTTTCTGCTAATTTTCATAGAAATTATTTATGGACACTTTAGTGGAAAAAACAACTATCGGTTCAACGATACTTTCACAAGTATCTCTTTAGGATTAATTAGCAGATTTATTCCCTTACTAGGTATTGGTCTTCAAGGCGCAGCATTTGCTTATGTCGCGACTTATTTTAACTTAGCACTTTTTTCAGCTGCAGATCTTTGGGTGTGGATCTTGGCTTTCTTTTTATATGATTTAAGTTATTACTGGATGCATAGATTGCACCATGAAGTGAAAATTCTATGGGCTACGCATGTAGTACATCATCACGGTGAAGAATTTAATCTATCAACTGCACTGAGACAAACTAGTACCGGTTTTCTTTGGAAGTGGATTTTTTATCTACCAATGCTTCTTATAGGAGTTCCGCCAGAAGTTTTTGTTACGGTTGCAGGTATCAACTTAGTGTATCAATTCTGGGTGCATACAGAACACATTGGTAAATTAGGATGGCTTGAGTATATTTTCATTACTCCTTCTAATCACAGAGTTCATCACGCCCAAAATAAAGACTACATCGATGCAAATTATGGCGGTGTATTTATTATTTGGGATAGGATATTTGGTTCTTATAAACCTGAAAAAGACGAAGTGAAACCAATCTATGGCACAACTAAGCCACTGAGAAGTTGGAACCCTCTCAAAGCAAATTTTGAAGTGTTTGCCGAAATTATTAAAGATTTCAGCCGCACAAAAAAATGGTCTGATAAATTCAAAGTTATTTTCTCCCCGCCGAAATGGCGCCCCAATGATGTAGAGCAAAATTACCCCATCTTCAGAAATGACTTAGCAAATTTTGAAGCCTATGATCCGAAAAACTCAATCTATTTGAAAATTTATGGCTGGGTCCAGCTATCTTTCATTATTTTGACTTCGGCGTTTATCGCCTCATCCATTGGCAGTCTTAGTTTACTAGAAAGTTATGCTTACGCTTTAATTCTGGTTGCTTCAGTAATTGTCACTCTAAAAGGGTTTGAGAGTTATCAATTAAATTATGTTAATGAGACTATCAAAATTTCACTTTTAATTTCTATTTTATTTTTCTCAGGTTTATTCAATTCAAATTT
>CENZ01104889.1_pt1 | contig 16290 bp, 16 predicted proteins | sample 361341 | NCBI WGS metagenome assembly CENZ01 (sample SAMEA2619782, study PRJEB7988) | marine metagenome | biome: marine biome (ENVO:00000447); feature: deep chlorophyll maximum layer (ENVO:xxxxxxxx); material: "saline water (ENVO:00002010), including plankton (ENVO:xxxxxxxx)" | depth 50 m
CCCCAACTATGCATTAAACCAAGACGATTTTACACTCAGTTACGAGTTGTTTTTTTATAACCCGCCTCGCCGCCCTCACACAATACAACCTACATCCATCCGCGTTCTTTATAAAACTTGATTGCCCCAAGATGCAATGGCGCCGAGAGGCCGTCTCTCATCATTTCCCTCTCACTTAAGACTGAAAACGTAGGGTGCTTTTTTTTGAACTCTTCAAAATTATCAAATACGGCCTTCACGACATTGTAGACCGCATTAATTGAAGTGCGCGTGGAGGTTACGAGTGTTGCGCCGACACCGAAAGTTTTTATATCTTCAGGATTCCCCCTGTACATGCCGCCCGGGATTGTTGCCCAGCGATAAAATGATCGGGAGCTCACTAACTTTGCGATCAACGCATTGTCAACGCTGGCAAATTTTACATCACAAATCATAGCAGCTTCTCTGTTTAGTGTGGCTGGGTTAGCTGCAAGCCAAAAGAAGGCATCTATCTTATTGTCGCAAAGAGCCGCCGGAGTCTCTAACGACTTCATTCGAGCAGCTATTGTCAGATCCGAGTCCGTTTTACCCATTGCACGCCACATCACAGTCCAGATGGCCTCCGATCGGGATCCCGGCTCGCCGATGCTAACCCGCTTCCCCGCCAAATCATCAACGATTTTAATGCCAGAGTCAGCCCGTGTAACAATGCTTACGGGCTCGGGATAAACCGAGAATACCGCGCGAAGATTTTTAAATGGTCCGGCCCTCCTAAAACTCTCTTTTCCTGTACCATTATATGCGTGATATTGCCAATCAGACTGTGCAATCCCCATCTCCAACTCACCGGCACGCACCTTATTTATGTTAAACGTTGAGCCACTGGTCACCTCAACCGAGCACCGAATGCCGTGAGATTCTCGGGTATTGTTTACTAGTCCACAGATAGCTCTGCCTGTCGGGTAATAAACCCCAGAGACACTGCCCGTACCTATTGATATGAATTGTTTTTTAAACGCATATGTCGGCGTAGCGGTAACAGCAAAACCCAAAAGCACAATCGCGCCTGAAACAAGTCTTTTATTAGTCATTATCACTCGCCTCCATGTGTACTAATTTCCTAAGCTACGTGCCCAGCCCTTGTTGCAGCCCGCAGGGATATTATTCGCAGTTCAACGAATAAAATCATCAAAGCAGATTCGGGCCCTACCCACTTTTATCCAGCCTCACTTTTGGATGATCCAATCTTTTGATCGTTTTTGTTTCAGAGAGCTCTCGACAGCCCTCGCTAGCATATCCACCATTTCATCCAATTGGTCAGGTGTGATGATAAATGGCGGTGCCAGAAGCACATGATCTCCGTTTCTCCCGTCGGCCGTGCCACTTCCCGGATAACAAATCAAGCCTAATGCCATAGCATTGTCTTTGATGCAGCGGCTTAATCTGTACTCGGGATCGAATGGCTTTTTTGTTACACGGTCAGCGACCAACTCAATACCTTGGAACAAACCACGACCGCGGATGTCACCGATATAAGGATGATTTTTAAAGCACGCTCTCAAGCGCTCTGTTAATATTTCTCCGCGTAATTTAACTTGCGCCAATAGCCCTTTATCTCGAATTTTTGATTGAACTGCTAGTGCAGCAGCACACGCTATTGGATGCCCCATATATGTGTGCCCGTGCTGAAAAAAACCGCTGCCATCTTTGAATTGCTCGTGAATATTACTTCGGACCAAGGTCGCACCTATGGGTTGGTATCCTCCACCCAAACCTTTCGCAATACAGACGATATCGGGAATCACGTCGTCTTGTTCGCAAGCGAACAACGTTCCAGTCCGGCCCATCCCACACATAATTTCATCCAAAATTAGCAAAACTCCATAACGATCACAAATCTCGCGGATACGCTTGAAATAACCCCGGACAGGGGGAATTACACCTGCCGTCGCACCGCCAACAGTCTCTGCTATAAATGCCGCCACGTTTTTAGGGTCTAACCGTTGAATTTCAATTTCCAGCTCGTTGGCGGCGCGTTGCCCGTACTCGTGTTCGGATTCATCATCTAGTCTACCCCTGTAAGCATAGCATGCTGAAATATGGTTTGTTTTTAACAACATACCTTCAAAAGGTGCTCGCCGCACCACGTTTCCTCCAGCGGATAACGCTCCAAGGGTGTTGCCGTGATAACTCTGCCGACGAGCGATGAAATGCTTGCGGGAGAGATCACCGCGTTCCACATGGTATTGCCTCGCCATCTTGAGTGCTGCCTCAACTGCCTCCGAGCCACCAGATACAAAATAAACCATCGCCGAATTACACGGCGCTCCTTTAGCCAACAAGTCAGCCAATCTCTCAGCTGGTTCAGACGTGAAGAAACCCGTATGAGCGAAAGCCAAAGTATCAGCTTGCTGTTTAATAGCGGCAATAACATCTGGATCACCATGCCCCAAAGAGGACACCGCCGCCCCACCTGATCCATCAAGATATTTTTTGCCGGTCGCATCAATTAAATAAATGCCATCACATGCCACGGCACACGGCATGGGCGAAATGAGCTGGCGATGAAACACATGAGTCATAGCCAAGGGTCTTTATTTAAATTTACTTTACAGTCGACCCAATGAAGGCTCCGTCCCAATGTCGTAGTTAATTCCCCAATGGAACAAAGCGCTGGCGTACGAATTGACGTACGAGCATCATGAATTTTAATCCGTAATTTTAAGTTCAAGCCTGGATAGTGGTCGAACAGTGCGCCAGTGAGTGCTGCACAATCCATTTTTGGGTAAACCCCTCAACTGTTGGTTGTCCTTTAATGTTGTGGTACTGAAAAATTTTTTGCAACATGGAAATTGAGTTTCGGTCGAATTTGGTATCGATCACTTACTTCTCAAGTGTTGCGGGACTTGGAAAACAAAATTACTGTGAAGATTTCCATCAATTACATGAGACTTTTTGTGCCCAGAAACTCGAAATAGGAAACCAACATGGATTTAAAAGATCATATTAGGTCAATTCCAGACTTTCCAAAAACAGGCATTCTTTTTTACGACATTTCAACTCTGCTGGCGCATTCTGACGCTTGGCGGGTTACCTTGGGCCGCCTTGCCCGAATTGTAACTAAATATCAACCTGATCTGCTTGCTGGAATTGAATCCCGCGGATTTTTGTTAAGCGCAGCACTGGGGTCCCAACTAGGTTTGGGAGTGATAATGATCCGAAAGAAGGGGAAATTACCAGGCTCAACAATTTCGCATGAATACGTTCTTGAATACGGATCCGATACAATTGAAATCCAGAGAGATGCTATTAAAAAAGGTCAACGAGTATTTATTCTTGATGATTTATTAGCAACCGGCGGAACCATGGCTGCTTCTGTTGAGTTGTTACATAAAGTTAACGCCGGTGTCGTTGGCGCAGCATGTATTATCGAGCTCAACTCTCTCAAAGGCCGCAACAAACTCGATATCCCCTTTGAAACGCTAGTTTCTTTCGACACTTAAAAGCGTATCGCTGCGAGGAAACACAGCTGCGACTTTGCTCACATGGAGGGCGACTTTTTTCATAACTGTAGGCAGAGCTAGTTTACCAAAATCATCAGGCATGCACCATTGCCCATTATCGCAGTTATCCTGTTCGACGACTGCCGAGACCACACGGAGGACAAGTCGGAAATGACTAAAAATATGGGCTACTTCACCAGGCAATGGCTGCCAATCGCCGGGAAACGGTTCATGCTTCCTAATTTCCGGCACCGGCGATACCACCCAAGGCGTTGAGGGAAATTCCATCATACCACCCAATAAGCCCCTCTCTGCACGGCGGCGCACAAGCACAGCCGCGTCCTTACGAGCCGTCCAGAAAACCGTACCATGCCGGGTCAACCGCGCGTTTTTTGGCAACCTATGGGGGAGTAGTGTTGGCTCACCACTCTTGAATGCAAGGCAATTATCTTTGAGCGGGCAAAACCCGCAGTTCGGAGCTCTTGGGCGACATACGCCTGCACCTAAATCCATAATTGCTTGCGCATAGTCGCCTGGGCGCCTGTCTGGTGTCATCATTTTGGCGAGTGCTTTAATTTCTCGCTTAGCCTTTGGCAGCGGAGTTTTTAAAGCGTGAATACGCGTGACTACCCGCTCTACATTAGTATCAATCGGCGTTGCTTTTTGACCATATGCAATGGCGACGATCGCGGCTGCCGTGTAGGGACCAATGCCCGGTAATTTGCATAGAGTCTCCTCATGAGATGGGAATATTCCTTTTAAATGCTCACAAATATACTTCGCACATTGGTGAAGATTCCGCGCCCGCGAATAATATCCAAGCCCTTGCCATGCATGCAGAATCTCGTCTAGCGGCGCTCTTGATAACTCATGCACACTTGGCCAGCGCGCCATAAAACTATTAAAATATGGAATTACTGCAGCCACCGTAGTTTGTTGCAACATGATTTCACTTACCCAAACACGATATGGATCGGCTTTTTCACCAATTTTTTCTCGCCAAGGCAGATTTCGAGCGTTATCATCGAACCAGGATAATAATGCATCAGCATATGAAAAACGATATAATACCATGATGAAGTTCAAGCTATTTGCTTGAGTTAAGGCCAGTTGCTCAATCAAGAATTTAAGCGTAACATATTCCAATATGCTTAAAAAGCCCCCATCCTCAAGGTACAAATACCACGCGCGGCGGAACAAGATTGAACCGCTGAGCCTCAGCATTGGCAAGCTAACTAAACCAGTTTTCGGCAGGCGCGGAATGGCCGACGGAGCCATTGTAAAGAATTGGAACGAAATCGTCGGGGCAGCCATTGCACAGCATTCTCATCCCGAAAAAATATCTTATCCAAGTCGTGATAGGACTAATGGTCTTCTTCACCTTCGCGTTGATGGGTCCTCTATGGCCACGCAACTGCAACATCTAACTCCACAATTAATCGAGCGAATTAACGCTCATTTTGGCTTTGCAGCGGTGAAGCGTTTACGTTTTATTCACGGGCCATTTCCAAAAAAAATCGACGGAATTTCGCACCGATCAAGGCCAAATATGTCTGAAAAACGCCGCGAAGAGCTGGACCAATTACTTTCTCCGGTGAATGACCCACAAATCAAGAGTGCCTTAGAGAGGTTAGGCCGTGTAATCACCGAAAATTAATTTTTATTCCGTCTGTCTCATTAGGAAACACTGAAACTGGAACCGATAATCTAAAATTTCACGCTAGCTCTGGAGGACTTAGTGGGAAAATGAGTCGACACCTCTATCATCAAACCACTATATTTAGGGGTGGATAGTGCGTAGGAGAGTAAGCTGTTGCGACATATGCTGAATCAGAGAGTTTTTTACGGGTTCCGATTGATATTTTTTATCGCCGTAATTTTGAGCCCGGAAGCGATTAAAACCTCTCACGCCAAGGCGGGCCTAGTGAGTTTACAGGAATCGATGCAAAAAGCCATGGTTGGCGACCCAACTGCGACTGTGATAATCACTGAATATGCATCGCTCGGATGCACTCATTGTGCACATTTCCACCAAAAAACCTTTCCGCATTTGAAGAGAGATTACATCGACACGGGTAAGGTGAAAATGGTTTTCGTTGATTTTCCGCTAGGTACGCCAGCTTTAGCTGCATCAATGATTGCAAGGTGTGCGGGACCAAAACGGTATTTTGGATTTGTAGATTTATTTTTTCGCTCTCAAAAAAGTTGGGCGCAGGCTGAAAACCCACTGACCGCGCTTAAAAAGGTCGCACGGTTTGGTGGATTAAATAGTGACGATGTTGACCATTGCATTCAGCAACAGCCGTTAATTGATTACATTCAAAATACCGCAAGAGATGCGAGCGAGGAGCACGATATAAACTCGACTCCATCTTTTGTTATTAACGGCCAAAAACATAGCGGCTTCATCGAATATGGTGCTTTTAAATCCCTTGTTGACAATGCATTACATCGCGCAAACCAGTGACTTAATAAAGGAGCCTCTTGGCTTTGCTGGCATTTAATAAACTTCGCCTCTCGGGCTTCAAATCTTTTGTGGAAAATACAGAGTTACCGATAGAACTCGGCCTAACCGGTGTGGTCGGCCCCAATGGATGTGGAAAATCAAACCTTGTGGAGGCCCTGAGGTGGGTAATGGGTGAAACCTCCGCGAAACAGATGCGCGGAGTAGGTATGGAGGATGTTATATTTGGCGGTACCAGTAATCGCCCGCCACGCAATAATGCTGAAGTTATTCTCACCCTCAATAATCAAGATCGCTCCGCCCCCGCACAGTTTAACGATGCGGACGAGTTAGACGTTAGTCGCCGAATTGAGCTAGATAAAGGATCAAATTATCGTGTGAACGGTGCTGACGTGAGAGCCCGTGACATTCAGCTCTTATTCGCCGATTCTGCCACTGGCGCGCGCTCAACCGCGCTAGTCAGTCAGGGGCGCATTGGAGCACTGATTAATGCTAAGCCAAAAGAGCGCCGAGGTATTCTTGAAGAAGCAGCGGGAATCACGGGATTGCATTCCCGCCGTCATGAGGCCGAACTGCGTCTGCGGGGAGCGGAAACTAATTTAGAACGCCTCGACGATATTTTAGTTACATTAGAATCCCAGTTAGCCGGGCTAAAAAAACAAGCTCGGCAAGCCAGTCGCTACAGAAACCTCTCCGATCATATTCGCAAGGCAGAAGCAACAATGTTCTATCTGCTCTGGACTCATGCCGAAAAATATTCCTTCGAAGTCGAGAAGAAATTGGTTGATACGAGCTCTCAAGTTGGGGAGCTTACCAGCCATGCAGTACATGCGGCAAAGCAACACACCGAGTGTTCCGCACTTATCCCTAATCTGCGTCAAAAAGAGGCAGAAGCGGGTGCAAAATTGCACCGTCTCAGAGTGGCTCAGGAAGGCTTAGAGGCCGAAGAGCAGCGTCTTTGTAATGCGACTGGGCAGACCATCTCCCAACTACAACAATTAGAATCAGACATGAAGCGCGAGCGCGAGTTTGCGGGCGACGCCACCGCAGCAATCGAACAGTTAACCGCTGAGATCAGTGACATTGAGACCTCGCGTGAAAGGGAGACAAAAGCTCGCCTGACAGCTGAGCAAGATTTAAGCCGTGCCAATCAAATAGTTGGGGAAATTGAGAATCGTCTGATGCACCTCACTGAGGAGGTCGCCGGCGTCGAAGCTCGACGCACTAGTCTCGGACGACGCATAGAGGAGCTCACACAACAACAAAAGAGACTGCAGGACCGTGCTGGAAGTATTGCTGACCAACGCAGCAGCCTCGAAGCGGAGAGTCCCGGAGCCGAAGAACTAAATCTGGCCGAGAGAGAACTGCAAGACCATCAATCACGACTCTCGAAATATCGTCATCAATTGTCAGAGGCTGAGTCAGCAAAGGCGGAGGCAGAAGAAAAAAGTCGCATCAGCGTGAGCGTCTATCACGAAGCACAAGCATCTGTCACAGAGCTCCAAACGGAGGAGCGGGTTCTTGAAAATCTTCTCTCAACCTTTGAACATGACTTGTTTCCACCTGTCATCGATGCACTCGATGTGACACCCGGCTTTGAGGCGGCTCTTGGTGCCGCATTAGGTGATGATCTCTCATCGCCGACAGATGAAGCCGCGCCTCTTCACTGGCGGACACTCCCTTTATTCTTAAATATGCCCCAACTTCCACAAGGCACACAATCACTCAGCGAATACGTCATAGCTCCCAAAGCCCTCGCGCGTAGACTTGCACAAGTTGGGGTAACTGAGACCGACGCCCAAGCTCGGGCAGCAGCACCACAACTTTGCCAAGGTCAACGCCTAGTCAGTCGTCAAGGTGGTCTATGGCGCTGGGACGGTTATACGATATCATCACAAGCAGCAACTCCAGCTGCAACTCGGCTCGAGCAACGCAATCATCTTGCAGAGCTGCGCGCCAATCTAGCTGATCTTAAACGAGCTGCAGCAGAGGCCGCGTCGAGGCGAGATAAGGCTCGTGAAATAGATCTAAATGCACGCGAGACCGAGCAATCTGCCCGCAAATATGTAATTGAAACAGAACAGGCTTTAGAGGTTGTTCGCGAGAAATTAACGATAGTTAAAGAGCGCGCAACTCAGCATTCCTCAAAACTATCAGCAATAATAGAAGCGAAAGAGCATAATGACCTTGACATTATCGACGGGTTACAAGCGATAGATAATACCAAACAAGAACTTGTTGGAACTCCCTCGCCTAATGCCGATCGCTTGCAGATAAATAAGCACCGAGAAGAGCTCGAACAGCAGCGAACTAATCAAATTGCATGTCGGACCAGTCATGAAGGCCTTGAGCGCAGAGCCCTTGAACGCAATCAACGCTTAGTGGCCATCACTGACGAATTAATTTTGTGGAAGCGCCGGCAATCGGACTCCTCGCGCCAATTTGAGTCTTTAGAATCTCGTTATAAACAATTAAAGGTAGAGCTTGAAAGGCTAGAAGCAGCACCAGCAGAGTTAAACGTGCAACGAACCACTTTATTGGAGGCACTTGATACCTCCGAATTACAACGCACAAAAGCTGCAAATAACCTACAAGCTGGGGAAATCGCACTTCTCGAGGCTAGTAAAAAAATGCGGGAGTCTGAAACCGCACTGGCCGGTGCACGTGAAAACCGGGTTCGCGCTGAGGGTGCGGTTGACCAAAGTCACCAAACCTGCCTCTCCATATCAGAGCGCGTTTATGATAAATTATCATGCAAACCTGAGGAATTACTTCAGATTTCTCAAGTTGACCCCGACAAAAATCTACCTTCGCTCGAGATGACGGAACGCAGGGTTGAGCGTCTTAATAGAGAACGCGAGACTATGGGGCCAGTAAACCTCCGTGCAGACACCGAGGCGCAGGAGATGCAGGAACAAATTGATTCTTTGGCATCTGAACATGCCGATTTAGTCGCTGCGATAGATAAACTCCGTCAAGGTATCTCCGAGCTTAATCGCGAGGGGCGCGCGCGGCTTTTAGCATCTTTCAAAGAGGTAGACAGACATTTCCAACATCTATTTGTCAGATTGTTTGGCGGGGGGCAGGCGCATTTAGCACTTACTGAGTCAGGCGACCCCCTTGATGCCGGTCTCGAAATTATGGCCAGCCCACCCGGAAAAAAATTACAAGTTCTCACTTTGCTCTCTGGAGGAGAGCAAGCTTTAACGGCATTGTCACTTTTATTTGCAGTATTCTTGACGAATCCTGCGCCAATCTGCGTGCTGGATGAGGTTGACGCACCTTTAGATGATGCAAACGTTGACCGATTTTGTAAACTTTTAGACGAAATGTCCAACTCTAATCAGACGCGTTTCCTAGTGATTACTCACCACCGTATGACCATGGCCCGGATGGATCGATTATTTGGAGTAACAATGTCCGAGCGTGGTGTGTCTCAGCTAGTTTCCGTTGATCTGCAAAAAGCGACGGAGCTGCGCGACATTGCGTAACTATCACAAGTGAATATCATGTTAAGCTTTAGCTGGATAACCAGTAAGCCTTAAAACACTGCTATTAGAGGGGCTTTTATGAATAGCGACGACAAAAGAGACGTGCTTGATAGTTTCGATACCCGCCTCAGTAAGGCACGTCGTAAAACCTTGGACCCACTCAAACAGCCTAGCGCACAAAAGACTGAAAAAGGTGGCTCACTTGGGCTTGCATTTCGGGTGTCACTTGAGATAGTTTCCGCTGTTGGCATTGGAGTTGGTGTGGGATGGTTTATCGATGAATGGCTCGGAACAAAGCCTTGGTTGATGCTTTTATTCATCGTTCTTGGTGGAGTTGCTGGTATGTTAAATGTGTATCGCTTAGCATCAGGCCAAGGTTATGCTGCAGGTTATTCTAAAGACAAAGGGCAACAAGAAGATTAAGGTTGAGGGGTAAAAAAAGTGGCTGCAGGACAGAGCCCACTCGCGCAATTTGAGATTAAAACCCTGGTTCCCATGTATCCAGCCGGAATTGATGTGTCATTTACGAATTCGTCGACTTTTATGGTCCTAACTGTTATCACGGTCAGTGCGTTTCTGTTGCTCGGCATGCGTAAATCACAGCTTGTCCCGGGCCGGTGGCAATCCATGGTCGAGCTCAGTTATGTGTTCATAGCTAACTTAGTACGCGACACAGTAGGGCCGGACGGACGCCCCTATTTTCCATTTATTTTCACAATTTTTATGTTCGTGCTCTTTGGGAATATGTGGGGAATGATCCCCTACTCGTTTACATTTACAAGTCATATTGTCGTCACATTTGCGATGGCTCTTGTGATTTTTTTCGGCGTAACTCTGATAGCCATCATGAGACACAAGTTACACTTTTTTAGCTTTTTTATGCCGCCCGGGGTCCCGATGTATATGGCGCCTTTACTTATTCCGATTGAGATTATCTCCTATCTTTCGCGACCTATTAGTTTAAGCGTTAGGCTATTTGCTAATATGTTGGCTGGGCATACTTTACTCAAGGTATTCGCTGGGTTCGTTATATCGTTGGGTATTGTCGCGGGTTGGCTCCCTCTCGCGTTCATAGTAGCCCTGACAGGACTTGAGATCGTCATCGCTTTTCTTCAGGCTTTTGTTTTTGCGATTTTGACTTGTCTCTATCTCAACGACGCCTTGCATCTGCACTAAAGTGTTGATCGGATCAACCAAACGAAATAATTTTATTTTAGCTAGAAATTGTAAGGTTAAGAAAGGAGAGGTTCATGGAACTGGATGCTGCAAAACTTCTAGGTGCCGGTCTCGCTACCATTGGTGTGATTGGCTCGGGAATCGGTATTGGCAACATCTTCGCGTCCTTTATTCAGGCTGTGGGTCGTAATCCCGCCGCGCAAAGTGCTGTTTTCCCGATGACCATGCTGGGCTTCGCTTTGGTCGAAGCTATCGCACTATTTGCCTTGGTGATTGCCCTGGTAATTCTTTTCGGTTAATGGGTTAGATACAAAACTGATATTCAGAGTACGCGAGGAATCGGGTGTCCCCCGGAGAAAAAAACTATGCCTCAACTCGAACAATTTAGCACGTTCCCAAGCCAGATCTTCTGGCTCGCAATTTCCTTTACCGCATTGTTTGTTATCATGTGGCGCGTTGCCGTCCCTAAAATTTCAGACACATTAGAAGCTCGCCAAAACCGCATTGATGATAATCTTGAACGAGCTGCAGAGATTAAAAGAGAGGCAGAAGCTGCGATTATCGTTTATGAGCAATCATTAGCTGAGGCCCGGACAGAAGCGAGCACAATAATCTCCAACGCTACTGCGGCTATGGCCGAGACAGCGGCTAGTCGGGAAGCTGAATTAAACGATCAACTGAATGCGCAAATAGCTAAAAGCGAGGTTACCATTGCTGCAGCAATAAGTGCAGCTGAAGACAGTATCCGGACGATTGCTACAGCTGTCTCTCAAGAAGCAACCAAACGTTTGATCGGTGAATCTCCATCCGATAATGATGCCGTTACTGCCGTTGACAGTGTTATAAAGGCAAAGAGTTAGGGGTAGCGCGAAAATGCAGGAGCCAACGTTTTGGGTGCTGATCGCCTTCATTTTATTCATTGGAGCGCTAGTCTACCTTAAAGTACCAATTGCAGTCGCAAAGGCACTTGACTCGCGGGCTAATAAAATCAGGTCAGATTTAGATGAAGCCGAATCTCTCCTAAAAGAAGCGCAAGATCTACTATCCGTATATCAAAAAAAGAAAAATGATGCAGCCGACGAGGCAGCACTTCTTCTTGCAAGCGCAGAAGAAGAGGCTGCACGTGCAGTTGCGCTAGGTGAAGAGCGGTTACGTGAGTCTCTGAAACGACGGGAAAAGACTGCTCTTGACCGCATTGCTCAAGCCGAGGGCCAAGCCCTCGATGAATTAAAAGCCCGTACCGTTAGTATAGCACTAGAAGCCACTCGCACCCTTTTGACCGAAAACCTTACGAGCGAGAAAGCTGGGGCCATATTGGACGAAGATATAAAAAAATTACCAAAGCGCCTTAATTAACAAAGATAACCCAGTTTAAAAACAGGGTGTTTTAAATATGCCGGGGTAAATCCGCAGATCGGACGTTAGGAATACGAGGGGTCTTAGACTTTAACGCCTGCAATACTAATCATCTTCCAAAAAGAATAACCTATGCACCGACGATTACTGCGCCTTAGAATAATTAGAGGGTTGGCTCCGCAATGTAAGCATTGAAATAACGGTCGGGCACCGACTGCAATTCGTACTTTATATCCGTTAGGCCATAACTCGTGGAAAATGCGCGCTCGGAAGACCTCTTGCGGAGGATCACGTTCATGCCCTGAATACGAATTCCGGAATTGATAGGAAAATGTCCTTCAATAATACAAGCAAAAATTCGCCATCTAATCCTGCCCTGCAACTGATGGTCGAGGGTAAGCAGGAACCCAATTATTTCAGTTAACATCACATTATTAATCTGCTATGCAATTTGTACAGTTCCAATCTCAACACCCTGGATTGCTTCTTTCGACAAATGTTTAAGTAATGGTTGGATTAAGTTAAAACACGGGTGGTTCCGCTTATTAGGATTGATGGCGCCCCCTGTGCCGCAACGCTAAATCGAGGTGCCGGCGGAGTTGCATGTTTAACATCCTTTCCCCAAAATTCCTGTGAGATATCACGGGTCAATTAAACCGCCGTTGTTCAGAACCTTCGACCCAGAGTAGGTGGTACCAACAGTGATAATTTCACGAATTAATATTACAATATGAATCGAATGACACTTTGGTTAATAATGGTTTCCGATAATTCGAATAAGTCCGGGGCTAGAAGCACTACAAAGCTCTAACGAGGACAAGACAACTGCTTTTCAAAGTCAAACCTACGTGTCGCATTGTGTAGAAGTGCTTACTGGGGTACCTCGGGCATCACTCTTCTCTGGAACCGCTAGTGGCGGGCCATTCAGTGCTAATGCACAAATGATGTAAATCAAGCGTATTTTCGATCGTCAAATTCTAAATTGTAGAAAATATAGTTTACGACTTAATTACCTACCCGAGTTATGGGAGATCGATGACCCACCGTGCTCTCGAAGAATTACAAATCACTCAAATGGGACTGGCACCTCATGCAACCGGATTCTCAGAATTCCTGAAAGATAATGAGTAAACACATTTACGTTGAGTCGCCCAGAGAAAAGTATGAGTTCTGTTCATGATTTATCCAGAAAAGTCGATAATTTTATTTTCGATCAGTCAGTGGAGCTTCACCGAAAACCCTACAATGATAATAAAATTTCAGGTCATAAAAGCTCGCTGGAATTGTGTATACTTTTAAAGGAGTCATTCAATCCAACTGTAAATTAGCTATAGAATATTACTATAGACATGTTGATCGAAATGCGTTTGACGTCAGGGAACACCGTTAATATGGTCAAACATAGTAGGTGTGAAGTACTTAATCCAACTCATTTTAAGATTTGACGTTATCCCCAATGAAGCCCTCCGCTTTCAAATATGTTAAGCCTGACAGTATTCGATCGGTCTTAGAGATCATTTCCACCAATGAAAATGTTAAAATACTAGCGGGCGGCCAATCTTTGATGCCAATGATTAACATGAGATTTGTCCTACCGGATGTTGTTTTGGACCTCAGTCAAATTCCAGGAATGAATGAAATAAAATTTTCTGGAGAAAGTATAAAAATCGGCGCAATGACGCGTCAACGCGAAATCATTGAGTCAAAGTTATTGATTAAAAACTGCCCACTTTTTGTGGAAGCTACAAGTTTAATTGGCCATCGACAAACACGAAACTGGGGAACCATTGGAGGAAGTTTGTGTCATCTGGATCCCTCAGCAGAATTACCCGTGGTGGCTCGCGCATTGGATGCTGTAATTCATATTGAAAGCATCAGGGGTAAGAGAAAGTTAGCAGTAGCGGATTTACCGCTTTTTTATATGACTCCTGCAATAGAGCCTGATGAATTAGTTACCGAAATAGAGTTTACCCCTTGGTCGGCTGGACATGGCTGGGGCTTTTTTGAGTTTTCTCGTCGTGTCGGTGATTTTGCTATTGTTTCAGCTGCAGCCCTTATAGAGCTAGAACGCAGCAAAACAGTCTGCCGCGCATCTCTTGTTCTTGGCGGAGTTGGCTCTGGGCCAGTACGATGCAAGGAAGCAGAAGAAATTTTATTGAATTATTCAGAACCAGACCTGATCGAAAAGGTTTGCGACTCTTTGCGTAATATCGAGGTTGGAGGAGACTATCAGGCTTCGACAAAGTATCGCCGACATCTTATCGGGGTGATGACTAAACGTGCCTTACGCACCGCATTTGAACGCGCACAACAGCCAGTAATTTCATGACCGATACAGAACAAATCAGTACAATTAGCCGCGTCTCCCTCGAAGTCAATGGCGTATCACGGGAGGTAGAGGTAGAGCACAGATTAACTCTCGCAGACTGCTTAAGGCATAAGCTGAACCTTACCGGCACGCATATTGGTTGTGAACATGGTGCATGTGGTTCTTGCACTGTCTTAGTAGATAAACGTGCCCGACGTAGTTGCTTGACCTTGGCAGTTCAGGTCGAGGGGGCATCAATCCTTACAGTTGAAGGGTTAGCTGAACCAAATGGCGACTTGCATCCTTTACAAACCGCTTTTCACAATAATCACGGTTTACAGTGCGGATTTTGTACCCCCGGGTTACTGATGACGTTAATGGAGTTTCTCTCTGAAAATCAAGATCCAACTGAAGATGAGGTGAGAGAGGCAATTTCGGGAAATCTATGCAGGTGTACCGGTTATCAGAGTATCGTGGGTTCTGCAATTCAAGCTGCATCAATCTTGCGTCAGTCCAGATAAAGTGAGTGTGCCATGGACACATTAATCGGAGAAAACCGCAATCGGCTTGAGGATTTTACGTTGTTACGGGGGCAAGCGATATTTCTGGATGATATTAAAATACCGCTAATGAAAGAGTGTGCTTTTCTTCGAAGTCCGCACCCCCATGCCCTCATAAAATCGATAGACTTGGCGCCTGCATTGAAAATCCCCGGCGTGGAAACGATTTTTTTATACGATGATATCGTCTCTTTTTTTGGCACGAATCAAATGCCGTTCGACCAAGGAGATTTTGTTGCTCCTAAATGGTCATACCCAATAATTTTACCGCAGTATGAAGTCTGTTTTGTTGGCGAAGCGATCGCTATGGTGGTTGCCGAAAATCGTTATATTGCTGAAGATGCAGTAAACGCTATTCGTGTAGATTATGAACCATTGCCGGCCGTTTCCGATTGCCGTGACGGTCTGCGTAACGACTCATGTTTTGTGCATCAAAGCAGCAACCGAAATGAAATTGGTTCAATCATCGCTACCTATGGGGATTGCGACCCGTGTTTTAATAGCGAGCTCTTTTCATTCAGTCTGTCACTTAAACAGCATCGTGGCGGAGCTCACCCCATGGAGGGACGGGGTGTAATCGCTTCCTATGATCCAAAAAATAAATTTATGTGTGTCTGGTCATCAACCCAAAAGCCTCACAAACTGAGAAATGTTTTGAGTGAGCTTTTTCAAATGGAAGAAGAATATGTTCGGGTGATTTTACCAGAAGTTGGCGGCGGTTTCGGGGCAAAAGCAGCTATTTACCCTGAGGAACTTATTGTTGCTTTTGCTTCTCGAAAACTAGGGTGTCCACTAAAGTGGACGGAGGATCGCCGGGAACATTTCTTATCAGCAATTCAAGAGCGCGATCAATACTGGAGTGTCGAAGTGGCCTTTGACTCAAATGGCATTCTAGCTGCCATCCGTGGTACCGCGATCCATGATCAAGGTGCTTACACGTTAGCGGAATTTAACATTCCGTACAACTGCGCCTATGCCGTGCCAGGCCCTTACATTGTCCCAAATTATCACATGGAAGTAAAAGTGGTCGAAACGAATAAAGTTGCAACCGTTCCAGTGCGAGGTGCAGGTTTTCCGGAGGCTAACTTTGTCATGGAACGTATAATGGACCATATAGCGAATGATTTAGGTATTGATCGTGCAGAGATCAGGAGAAGGAATTTAATCCCAGTAGATCGGATACCTTACGAAGTGCCCTTGAAGGCGCGTGATGGAAAACCAATGATCTACGATAGTGGGGATTTTATTGGCTGCCTAGACCACGCATTAAAAGTTTCGTCCTACCAGGAGTTTTCATCCCAACAACAGGCAGCGCTCGCCGAAGGGCGTTATATCGGAATCGGGGTCAGTAATATGCTCAAAGTAACTGGGCGTGGTCCATTCGAGGGCGGAATGGTAAAAATTAGCCGCACTGGCACCGTAACCATTGCAACCGGTGCCGCCGCCATGGGGC
>CENZ01087712.1_pt1 | contig 16217 bp, 31 predicted proteins | sample 361341 | NCBI WGS metagenome assembly CENZ01 (sample SAMEA2619782, study PRJEB7988) | marine metagenome | biome: marine biome (ENVO:00000447); feature: deep chlorophyll maximum layer (ENVO:xxxxxxxx); material: "saline water (ENVO:00002010), including plankton (ENVO:xxxxxxxx)" | depth 50 m
GGTAACTTGACAGGCGATGTAACTGGTGACGTAACTGGAGATCTAACTGGAGACGTTACAGGTAATGTAACTGGTAACCTAACTGGTACAGTTAATACAGCATCACAAACCAACATCACATCAGTTGGTACACTCGGATCACTTGCAGTAACTAACAATATCACTGTTGGTGGAACTGTTGATGGTCGTGATGTAGCAAGTGACGGTTCAAAACTTGACGGAATTGAAGCGTCAGCGACTGCCGACCAGACTGCTGCTGAAATTTTGACAGCAATTAAGACTGTTGACGGTGCTGGTTCTGGACTTGATGCAGATACACTTGACGGTGTAAGTTCTGGATCTTTCTTAAGATCAGACACTGCTGATACTATGACTGGTAATCTTACCATGACTGGTAATATTACACCATCAGCGAACGACACATATAACTGTGGTTCATCTGCTAACAGATGGGCAAACGTCTATAGTAATGACTTAGACTTATCAAACGAAGGAAGTGCAAACGAGGTCGATGGCACTTGGGGATCTTACCTTATACAAGAGGGTGAGTCTGACCTATTCATCATCAACAGACGTAGCGGCAAGAAATTCCGTTTCGTTGTTGAAGAAGTTTGATCACAACTAAATAACAACAAGGAGATTAAACACAAATGGCAATCTACGGACAAGGTTCTAACATAACCCAAACCACAGATGCTACGGCTGGAACATATGGTACTGCTAACCAAGTAAGTCAGATTACCATAGACTCGGACCAAAGGATTAGTGGTATATCAAATGTCTCTATAACAGCAAGCATCAATGCTAATGCTAGTACTGGAGATGTTGGTACGTATGCTTTCATGCAACAAGCATCTGGAAACGATACGTACAACCCAGGCTCAACACTTGCTGGATCTTCACTAAGATACAGTGATGCAACTGGAAGACTTTACACTGGTACAACACCTTCAGGTACATGGAGATGTATGGGGTATGACTCAGGTTCTGCCTTAGTCAACTCAGGTTCTGGTTCTGGTTCTGGTTCAGGTTCAGGTAACGTATCAGGTTCTGTATCTGGTAACGTATCTGTATCTGGTAAAGGATCTTACGGTTTATCTAGTGGTACTGTTAACGATGGTTCTGCCTCAGTTAACGTGAACACAAACGTATCTGTAAACACAGAAGTTGCTTACTCAGCAACACTGTGGATGCGTTATTCTTGATTCATATATACTAGGAGGTAATAACCAATGGATCAATCACCATACTACACAGTAAGAGCAGGGCGTAACCCTAAGTGGAGTAATTCTGAGCATAACATGATCGACTTAGAAGTCGATTTCATGGACTTGGCAGAGGAATGGCTACCATACTCAGCATGTGCCGATGACCCTTGCCAACATAGTAGAGAAGTATATTCTCGTGCTATCAATGGCGAGTTCGGAGAAATACAGGAGTATGAAGACTACATGAAGTGGGTTCCTGTCAACAAGACACAAATTAATGTGTCAACTGAGGGACTTGTACAGATTCTACTGGAAAAAGGAGTTCTAACTGATGAGGAAGTTGATACTATCCTCGTTGAAGAGACTTCAACAGTAGGTTTCGCACGTACATCAACAGACGGAAGAGCATACGAATATTAAATCATGAATTTTGCTGACTTATCTGATAAGTGGCATCATTCAATCTGTAGGTATCTGGGTCTCGACTCGGATACCTATTTTTATTTTGGTGTCATGCCAGGTGTCTGCCGAGAAGTGGTTGGTAGACGTGACTTTATGTACACAAATCCACAGTGTTTTAACAGTAAGATGGTGTACTCATGGACTGAGTACCACCATAAGAAGATAGATGACAGTAAATATGTTGATTCATATTATGGTACGTGTCCATTCTTATGGGAGGTGGGTGCATTAGCCAGCAAGAATAACTATGAACCAAAGGGTTCACTATTCTTCTTACCAAGAGATGATCAAGTTACTATAAGAGACTTGGATTATAGTAAGATACAGAAAATAATAGATGAAGCACCACGCCCAGCCACGTTTCTGCTGCCATGGAGATCCTGTGATATTTGGAAGTCATGGGATAAGATAAAACTAGGTGGTGACTGTAGGTTCATACAGATGAAAGATCCTGTGACCAGACAGTTTACACTAGCAGAAGCATTTTTACAACATGAGTTCGTGTATATTCCTTGGCCTGGTACTGACATGTATTATAGTGAATTTCTTGATAAGAATACTATAATATATGATGACATAACAATGTATCGTACTAAGACTGCAAAAGAAACTGAACGTGATGAGAAGGGTAGTGTGTTGAGGTTCTTGAAGTGGGGATATGACTATCTAAATGATGTGCAGAAGGAATACTTCCATTGGACTGAAAAGTGGAATGATATTCGTGTACAAGACAGAAAGTTCTTAGCACAAAAAATGCTAGGTCTTGATGTACTCAAGAGCCCAGCATCATTACATGAGGATTTAACTGATAGAGGATTCTTACAACATGAACACCATTATAATCAATTCAAGAATTATCAATATGATTATTATACATCATATGAATGGTTACGTGAACGAGTAGACAACTATAAACCTAGTGACTATTGTAGTAAGATCTATAAAAAGATATGATAGATCCTAAAGAACTTACCATCTTTGATGGCATGGTCATCTACATATAATTTTCCTCTAGGTTTACCGAAAAACAACTTCGTGTATTTTACACCCCACAATTTGAGTTGTGCTTCAGTTCGTTCTCTAGCATGTCTATCTTGTTCTATCTGTATTTGTAGTGGATCTTCGTATTTGTTACAAGCTTGTACGAATCCACGTGCTGTCTGTAGATATATTGTATTACCAGCATCATACATCTTATTAACTACTGCTATTCTATCTTCACGTGGTTTTGCTATCCATGGAGTGCCAGTATGAGGATGTGTTAATGTTCCATCTATATCAATAACATAGATGTTCTCCTTATCAATTGGTTTAGGTGTTGTCTCTGTGGTTAATCCTACCACTGGTTGATTCATTTTCATGGTAATTCAGGTAATTGTACACCTATGGATTCCATAAGCATATAGATTGTCCATAAAGCATTGACTTCAAATTCGTGATAATTTCTACACTTATCTAAGGTGATAGTGTGTATATTATCATGCTTTTTAGGTGCAATTAATAATACTTTAGATTTATCTGATAATGTATTTAATGACTTAACAATATCATTATTAAGTCTACATGTAACACCAATGAATAGATCTATATTATTATAACAATGGTCAATCCATTGTTGTTGCCATGGCACTGTAGGGTTATCCGTCTGTAATGCTGTGATCTCAATAGCATTAGCAGTTACACAGAATTTACCAGTATGTCTAGCAATGTCACTTGCCATGTGCTGACATATAGCAAGGTTACCACCATGTCCTATCAATCCAATACTATTTGAATTGTTAAACATTTCTTTGGCAATATCTAAGTTAGCATTATATAAGGTCATAAATTATCCTCTACTTCTTTAATATGTTCAGGTCTATCTACTGCTCTTATCTTACCACATTCAAGATCAAATGGTATAACATTATATCTACCACAAAATCCAATAGTGTCTAACCCTTTCCAATACTTAACAAATGTCATGTCAAGGTTAGGAAAGTTTCTAATAACATCATGCCTATAGAAGTATAGTCCTAACTGAACAGTTATGTTAGAGCATACTACGTCAGGTGTACGTTGCATGTGCATTACTCTATTATTATTTTCAATCATCTTGACTACATCCTCATCATCTAGTTCTCCTTCTTCTAACTTCCTAGATGCTTGTACCATATCATAGTCATTAGCAACACCATGAGATATCATATCATCTATCCATGATACTCTAGTCAATGGTTCATCACCCTGAAGATTGAACACATAGTCACTCTTGATTCTATCAGCAACTTCAGCAACCCTGTGAGTACATGTATAATGCTTGTCAGTAAGCATTGACTCATAACCATGTATCTCGCATGTACGTTGTATGATCGGATCCTCAGTTGCTACTATAACCCTATCAACATACGCTGATAGTGATGCTATCTCAGCAACTCTTAGTATCATCTCACGACCATGTATCTTAGCAAGTGGTTTACCATGAAACCTACTACTGGACATTCTTGCTGGTATTACACAGTTGATTGTTTTGTTTTTAAACATAGGGATTGTTCCATGATGTAGGGATTGTTCCAAATACTTCTTTATAACGCTTGTATACTGGGATATATTCTGGCATTACCATATCAATAGTATGTTGTTTAAGTGTTTCAAGATCACTTGTCCATTGGTCTTCCAGTTCTTCATAGTGTGGTGCATTGTCTCCTAGATCAGGGAAGTAACAGTTCCTATGCACATGTTTGATAGGAAATTCAAGAAACTTAGATAGTTTTTTGACTGGTTTGGACAGTCTAGGATCCCATAATTCTTCCATTATAACATGATGCACGTTCTTTTCACCAAAATACTCTACAAACTTAAGGTAGTTATCAGCATATCGACTTACACCAAAATGACATAACTTTTCTTCAAGGATCATTTCTATGAAATATTGATTGAGACCTTTACCCTTATCGGGCATGGCATTATGCTTATACCAACGATCTGCCATGTGTTTAACGTCAGGTGTAGAACAATCTGGCAACTGTAACGTAGAACCCAGTTCAGAAAATAACCTTCTAATAGGATCTCTAAACTCCATCAATACTTTTACATTAAAGTATTCTTTCAATATAGGTGCTGTTTTTGCCCAGAATTCTGCTGGTAGATTCATGTTGAAATTGCAGAAGTCAGCAACAGCATGATAACCAGCATCCTTAATGAAATGCCAATGCCTAGTATAGTAATCAATATACTTTGCTATGGTAATTGGATTAAACAACCATTTAAGGTAGTCGCTAGTATAATGATAAGTTTTATCAGTATACCCTATCTGAGTTTGGTAATTACTCCATTTTCTAGTATCAGTACAAAGAACACCATAAGGATTATCATGGTATTCAGGATAGATACCATTAAAAGGATAGTTTAACTCTTTGGCATTTTGATACCATGAATCATTACTATGCCACCCAAGATGCTTTCTAAACCTAGTCCAGTTGTTATTCTCATCTATATCAAAACCCCAATAACATATGTGTTCATTGACATTCTTACCTAGATTTTGAATCCTGAACCATTCATCTCTAGTCTTCGCAAACATTTTCTCATATGCACCTTGATAATGACATTGTGCTAACCACAGTGGTTCCTTCCTATGACCTGTATGACAATATCTATTGTCACGCTGTAAGGTTAACCACATAGGTGTAGTTGCTGCCCATCCAGTTCCAGGATTCAGTAGTAGTGTTGGTTTATCCATTAACAAGTATGTATGGTATACTACATAACATTAGTTATGTTAGTTTGGATGACCACATTGTCATCACTTAATGACCTATACATGGGAGATACAGTCAGGACTACACAGGGTGATGTAGGAACAGTAGCATTTATATGTGATTCATACTTTACTATCCTCGTAACTAGAGGTCATCATAGATCAAGAGATGTACATTTGCTTGTACATTGGGACAGTGCATATACTGTCACACATACTGTAGAAAACCTTTCTGATGATGATATTATAGTATTATAAACAAGGAAAGAAACATGACAGTCAACATTGAGATTAAAGGAAACCTTGCTAGACTACTAGCAACTGAGGATCTAATGGTTGAGCATAAGAATGTAGAGACTGCTTCATTTAATGTAGAGTCTCGTATTCTAACACTACCACAGTGGAAGACTGCAAGTGAGTTTGTGTATGATATGCTAGTGTCACATGAAGTAGGACATGCACTATTCACACCATGTAGAGACTGGAATAAAGAGGATGCTTATACTCAAGTACCTATGGACTATGTAAATGTAGTTGAGGATGCAAGAATTGAGAGAATGATGAAAGAGAAGTTTGCTGGTTTAAATAGAGACTTCTTTAATGCTTATAAGGAACTACAAGATGATAACTTCTTTGAAGTAGAATTATCTGAGTTATCAACATATACTCTTATTGATAGAATCAACCTATACTTTAAAGTTGGTCTATACTTACCAATACCATTCAATGATGATGAGTCAGAGTTTGTAACTAGAGCATCTAAGACTGAGACTTTTGATGATGTACTTGAACTATCAAGAGATATATATGAGTATGCTAAACAGCAACAGGAAACTCAAAAGCAACAAGCATCTGCTGATCCTGAAGGTCAGGATGATGTAGAGAATACTGATGGAGAATCAACTGATTCATCAACTGATGCACAAACTGAAGGTAGCAGTAACAATAAGACTGAGCAAGAGGAAGGTGGAGAAGATGATGATGAAATGACTGCTGGTAAGTCAGGTGGAAATAGTATTGATGAGTCAAGAACTCAAAGAGCATTTGATAGAAATAGTGACTCTATGATTGATAGATCAGATAGTAGAGAGACCACTTATGTTAGCATACCAGACTGCAACTTAGATAAGGTAGTAATACCAGTTGATGCTGTTAAAACATATCTTGATGAGCATTGGAATGATGTTAGAAAAGATGAGACAACTTATGATGAAGCACACCATGAGCATAAGAGAAGATATTATGAAAACTATTGCCCATTCATGGATGCTGAGAAACAGTATACAGAGTATAAGAGATCAGCAATGAAGGAAGTTAACTACCTTGTAAAGGAGTTTGAGATGAAGAAATCTGCTAATGCTTATGCGAGGACTGCAACTGCTAAGACTGGAGTAATTGATACATCTAAATTGCACACTTATATGTACAATGAGGATATATTTAAGAAGATCAATGTAGTTGCTGATGGGAAGAATCATGGTCTAATATTTGTACTAGACTGGAGTGGTTCAATGTCAAACATACTACATGATAGTATGAAGCAACTATTCAACCTAGTATGGTTCTGTAAGAAAGTAAACATACCATTTGAAGTATATGCTTTCAGCAATGACGCATGGTCAATAGGTATGGATGCTGAAGATTATGATAAGAGTAAGTATGCTTACAGGTATGATGATGGACTTAAACGTCAGGATCTAGTTAACAACATTAAAATTAATGATCTTGCTATTGAAGCAGCATTTCGCATGGTGACAGTATTAGACAATACATTGAACAATAGAGATCTTGATGCTCAAATGAAAAATCTATGGTTGACTTCACAATCATTTAGAAATGGTGCATACCCACATCCACAGAGATTCCACTTATCAGGTACACCATTAAATGAAGCAATTATATCTCTTAAGAGTATAACTAAGAGATTCATTGCTGAGAATCAATTACAAAAGTCTCACATTGTTATCTTTACTGATGGAGAAGGTTATGATGCTTCATACAATAGAAGATCTACCTATGATGATTCAATCGTGGCAAATTCAGTACCATACGATAGTGCTATTAGAGCAAACGGTAGAACATTCCATGTACTATCTAATAGATGTGACTTCACCAATAAATTGATTGAAGCAGTAAAGTCAACACTACCAGATACATCCTTCATTGGATTTAGGGTACTTGCTACTGGAGATACTAGATCATTTACACATTACTATGCAAGGAACTTGACTGTTGAGTATATTAAAGGTGAGATCAGAAAGAAAGGATGTGTATGTGTTAAGGATCCTAAAGGTATGGATCTAATGTTTGGTCTACCTCAAAAGAATCTTAATCTTGATACAGACTTAGATGATACAATGCCAGATAAGGTAAACATCACTAAGAATGACATATCAAGAGCATTTAGAAAGACTTTTAAAAATAAGAAGTCTAATAAAATAGTATGTCAGACTTTCATAAGTCAAATAGCATGACTACTCCCAACTGGCAACATAACTCAGGTAAGGATGCTAAACGCATCCTTAAACCTAGAGCATTAAAATCTGCCAAGCAACGGTTACAGGCACTTAAGAGACAGTTGCTAAACCGACCACCAAACAACTCATAATACCATAACAGGTATTATAATAAGTACATAACAAACAAAGAGGATTATGCCACGCACTATTGACTTTACACCACACTTCGATTCTATCATCAATAAGTATGGAGTCGAATTGGATGCCGATATGATTAAAGAGTACGTTGCTGAGAATCCTGATGTATCATACCAGACTGTCACCAAGTATCTTAATGATTTTAAGATCAAGCGTGGCAAGTGGGTAATCAATAAGAACACTAAGGAACAGCAACCAGTAGTTCAAACTATTGCTCAACCAGTACCAACAAATACTGATAGGTCACTTAAGAAGACTACCATTGATGTAGAGAATCTTGTACCTGATAAGGATAAAACATTTGTTCCTTTTGGTGGATTTAGTGACCTAAAGAAAGTAATAGCATCAAGACAGTTTTATCCTACTTTCATTACTGGTATGAGTGGTAATGGTAAGACTTTTGGAGTAGAACAGGCATGTGCCCATTTAGGTAGAGAACTTATCAGAGTCAACATCACAGTTGAGACTGATGAGGACGATTTGATCGGTGGATTTAGACTGGTCAATGGTGAGACCGTATGGCATAATGGACCAGTTATTGAAGCACTTGAAAGAGGATGTGTATTATTACTTGATGAGATTGATTTAGCATCAAATAAAATACTATGCTTACAATCTATTCTTGAAGGCAAAGGAGTATTCCTTAAGAAGATAGGTGAGTATGTTAAACCTACTGCTGGATTCACAGTTGTTGCTACTGCCAACACTAAAGGTAAAGGTAGTGACGATGGAAGATTCATTGGCACTAATGTATTGAATGAAGCGTTCCTTGAGCGATTCCCTATTACATTTGAGCAAGCATATCCTACTCCAAAGACTGAGAACAGGATACTTAGAGCATTATGTGAACAACTCAACATACCTATGATAGGTGAGCATGAGGACTTCATTGTACATCTATGCTCATGGGCAGAGATAGTCAGGAAGACTTTTGCTGAAGGTGGAGTTGATGAGATTATCTCAACTAGGAGACTTACTCACATTATGAAAGCATACTCCATTTTTGGAGATAAAATGAAAGCAGTTGATCTATGCTTGAATAGATTTGATGATGAGACCAAAGAGTCTTTCAGACAACTCTATACTAAGTTAGACCCTACTGTTACTATCACTCCAGAATCGGAGTGATATACATATAATATATCTTCGACTCCCAATTTACCATGAACCCTTACCTACTTGCATTTGAACCGACTGAGTGGTACAATGAGGAATATGAGAACTGGGATGAGGATGATTATAGAGATCAAACAGATCACTATGAGGCATTATCGGTCAAATTCTATACATAAGCAATGCTTATCATTAGATACTTGACAAGCACTTCAATCCATAGTATACTTTGTATATGAATCGGGGTTAAGCAACTAGGAGAGCATCACTGCCGATCTCTGAAAACTGATTGACCAGTTCAGACATCTCGGAGTGTAAACTGTCCGTCTTATGACGTTGTTTGTAAAACACTTTCCCTTCTTTGTTATGTCCACGTATGACTCAAAACTGCTAGGGTGTACCGCCTCAAACTATTACCTACATTAGTTAGTGGCATTATTCTATATCATGCTAAATCATGCAAATTTCTGGTTCATCCGCTATCACATCCGTATCATTTGGTGACAACAACAGCGTTGCTGTTAAGTACACTACTAACGATAAGGAGTATGGATTCACAGCGAAAGATCAGAATGTGATTAAGGAAGGTCTTGAGACTACCATTTCAAAAGGTGAGTCTGTTGGTCGCTTAATTGCTGGTTACCGTAGAAACGGTCAACTACAAGCAGTTTGATCTCTAAATACAACTGAATATTTTTAATTATTAATTTAATATAACCCCTATTGAGTAGGGGTTTTATTGTATCTACACACTTAAGGAGTTTATTAAAATGTCATGTGACAATCATTTAGATTATCATACTGTCTGGGAGGCAATGAACTCTTTAGATGAGGAGATAAGAAACTTTCAACAAGCGATTGAAATGTCAAACGATTTGTTGACTGAGGCAAAAGAGCATGGTAATGAGTCTATCATAAAGACTGCTGAATTACTACAACGATATATTGACTGGCAATGGCATAGGTTAGAGTCAGTTGGTGTAACAGCGTGGAATGAGACTGTTGTTAAGTTGAAGGAGTCAGAGGAACCACTTGTGATAAACACAGGAATGAGTACCGAGTCAGCAGTATATGATGTTGACCCATCACAGTTCATAACTAATGATGATTATACATTAAGTGTTCCTGATGATATGACAGTCAGTATAAACACAGAGCAATATTTACCTGATGAAGGTACTGTTGCTGAGATTCCAGGAATTGACATTAGTAACCTAGGTTATGCTGGTCTCACTCCTGAGAATATATCAATAGATACTGATGATCTTGCAAAAGAATATCCAACTCTTAAAGATTTAATGAAAGAGCAAGGAGTTTCAACAGGTATTCATACTGACTACTTAAATGATGCAGCGTATGGACTAGGTGAAGATACACAGCAAGCAGATGAGTTATGGGATGCAGTTGGGTTTAATCCTGATGAAGAACCAAAACCATAATTGTCACAAGCACCCTTAACAGGGTGCTTTTTTATCATATAATATAAGAGTAATTCATTCAATTCAAATTTTTATTATGACACTCACAGAAACACAGCAAGCACTTGCTAAGAACATGGGTCACGAAAAGATTGACCCTGATAACCTAGTCACACTTGTAAGAAGGAGACTTGTACTTGAAGAGGTAGTAATCTCTAAAGAAGAGTTTGAAAAATACAATAATGAGATAGGAAGTTATAAAGGGGTCTATTGGAGTCAATTAGACTGGAAGGACGCTCAATGGCATGACTATTGTGAAGAGGAAACTTATTATAGTGCCTATCAGGGAGACGTAACAAGTTATACTGATGACATAGTTGCATTTATGTGTCCTGACCCTTGTATCCGCAGTAGTTTTGACCCATTAGAAATACTCAATCCTGATGAAGAACCAAAACCATAATTGTCACAAGCACCCTTAACAGGGTGCTTTTTTATGTTATAATACTATTATGGAAAGACAAGATCGCTTCACTAAATTAATCAAGCACTCATTTGGTGGACAACGTGAGGAGATATTGATGTGTCTTGAGAATGATGAAGGATACAAGTTTGATAGTGCTAAGTTTGGTGAGCGAGTGGCATTTATAACTGAGGATACTAAAGGTGTTGCATCCAATGGTGGATGTGCATTTGATTGTAAGGATGGAACTGAAGCAAAGGCATTATTTCTAGGTCAGACATATATGTGTCCTGTTTGTTCGTCTAAAAATAATTATTATTCGTCTAAATGTACATCGTGTGGATCTACTGAACGTGTTGATCCTAACGATACAAGGTGGGGAATAGATTGTGAAGCACACGTCAAATATTATGGTGAGATACCCAACTACGTCTTCAGTCACATTCAACCATTAAATATAGATCTTGATGAACTCAAATTTAGACTAAGAGTTTTTCGTGTATCTGCATCTGAACCGTATTTTACTTCGTGTTTAGAGTATCAACATAAGCATGGGTCTAAACCACATAAAAATTTCATGCCTTTTGGCAGAGATTTCTATATGTCATCACCTAGTAGATTGATAGATTGTTTTATTACTGTTTATCAATCAATTGTAAATGTTGAGTACGTGTATTATAACCTAGACAACAAATTAAAATTCTTAAATATTCCTATTTCAAAGTTTACCAAGAAAGAGTTAAAACAATTAACAGTCAAAAATGGAAAAGTTAGTGTTAATGAAGCAGTGAATGTACTGGGAGTGAAGAAATCAACTCATGGCAAATTACGTGGACAACTTAACAGAAACAAAAATCATGTTTGACTTTGAACTAACATATAAGAACCAAGATTGTCTTGAATTCTTATCAACAATTGAAGAAGGATCTATTGACTTAGTGTTAACTGATCCACCATATTACAGGGTAGTTAATGATAGTTGGGATAATCAATGGTTTACATCTAACGAGTATTACAGTTGGTGTAAACAATGGATTGAAGAATTGAGCAGAATATGTAAATATAGTGCTTCATTCTGGTTGTTTGGTTATCCTCAACAACTAGCACATTTACTGCCAGTAATTATAAAGAATGGGTGGACATTTAGACAACAGATAGTAATAGATAAGGGGATAAGATCCGTTGCTGGTAGAACATCTAAGAACCTTAAAATGTATCCAACTGCCACTGAATCTATCTACTATTTTCATTATGAAAGCAGAGATATTATCAGGAGTTATTTACAATCAGAAAGGCAAAGATTAGGTCTTAATGGTAAACAATGCAACCAAATACTAGGCAAAGCAACAACTGGAGGAGGCACATTTGCATGTATCGCAAGCGAGAAGAAACCACTTGAACATAGAACTTATCCTACTAGAATTGACTGGACTAAGTTACAATCAGTGATGAACTTACCAGACTATGATGATCTAGTTTACAAGTTTAATTTACAATCAGGTCTAACAGATGTATGGACTGATATAAACTTTTATCATAAAGATAAGAAGATACATAGTACACAAAAACCCTTAAGTTTGATGCAAAGAATAATAGAAACTTCGTCAAATCAGGGTGATAAAGTGTTAGATATGTTTGCTGGTAGTGGTTCAACTGCGGTTGCATGTAAAGGTCTTAATAGACATTTTACAGGTTGCGAAGTTGATAAACAATATTATAATGACTCACTTGAAAGAATAAACAATTCGTGTGTAGGTTGTTTAAGTGGCACACCCGACAGTGAAAATCCATTACTGTCTGCTATAATATAAACATCATCGGGTTTAAAACCATGAACACACCTAGTATTATGCTAGAAACTGAACATCACATGATGGAAATTGAGTCACAATTATATGTAACAATCAAACGATTCTGTCAAGAAAAGAATATTACTCTTGACTATTTTATGTTTGAATTTATGAATTTTGACCCTGAATCAGGTGATGGAAATGTTATTTAACAAGCATGAATCTGATTTAATTGTTTACTGTCTTGAGCAACAATCTATTGATTTCAATGAGATTGAAGAGCAAGATATGACATCAATTATTAACAAATTACGTCTACAATCACTGTCAATTACTAACAACAACCGAGGTTAATTATGTCAAACGGATTATTAAACAGTTACACATTTGAAGCAAAGAAAATTGTATATTATTCTGTAACTGTTGGTGCAGATACTAAAACTGAAGCAAGAAGAATTGCACAAGATTTTGAACATTGCAAACATTATGAAGAGGTTGAGTATGTAGAAGATAGTGATGAATATAAGGTAGGTAAAATGTTAGAAACAACTGATGAAAGGTGGTTAACATGAATACAACTAAATCAGTCACAGTTAGTATTACTTATGATGAACAATATCAGTTCAATAAGTTATATGAAACTCTATTAGATATGAATATAATTGATGATTTAGAACCAGAGATTGAATCAGTATTTGATAAGATCAGGGAGGCAAATTAACATGAGACAATTTACTGTAAGTGCATTGGTTGAAGGTTACAGAATTGATGAACAATTTACTGCTGTAAGTATACATCATGCCATCAAATTGATGAAAGCAAAGTATAACACAGCGAGAAATGTTTATGTTCGTAACTGATATACAAGGCAGAATTATCGGATCATTCTTGATAGTAACTGCATACTATGTTGTATTACATATATCAGCAACGATTGGTGCTTTTATGTATCTAATAGCAAATGCAATTAGTATGCCATTCTTTATAAGAACTAAAGGGTATGATGTGGTGATAATGTTATCATTTTTAATGGCAATCTCTATTTCTAAACTATTACAATGACCCAACCAATTATCACCAATATATACAAACGTAGATCTGCATTTAGCGATGAATTGTTATCAATCATTACTGACTATCCTGATCAACAAATTGTTATTATTGATGAGTTATTATCTAAACTAAATCATATTCAATTAGATGAATTAGAGGATCTAATTGTTAACAATTATGATGAAGATGATGTGCCAGTTGACAAAGTGTCTACTTTTCATTGCAAAAGAGACTTAGATAGTTTATAGTATAAGAGTCAAACAAATACTATCATTTTATGCCTGTTAGTTCTACTTCCACAGTATCAACAACTGCCAAAAAGAGAACAAGGAAAGTAACAACAACTGCAAAGAAGTCTGTTACTAAAGTAAAAAGAACTCCTCGCAAGTCTACTTCAAAAGTAACAACTAAGAAGTTAAAAAGACCAGCGAAAACAGTATTGACTTTAAATCATTATGTTCGTGACTATCAATCAAGAGTCAAGATTCATAACTATGAAGTACAACAATTCATGGAAGATTTAAAGGTTGGTTATACATTAGCAAGCAAATTGTCCTCACAGTTTGTTAATTATGCCAAAGAGTCTTACAAAGCACATTTCAACGTGTAACACTTCTCAAACTGTCACAAGCACCCTATACAGGGTGCTTTTTTAGTGTATAATAATAGTATAAACAAATTAAGGTTATTAAATGAAACTTTATTCCAAAAATCTTGATACAGTTGTTGACTACTACCCAGTAAAGAATGTAGCAACTGGGTTAATACTTGATGACTACATTTTAAAGGTAACAAGTGATTACGAGTTTACAACAATGAAACAGAATTATATTACTAAGGGTGAAATGTTGCATGAGATTAATATAAGATTAAGCATGTCTAATTTGGGTTACAAAGTAATAGGTAATAACAAGGATTTACCACAGTTAGGTAACCCATTTAAGGACTTAGGTTAATGGTATTATTATTATTTTGGTCTTACAATCTATTCGCACTAAGTGTATTCATTTATTTAAAAGTTACGGAGGTTAAGTAACAATGTCAACCCTACATCATGCGTCAATTCTTGAAAGTTTAGCAGAGACAATCTTTGATGAGATTGTATTAGTTAACTTTAGTGAATTGTCCCCTAGTGAAGAAGATTTAGTGTATGAAATTGCATGTACTAAAGCACAACAATCATTTGAGGATTTATGCCAGTAATTAACAACAAAGAAGTGCAATTAGCATGGGGTAATTGTTATCCTGATGATGAAATATCATTAGATTATAATGATTATGAAGTGCTAATTGACCTCGTGTTTGATCTTATCAAACAAGACTACATTAACGATGAAAAATGTAGATTAAACAGCAAATTGCTAGGTAAACTATTAATTTTAGCAAACAAAGATGACTAAACAAAGTATTATCCAACTCGCAGATTGTGTCAACTATGTTATACGAAATGATGACAAGTTGACTGCTTGCGATATACTTAATCTAATCAAGATTAGGTCTGATTTATTATTAACAATGGAGGACAATTAAGTGATTAATAGTGATAAGTTTGGCATGACATTCTGGTTTGATGATGACAATTACCTCATGTATTGTCCTACACAAACTAACAACTTCCCAGACTTTAATTGTGCTGGTTATGTACATGAATGGGATGATTTTAGCAATGTTAATTTCAAAGAACTCTTTGATATTATCAGTAAGTTAGTATTACTTAAGGAGATGGATTTGTGATGACAATGAACAACAACCTAGCACAATTCTTGTCAGAATGTTGTAAATCAAATGAACAACTTACTGACCTTATATGTACAAATTATGTTGAACGATTAAATGATAAAGAACAGAACGATTTAACAACAGTTCTTTATACTAACTACAATCATTTTAAGGAGACAATTTGACATGATAGCATACATATTGTATGTACTAATTGTAAACAATCCACACCATGAGTAAGTATGATTTACCTGATAAGTATGACATCAAATTAACACTTACTCCAAATGAGTATGTAGAACTTAGACAGGTATTTAAGACTGCTTTTAGAATACATAAGAGCAACGATTCTATGCCATTGTTATTAGATAAGTGGCAAAAAGTATATGATAAGATCACACTTCAACATGACAATTTCATCAAAGATAATTATGATGGAACTGGTAAGATTGTTGGAGAAGATCAAACAATAGTACACTAATCTCCCTAATCCAATGAGAACAATTAACAGACAATTACACTATGCAATGTGTAATTTATTAAAGGAATTAGCAACACTAAATCCTACATTGCATGAATATTGGATGTGTGAATT
>CENZ01020670.1_pt1 | contig 16093 bp, 12 predicted proteins | sample 361341 | NCBI WGS metagenome assembly CENZ01 (sample SAMEA2619782, study PRJEB7988) | marine metagenome | biome: marine biome (ENVO:00000447); feature: deep chlorophyll maximum layer (ENVO:xxxxxxxx); material: "saline water (ENVO:00002010), including plankton (ENVO:xxxxxxxx)" | depth 50 m
GCAGGTCATTTTGTTGAAGAAGTTAGAAAATGGTTCTTAGAAAATCCTGCTTTTGGAGCTAATAGATCTATCAGAGAAATGCTCCTTTACGAAGGCGGTGTTCGAATCGAAACCACTGTAGATCTTGCCCTTCAGGAAGCTGCTGAAAAAGCCGTAGAGAACCACCTTCCTTCCAATCAGAATCTTCCGGATGCTTCCGTGGTTGTAATAGATCCCCAAACTGGACAGATAATAGCGATGGTTGGTGGGAGAGATTTTTTTGCTGACGAAGACGATGCAAAAGTAAATCTAGCTATGGGTAATGGCAGACAGGCTGGGTCTTCTTTCAAACCGATTGGACTTGCCGCCGCTCTTGAATCCGGTTGGGAGGTTACTGCCACTTATCCAGCGCCGAACGTACTCGAGTTTTTCATACCCGGAGCTGATAATGACAACAGAGTTTGGTGGGTTAGCGGTGGTTTAAACGGGCATGACGCCGACGAGCCAAAATTTGAAAAAGGACTCATGGCGCTATTCCAATTTTTAGTTCGGGAAGGCCACATAGAAATCTCTGAAGACCATATAGAAACTATTGAATATAGAGACGACCCGGAAGACGACCCCGAATTTGTAGATGTGAAACTGAATGAGTGGATAAATAACCGAAAATGGGAGTATTCGATGAACTCCATATTCGACTATCGCATCAAAATGCTTGAAGACGTTCCAGGGTGGAGTTGGGAACCCATCGAAGATACTGAACTGACACCAATGTCTGAACCTCCCATGGTTGACTTAGCTCGCGCGACACGCAGTTCTTATAACACAGTTTTTGCTCAGCTAAGCATGCAAATGGGAGCTGAAAGAGTTGTTAATTTAGCTAGAAGACTTGGTGTTAAGTCACCAGTTCAAGCTGTAAATTCGAACGTTTTGGGCACTTCTAACGTTACTTTGCTGGACATGGCCAGTGCCTACAGCACATTTGCTAATCGTGGCGTCTACACACCTCCTTCAATGGTAACTAGTGTCACTCGAATGGACGGAACTCCTCTATGGAAATGGAACCGGGGTCTTGAACGCGCAATTGATTCAAAGTTAGTTGATCAACTGACTTGGGTTTTGGAGGGAACTATAAATGAAGGTACCGGCCACAGGGCAAAAATAGGTAGACCTGCTGCCGGTAAAACTGGCACAACACAAAATTATGCTGACGCTCTTTTCGTAGGTTACACACCACAAATCGCTACGGCAGTCTGGGTTGGTTATCCGAAAGGGCAAATACCCATGGTTCCTCCTCTGACAGAACGCAAAGTATACGGGGGAACCTTCCCGGCCCTAATTTGGAAAGATGTAATGCTCGCTGCACACGCTGACTTGCCGATAAAGAATTTCGCTACTCCTCCTACTTCTTCTACCACTACGATTCCTAACAGGACGGGCCTAGTTATGCCTGAACTGATCGGCTTGACTTTAGAAAATGCGAAATTGAATATGAAAGATAATGGCTTAGAAAATCAAATACTTACTGTAATCGAAGTAACAGATGCCGATAGTGAACCCGGACTAGTCCTCGGTCAATCTCCAGAGACTGGAACATCATTACTTAATTCTTCAAAGATTCTTGTGGAAGTGGCGATTCAACCTACTGAGACAAATAAAACCAAAGTCCCTGATCTAGTCGGTGAAGCATTGGTTGAAGTCTCACCATTATTGGCTTCTTTGGGTCTAGGCTATGAAATTTCTCTTGTTCCTAACCCTGAAGAAGAAAACGAATTACCGGAAATTATTTGGGCGCAAAACCCTAATCCTGGGACTATGGTCGATTCTGGTTCTGTGATTTCCCTTCGAATGGCACCGTAACTTGAAAAAACTTTCTAAAAAATTAAATCTTGCACCAACTGCCTCTTTGTTTCTCAAGGTTGTAATAGTTGCTGGGCTTGTAGGTCTTTGGGTTTACGCTTTTTTCTTTGCTCCTTCAGGGAATCCTGATCGTATAGAAAATGGAGAATGGATTGAAAAAGCAGAATTGGTCTGTTCTCAAGCTTTAGATGAAATATCTTTGTTGCCTTTAGCTAAAGAATCGAGAACTCCTGCTGACCGCGCTGATGTAATAGCGCAGGGAACACAAGTACTTGAAAAAATGAAAACGAACTTAATCAAGTTGCCACTGGACTCAGAAAAAGACAAGTTCAACACCGTCAGTTGGTTATCAGACTGGGATACTTATCTAGAAGATCGAAGAAACCATGTGAAACGTTTAAGAGAACTAGGTGATATCCAGCCTCTTCTGACAGCAACAGACAACGGTAAAAGCGTCATGGAGAGGATGAACGGCTTTGCTCGTGTAAATGATTTGGAGTCTTGCATTGACCCCGGAGACTTCTAGACATCATTTTCGATAACTGATATTAATTCAAATCCTGTTTCGATCATTCTCATCAAACCGGCATCCAGTCCCATCGAACCGACTTCGCTCCTATCGAACCAACGCAACTCTTGTGACTCATGATTCCCAACTGGCTCAGAATCTTCAGGCGCTAATACCAGATATCTGACGTCAAAATGCTTGTGTTCATTCTCACCAGGCGGACTAACAATGTGAATGTCTAGATCTATTGGGATCTTATAGATCTTTAAGTCATTAATCCCGGTCTCTTCTTCTGCTTCTCTAAGCGCTACTCGAGCTAAATCATGGTCACCATCGGCATGTCCCCCCGGCTGGAGCCATTTTTGGAGTTTTGTGTGGAATAAGAGTAAAATTTTATTGTCTTCTTCTCTAATTACCAGTGAAGAACCAGTCAAGTGACCAATCTGACAAGCCCGATCTAGGTGATCTGGGAATTCATCAATAAAATCAAGAAAGTCATCTCGTAATTCTGACTTGATGCAAGAAGTTATTATTTGAGCGACAGAGATATCTCTCGCTTCGTCAAAGTCATTTCTGTTAAAAAACTTTTTCATTTGACAGATGCTCACGGATTTGTTCTGGTGCTTTTAAAGTTTCAGTAGTGCCTGTCTTTACCCCGACATAAACAATCGTTGCAGTCAAAACAAGCCTCTTTTCGACTTTTACTTCAAAAGAAACATCAAAAGAGGTATTCCCCCATCTGCTTACGTTCGCTTCGACAGTCAATACTTCTCCTGTCCCCGCAGGTCCATGCCATTCCAAGCTGGCATTCTTAAGCATCAAATCCCAACCTAACGATTCAAAATCTCCTTCGAATTCACGTAGCCAACTATCAACTACATCGTCTAAGTAAGCGAGGTAGTGGGCGTTAAAGACAACACCTTGTCTATCAACTTCCCCGTAACGGATTTTCACCTCCATTGAATAGGTCATCTTGAGATCATGGAAGTTTGGATTTCCAAACGTTTTTTTATTTGCTCTTTTTGAACCTCTACTGCTTCTAAACCTGTACTTCCCGGTGTGATACGTCTCTTAATCGCCATCTCAGGTATAAAAAAATTTTCTATCTCGGATCCAAAATTATCATCTTCCATTACGAGTTTTTTGAAATCTTTTTTACTGTCTATCGACGCTTTAACCAGTCCACCGACCATTGTGTGTGCTTCTCTGAACGGCATCCCTTTATGAACTAGGTATTCCGCAAGGTCTATTGCCATCGAGAAAGGCTTGTCAGTTGCTTCTGACATTTTTTCTTTGTTAAAAACAACAGAATCGAAAATTCCCGTTAGTGCTGTTAGAACTAAACTATTCGTATCAAAAGAATCAAATAAAGGTTCTTTATCTTCCTGCAGATCTTTGTTGTAGGTCAAAGGGAGTCCTTTCAAAACTGTCAAAATTCCTGCTAAGTTCCCAATGATTCTTCCGGTTTTACCTCTTGCCAACTCAGCTATATCTGGATTTTTTTTCTGAGGAAGCATAGATGAGCCCGTCGTGTATTCGTCATCTATATCGACGAATCCAAACTCTTCGCTAGACCAAAGCACAAGTTCTTCGCCGATTCTGGAAAGATGAACGGCTAGTAGTGCATTAACGAAAATTGCTTCAGCTACAAAATCTCTGTCAGAAACAGCATCAAGCGAGTTTTTGAAGGTTTCTGAGAAACCTAAATATTCTGAAGTCATTATGGGGTCTATAGGTAAAGAAGAACCAGCCAGTGCTCCTGCCCCCAGAGGGGATACGTCTGTTCTAGAACGGGTTTCTATGATTCTGTCGAAATCTCTTGAAAGAGCCCAAGCATGAGCCAACAGGTGATGTGATAAGAGTACCGGTTGGGCTTGTTGTAAATGTGTGTACCCGGGCAGGCGAGTTTCATCTGCTTTTTCAGCTTGTTCAATTAGTGACTTCTGTAAAGAGACAATTAGCGCTGCTAGTCCATCTAGACTTTTCAAAGTCCAAAGTCTGAGGTCCGTTACCACTTGGTCGTTTCTGCTTCTACCCGTGTGCATCCGAGCTCCAGCAGCGCCAGCTATTTCTATGACTCTTCTTTCGACAGCTGTGTGTATGTCTTCATCCGCAGCTTGAAATACAAAAGATCCTGAGGCTATCTCCTCTTCTGTGACCCTAAGTGCATCAAGAATCAACGCTCTATCAGACTTTTCAATTAGACCAACAGAAGCAAGCATTTCCACATGAGCCATTGAACCTAAAATATCTTCCTTGTATAGCCTTTTGTCTATTTCAAGACTGTCATTTAGAGCTTTTAATGCATCTGTCGTTTCTCCGCTCAGTCTTCCTTCCCACAAGGTTCCCATTATGTATCTCCTTGCTTCCCGCCGCGCTCCAGATCCCTTAAAGATTCAGTGCGCAGCCTTAAAGCATTAAGTCTTATAAAACCCTCTGCATCTGCTTGGTTATATGCGCCCGCATCATCTTCAAAAGTGGCTATAGCTTCATCAAACAAAGTATCTTCTGACTCTCTTCCAACAATTTCTATACTGCCCTTGTAAAGCTTGACTTTGACTTTTCCATTGACCCACCTTTGAGAATGGTCTATTGCGGTTTGAAGCATCTCTCTCTCTGGGCTGAACCAGTAGCCGTTATAAATAAGTTCAGCATATTTGGGCATTAATTCATCTTTTAAATGGGCGACACCCCTGTCTAAAGTGATCGATTCGATAGCTCTGTGTGCTTTAAGCAAAATTGTTCCACCGGGAGTTTCGTAAGCACCCCTTGATTTCATACCTACATAACGGTTTTCGACAATGTCCGTTCTTCCTATGCCATTGATTCCACCTAGTCGATTCAGTTCAGCTAGGAGCTCTGCAGGAGACATTTTTGAGTCGTCTATTCCAATTGGGTCTCCATTTGCAAACTCCAAATCTAAATAAGTGGCTTCATTGGGCGCATTCTCTGGATTTACTGTCCAACGCCACATCTCTGTAGAAGGCTCTTTCCATGGATCTTCTAAAGGACCGCCTTCGTAAGAAATATGTAGGAGATTTGCGTCCATCGAGTACGGCGATTCATTGCCCCTTTTCATTTCAACTGGTATTCCATGCTTTGCGGCATAATCTAGAAGACTTTTTCTCGAACCAAGATCCCACTCTCTCCATGGCGCAATTATTTTAATATTCGGATTGAGAGCATAAGCTCCAAGTTCAAAACGAACCTGATCGTTGCCTTTCCCTGTCGCACCATGACTAATGGCGTCTGCTCCCGTCTCTTCAGCTATCTCAACTAATCTTTTTGCTATAAGAGGCCTCGCTATAGAAGTTCCTAGAAGATACTCTCCTTCGTAAATAGCATTGGCTCTAAACATTGGGAAAACGTAATCAGAAACAAACTCTTCTCTTAAATCTTCAATGTAAATCTCTTTTACATCCATACTTTGAGCCTTGCTACGCGCTGGTTCAAGTTCTTCTCCTTGACCCAGATCTGCGGTAAATGTCACAACCTCACAGTCATAAGTTTCTTGAAGCCATTTCAAGATTATGGAGGTATCGAGACCTCCTGAATAGGCAAGTACAACTTTTTCTATATCTTTCATATTTATCTCATTTGCTAATTAGTGGCTCTAATTCCTGCTAAATCTTTTAATCGTTCAGATACTTTCTCACCAGTAGTATCTGAAGCAGCAACCAACAAGACAGTGTCATCCCCCGCAACCGTCCCTATGATTTCTGAAAGACCAGCTCTGTCAACTGCAGATGCCACAACGTGTGCAGAGCCAGGAGGTGTCTTTAATACAACAATATTATTTGAAACTGATACTTCTACTAGCCACTCTCCTAATACACGCCTGAGATAATCAACAGGCAAAACTCTCTCTGTCGGATTATCAGGTATGGCATAGACACTTTCACCTACAGGAACTCTAACCTTGACAGCTCCGAGTTCTTCGAGGTCACGTGAGAGTGTGGCTTGAGTAACATCTATTCCTTCGGACTTAAGTAGTTCCACAAGTTTTGCTTGACTTGAGACAGCTTGTCCTTCAAGTATCCTTGCAAGCAAATGCTGTCTTTGTGATTTACTCATTTTCTTGACCTTCAGTCAAGAGCCATGCAAGTAGCCCACGGGCCGCATGCATTCTATTCTCTGATTGGTTCCACACACGACTCTTTGGTCCATCTATTACTTCTCCCGTTACTTCCTCACCTCTATGGGCAGGAAGACAATGAAGAAAAACTGCGTCTGATGACGCAGAGTCCATCAAACTACTATCTACTGTAAATGCTTCGAAAGCTTTTTTTCTTTCTTCTATCTCAGATTCCTGACCCATCGAAGTCCACACATCTGTGTAGACGACATTTGAGCCTTCAACAGCGTCTTGAGCGAAAGCAAACTCATCAACCTCTACGCCGACTGCAGCCAATCTGTCCTTATCTAAGTCGCTTAAGCAATAATCGCTTGGACCAGCAAACCGAATTTCGGCACCTAACATGCCAGCTCCCATCGCTAAAGAACGAAATACGTTGTTCCCATCACCTATGAACGAAAGAATCTTGCCATTAAGGTCTCCAAACTCTTTAACCATCGTTACAACATCAGCTAATGCTTGCATAGGGTGGCCAGTGTCAGAGAGAAGATTAACAATTGGACAGAGTTCCACTTGGGCCATTCTCTCGAGTATTTCGTGATCGAAAACTCTCGCTGCTACACATTTGTAATAACCAGAAAGAGTTGAAATTACATCTTCAACAGACTCCCTCTTGTCAAAACCTAATTCTTCACCTCGGATATAAACAGGGTGGCCTCCAAGCTGATGAGTAGCCATTTCCATCGAATTACGTGTGCGATTCGACGGTTTTTGAAATACCAAAGCAACGCCTTCACCTTCTAAAACCTTAGGTGGATTAGCGTCGATGCAAAGATCTATTACTCTGTTAAGTTCCTTAACGGTAAGGTCGTCAACTTCTAAAAAACTTCTCATAAAGCATCTTCTTTCCTCGTCTTCAAAACCTTTTCGAGAATCCCTGCTCCTTCAATTATTTCTTCTGAAGAAATTGTCAAAGGTGGAGCCAACCTGAGAGCAGTAGGCGTAACACCATTCACGACCAACCCCTCTCTTAAACAAGCCTGTGCCAAATCACGAGCATCGCCGTGTATCAATCTGTCTTTTTCGATTTCTACGCCTAGAAGCAGCCCTAACCCTCTAACAGAATTAACTCCATCAATATTGGTGATTACTGAAACCATTTCGGCACCTTTTTCCTTAGCTAATTTAGGTGCCTTAATTTCTTCAAGAACTCTTAAAGTTTCTCTTGCCGCAGAAGCTGCCAATGGTTGCCCAGCGAAAGTGGAACCGTGATCGCCAGGCTGGAAAGCATTTGCTACTTCTAATTTTGCCCACACAGCTCCGATGGGAACGCCATTAGCAATCCCTTTGGCCACTGTTACGATGTCTGGTTTAATACCCGCATGATGAAACCCGAACCACTCTCCAGTCCTACCAAGACCGGTTTGAATCTCATCCAGTATGAGCAATAAGCCCTTCTCATCGCAAAGCTTCCGAAGCCCTTGCAAGAAATCACTTCCTGCATCATTTACTCCACCTTCACCTTGAATAGGCTCAACTAATATCGCACCAGTCGTTTGATCAATAGCTTCTTCAAAAGAATCTAAATTGTTCCACTCGGCATGTCGAAACCCCTCTGGTAGAGGAGCGAACGGTTCATGTTTCTCCGGTTGACCGGTAGCAGCCAAAGTAGCCAAAGTCCTACCATGAAAAGATTTATAAGCCGAAACAACCCCGTGTTTTCCTAGACCTTGGTATTTTCTGGCAAGCTTCATAGCAGCTTCGTTTGCTTCAGCTCCGGAATTTTGAAATAAGATTTTTCCTGATTGGCTATTCCCTTTACCTATAAGTCTGTCCAAAGTTTCTGCTACTTCTAGTTGTGGTTCTGTAATGAAAAGATTTGAAACATGCAGAAGCGTGTTTGCCTGTTCTGATATGGCATCAGCTATTCTTGGGTGACTGTGTCCTAAACCAGTTACTGCTATGCCACATAAGAAATCTAAATACCTTTTCCCATCTTTATCGAAAAGTTCCGTTCCGGAACCTTTAACAAAGGTGACCGATGGTGTGCCATAATTGGGCATTAACAATTCAGACCAGCTCATTGCTGACCCCATCCTGATTTTCAGACTTAGATAAGCCCAATACGTTTTCTGGGAGAACCATCGTTCCTATTCCAGCATCTGTAAACAGTTCAAGAAGTAAAACGTGGGGGATCCGACCATCAACCATATGGGCCGAAGCCACACCCTTTTTAATTGCGTCAATGCATGCTTGTGCTTTAGGAATCATTCCAGACTTAACAGTTCCTTCGTTAATCAAATCACTCAAGCTTGAGATGCCAATCTTTGAGATCTTACTTGCTGGGTCCGATACATCTTCTAAAAGCCCCTCTACATCAGTAAGATAGAGCAACCTTTCAGCTTTAAGAGAACCAGCTAAAGCAGATGCCACAGCGTCTGAATTTATGTTGTAAGCCTGTCCTTTTGAATCTGTTCCTATGGTAGATATCACGGGAATGAGGTTTTCTCCCATAAGACATTCCAATATCGACGGATTTATTTTTACGACATCTCCTACGTAACCAAGCGACGAGTCTCTTTGGGTTGCTTCAATCAAATTTGAATCTCCACCTGATAGCCCTACAGCTACTGGAGAATGAACATTGATATTCGACACGATGTCTGTATTAACTTTTCCAACAAGAACCATTTGGGCTATTTCTAAAGTTTCTTTATCAGTTACCCGCTGGCCATCTTTGAATTCTGTGCTCAAACCTAACCTCTCTAACAGGTCACCGATTTGAGGTCCACCTCCGTGAACGACTACAGGTTTGATACCTACTGAGTGCATTAAAACAATGTCTTGAGCGAATTGGTCGGCTAGCTCATCACTTTCCATAGCATTTCCACCAAATTTTACGACTACAACCCTCCCAGCGAATCTGGTTATGTAGGGAAGAGTTTCTACCAAAACTCCTGCCCTTCTCTCAGGTGAAAACACCGGCTCTTCTTTAAGGTCAAAATTTTTATCTTCCATCACGAAGTCCTCATATTTTCATCGATATATGCGTGAGTTAAATCTGTTGTTACTACATCCGATTCACCCTCGCCTTGTCCCAGGTCAACATGCAACTCTAAACGCCTTTGAGACATGTGTTTCTCAAGAGCATCAGAATCTACTTTTTGGATTTTTCCTTGAGCGTAAACGGTTTGACCCCCATAAGAAACTGAGATTGTCTCAGGATCAAATTGAATTCCAGATGCACCTATTTGGGCTGCTATTCTGCCCCAGTAAGGATCTTCTCCATACCATGAACATTTAATCAACTGACTATTGGCTGTACTCCTAGCAGCCAATTCCGCCTCAGTATCATTTTTGGCTCCAGTCACACAAAGAAAGACCGTTTTTGTTGAGCCCTCAGCATCATCGGCCATTTGCACAGCCAAATCTTTACACGCTTCAATCAGAGACTCTCCGAGGAGAGTCGAGTCTTCTACTCCTGACTTTCCATTTGCTAAAAGAATAACCGTGTCATTAGTCGATTCTGCTCCGTCTACTGTTAGGCAATTAAATGAAACTGAGACTGCTTGCTGCAAGAGTCTTGTAGCTTCCTTCGGATGCACAACAGCATCTGTGGTAAGCACTGAAAGCATTGTCGCCATATTGGGCTGAAGCATCGCCGCCCCTTTAGATATACCTCCAACCGAAAAACCTTTCGCTTCAACAAAAGTATTTTTAGGAACTGTGTCAGTAGTCATGATTGCTTTTGCTGCTGTCGTTCCTTGCTCACTACCAAGGGAATCAATTGCATTTTTAATTCCGTAAGTAACCGCTTCCATCGGAAGGGGATAACCGATCCACCCTGTTGAGCAAACTAGAACTTCACTCGATTCGCATCCGAGATCTTGCGCTGTCAACTGGCACATCCGTTCAGCATCTATTAAACCTTGGGTCCCTGTAGCTGCATTTGCATTTCCGCTATTGAGAACCACGGCAGAAGCAAAACCGCCAGTTGCTTGCAAATGTTTAATGGTTACCAAAACCGGTGCCGCTGTCATCTTATTTGACGTAAAAACACCCGCTGCTGAAACCGGTTTTCTATCTTCAGTTGCAACCAGTGCTAGGTCCAGTTCTTTATTGCTTTTAATTCCACTGGCCACGCCGCTTGCCGAAAAGCCTTCTACGTTAGTAACCGTCATGGGCTTATTCCGATTTTGCTCAGACCATCACACTCGTCAAGTCCTAGTACTATATTTGCACACTGAACTGCCTGACCCGAAGCACCTTTACCCAAATTGTCTATTGCACAAAATACAACAAGTAAACCTGTTCTTGGATCAACTCTTGCAGTCAAGTGAGCAGCATTTGATCCAAAAGTCGATTTTGTGTTTGGAGATTTATCATTAACAACAATAAAAGGCATGTCAGAGTATGTTTCAGTCAAAATTTGGAGAGCATCATCCGTATTGAGTTCACCTTTGACTCTGCCATAGCAAGTGGCAAGAATCCCTCTATTCATCGGAGCTAAATGTGGCGTGAACAGCACTGATGCATTACCTATCGAATTTCCATCTGCTCCAGTGCTAAGCGCTTGTTCAATTTCAGGAGTATGCCGGTGCGAAAGTAAACCATAAGCAGCAAAATTCTCATCAACAGCACAAAATAAACTGTTAGGTTGGGGGGTTTTTCCCGCTCCCGAGGCACCACTCGCTGCATCAATTATGATTCCGTCAGATTCAATCACTCCTGCCCTCATAAAAGGAGCCAAGGCCAGAGATGAAGCGGTTGGATAACAACCGGGAGCGGCTACTAGAGAAGCATTTTCGAGTCCATCTCTAAAAAGTTCAGGCAAACCATAAGACGCAGAATTAAGAAGTTGAGGAGCTGTGTGATCTTCTTCATACCATTGCCGATATATTTCAGTGTTTTTGAGGCGAAAGTCAGCCCCCAAGTCAACAATTAGTTTTGAGGACTCTAGAAATTCTGGAATTACTTTTTGTGATGCTCCGTGAGGCAACCCTGTGAAAATGACTTCACATTCATTCAATGGCGCTGAGTCTTTACCTTCAAACAGCATTTCCGGAAATTCGAGTGAAAGATGCGAATGAACATCGGAGATAGCTGTTCCAGCATGCGTCGAGGCAACAGCTGTTTTAACTTCAAAGTTCGGGTGCTGTGAGCAAATTCTTAGTAATTCGGCACCGGTGTAACCTGAAGCCCCAATAATTCCTACTGAAAACATAGTATCATCATACAGTTTTATGTATAAAAATTCAATATTTCTAAGTTTTATTTAGATCTATCACAACTTTTCCTACAACTTTGCGGTCCGCTATGTCTTGTAGGGCTTGATTTGCGGATTCGAATCCATAGATTGGATGTAATAAAGGATCCACTTCTCCGCTTCCGCTCAACTCGACGACCGAAGACATCTGCTGTTTAAAAGAACTCGGATCTCTTCCTAAAGAGGCTCCCCAATGAACTCCAACCACTGAATAATTTTTTAGCAGTACATGATTCGTAGCTATTTCCGGTATTCCGGCTACAAACCCAATGACTAGCAAACGGCCATTCCATGCCATGCATCTTCTTACTTTTTGGAATATTTCTCCACCAACTGGATCATATGCGACATCTACACCTTCATTATTCGTAACTTCTCTGACTCTCTCGACAAGATCTTCTTCTTCCCTGTGGTCAATTACTACATCCGCACCGAGTGCCCTGCAAGCTTCAACTTTCTCTTTACCGCCTGCCACCGCAATGACTCTTGCTCCGGCTGCCAATCCCAACTGTATTGCTGCAGAACCAGTTCCACCTGACGCACCGGTCACCAACAAAGATTCTCCACTCTTTATCAAGGCACGGTCGTGCAAAGCGAACCAAGTTGTTCCATAATTCATTGGTAAAGCAGCAGCTTTAACTTGATCCATCGAATCAGGTATACCAAAAGACATTTGCGCATGCACTAAAGCTTGCTCAGATAAACCCCCTCCTAATGAAATAACTTTCTGACCCACGCTGAAATCTTCTACTCCTTCACCTACAGCTATTACCCGCCCCGCTGTTTCACCCCCAGGCGTAAACGGCAAAGGTGGCTTAACTTGATACTCCCCTCGACATTGAAGCACGTCGGGAAAAGCCAAACCGACAGCGTCTACTTCTATCAATAGTTGGCCAGTCATAGGCTCTGGGGTGTCCATCTCATGAACCTTTAAAGATTCTTTTGGCTCTCCCAACTCATGTATTTGCCATGCTTTCATTAATAGATCCTTTCAATTTTTTCTATTTCTAGAATCAGTTCAACTTCGGAGTTTTGCGGAAAACTTTTTCTCTACAGATTTAATGCACTCTCCGTGCACTTCCGCCACCTCCACGTTTGTAAGCGTTCTGTCATCAGCTTGAAGCCTCAACTTGAATGCAAGACTTCTTCGACCTTCTGCAACAGGTTCCCCTCTAAAAATATCAAAAAGGTGAATACCAACTAGCAGCGGTCCAGCTTGTTCTTGTAAGCATTTTTTCACTTCGTTAGATGAGACACCTTCGTCAACTTCGAATGCTAAATCTATATCTGATGATGGATAACGACTAAACGGTGCATACGAACGGTGACCATGAGGTATTGACAAAAGGTCATCAATATCAACTTCAAGACATGCAACTCTCTCATTCACCTCAAACAAAGAAAGAACCGATGGGTCAATTTCCCCCAAGAAACCAACTGTTACACCTTGAACCTCAATTCTTGATGTTCTAGTAGCGTGAAATCCTGGTGGCGAGTCAGTGAGTAGTTCGTAATCATCAAAGCCCAATGCATCAGCCAAGGCCGACCAGATCTTAACAATTTCCCCAGCTTCACTCCCAGCAAGAATAGAAACAAGTTGCTCCCTCTCATCTGGCAATGCTTGAAATTTGTCAGGTTGCCTATACACATGGCCAAGTTCAAAAAGTCTTAGTCCAGTAAGCCTATGTGACTCATTGTAAGCCAAAGTTTTCAGTAAGCCAGGTCGCAAAGAAGAGCGCATTATCGACTCCTCCGCTACTAAAGGATTCGCTACTTTTATTCCGTCGGATTCAAGTCCTGCATTTTCTAGTTCTCCTGGAGCTAGAAAAGGTATCGGCATCGCTTCGTCTAAACCTAAACCCACCATCGTTGTTCTAATCAAACGACAGTCACTCTGTTTCAGTGTGAGAGAACCGAATGTTTTAGACTTTGGAACTGTTTTCATAATTCTTTCGTAACCATAAATTCTTGCAATCTCTTCGATCACATCGATCTCTGAGGAAGTATCAGGGCGAAAACTTGGGACCTTCACATCAATATCCTGATCGACAGATTCACCTTTGAAACCTATGGGGTCAAGTATCTTAAGAATATCTTTTTGGTCAAGGTCTGTTCCGAGAATACCGTTAACCCTAGAGACACGAACTTTAATTTTATCTCCTGCGGGCAGGTGCCCTTTCGTGTCAATTATGCCTGGGGATAAAAAAGCTTCAGGTCCTAATAATTCACAAAATCTTTGCATAGCCATGTCGATTATTTCCGGATCAGTTCCTCTTTCAAAACGAGCTGAAGCCTCGCTTCTCAAACCAAGCCTTCTAGAAGTCTTTGCTATTGCTGCAGGATTCCACCAAGCCATTTCCAAAGCAACAGTTGAAGTGCTTTCACTTATCTCTGTTGAGACGCCTCCCATCACACCGGCAATCCCAATCGGCAAATCTGAACCATCAGCCACAACACCATCTTGTTCTGTCAAACTCCTTGCCACTCCATCAAGAGTTACTATTTCCTCTCCATCTGCAGCCCACCTGACTTTAAATTCTGAACCTGTTACACAACCCAAATCAAAAGTGTGACTCGGCTGACCCAGTTCCAGCATCACATAATTAGACACATCTACAACATTGTTGACTGGCCTCATGCCTAAAGCGGTTATTCTATTTTTCAACCATTGAGGAGAATCTTGAATTGAAATTCCGTCAATTACCCTCACTGCGAAGCGGCCACAAAGATCTGGAGAAATAATCTCAGCTTTCAATATTTCAGAGACGTCTTTTCCTTTTTCAGAAACTTTTGGAACAGGGATTTTGAAAGGTACTTTTTGGTACGCAGCCAGATCACGCGCTACCCCAGCTACGGCCATAGCATCTGGCCGGTTAGGATTAACTTCAAGGTCGTAAAGAACATCTGATTCAATTCCCAATGAATCAGCTAACGGGGTCCCCTGTTCACTCTCACTTCCTAAAATTAGAATTCCATCATGATCATCACCTAGATCTATTTCCGCGCCCGAGCAAAGCATCCCATTTGACCATTCGCCACGTAATTTTCGGCGGCTTATTTCCATTCCGTTAGGCATTATTGTCCCGATGGTCGCAAGTGGAACAAAATCACCGGGAGACATATTGAATGCCCCACAGCAAATCTGCAACGGCTGACCGTCGCCACTATCAACTTCCACTATTTGGATACGATCTGCATCAGGATGAGGTCTTAAATCTAAAATCTTCGCCACGACAACACCCTCAAGATGTTCTCCGGTTCTAACCATATTCTCAACGGCCAAACCTAATTCACTTAACTGCTCACCTATTAAATCTGGTTCTCCGTCAATAGGAGCAAACTCTTTCAACCAAGAGAGTAGAACTTTCATAATCCCAAAGCACTTTCAGTATTCAAGCAAGCCTTTAGATTTCGCATCAGAATTGCGCCAAGAATCGATAATCGTTCCGAAATAACTCACGCAGATCGTCAATTTCATGGCGCATAAGAGCCAATCGATCGAGACCAAACCCAAATGCAAAACCTTGCCACTCTTCAGGATCTAAACCTCCAGCTTTTAAGACCTCTGGGTGAACCATCCCGCAACCACCCAATTCCAACCATTTACCCCCTGGGTGACGTATATCAAATTCTGCAGAAGGTTCAGTGAAAGGAAAATAAGATGGCCGAAGCCTGGATTCAAAATCTTTTCCAAAATACGCGCTAGTGAAAACCTCGATGGTCCCCGCTAAATCCCCGAAAGTGATATCTCTATCCACTACCAGTGCCTCAATTTGATGGAAAACAGGCATATGAGTTGCATCTGCTGTATCGCTTCTAAAAACTCTTCCTGGCATAATTGAATAAATTGGTGGTTCTTCTTCTTCCATTACCCTGATCTGCACTGGTGACGTATGGGTTCTTAAAAGAGTGCTCATGGGATCTCCATACTCGACATAAAGAGTGTCGTACATATCACGTGCAGGGTGTCCAAGCGGGAAATTCAAGGCACCGAAATTATGCCATTCGTCTTCTATCTCTGGTCCTTCCGAAACCGTATACCCCATCCCGATAAAAAGATCTTCTAATCTTTCCCATGTTTGTGTAACCACATGTCGGTGACCAAGACGGTGACCGCTGTCAAACTCAGTCAGATCCAGTCGTTCATTTTCTAACTGCTCACCCTTAACCTCTGACTCGAGCTTCATTCTCGTCGTTTTAAGCATCTCTTCGAGTTTCGCACGTGTCTCATTAAGGATGAGCCCCAGTTCTCGACGTTCTTCTGGCTCCAGACCACCCAAAGAGCGTTTTGCCTGGGTAGTCACTGACTTTTTACCCAAAAGTTCAACTTCCACCTTTTTCAAGGCTTCCAGATCAAAAGACCCTTCTATCTTTCCTTTTGCCTCTTCTAAATGGAGGTCATAAT
>CENZ01076363.1_pt1 | contig 16033 bp, 15 predicted proteins | sample 361341 | NCBI WGS metagenome assembly CENZ01 (sample SAMEA2619782, study PRJEB7988) | marine metagenome | biome: marine biome (ENVO:00000447); feature: deep chlorophyll maximum layer (ENVO:xxxxxxxx); material: "saline water (ENVO:00002010), including plankton (ENVO:xxxxxxxx)" | depth 50 m
TGCTTTGAGCGACAACGTGTATGTGGCAACTTCATATTCGGCTTCGTCCGGGATGTAATCCTGAAAAGAACGAAGTAATCCGTCTACGAACACGCCGATGCCCGTACGAGAACCGATCAGTGGCGTAGCGTCAATAGCAACTCGCATGTCGCAGCTACGCTATCGACTCGTCACGCTTTAGGTGGGTCGGGCCACAGGAGGGCCCTGGAATGAGTGATTCTGAATCTGATGCCAACTATTTCAAAGAAGTAGTAGCTGAAATCGAAGCTGAAGCTCAACGCCGCTCTTCTTCTGGCGAATATCCGAGAGCGTTACTTCGCAGCCTTGACGAAGAGTTCCGTCGATGGATTCCTGACGCGAGCTTAGAAAATGGTGTTGAAGACACCATCCGATCTATCGAATCTGCTGCATATGTGGATCCTGCTGTTCCTATAAACAGCAAGTCTCCACTTGGACGATGTGTTAAGTGGACGGTACGTCGCCTCACTTATTTTTACCACCGGCACGTAACTCAACAAATTACCGCTCTTGGAATCCACATAACTAGACCCTTACGGTTATTGGATGCGAGCCTTAAAAGTGTCAACAAAAGGTTGGCCGCACTCGAAGACCGCTTGGATGTTGACGTATCAACGCGCTCTGAACTACTCAGCGGGATCACAATTCCAACTTCGTTTGAAGACTTCGATGGAGTCCTGAGTCAGCATTTTAAGCAAGTCTCCGGGCGGGTTTTAATCGGAGATTTACCTAATAGTCGGCTTTTGAAGAACCTCAGGGACGGAGGAGTTGATGCTTACGGTGTCACCTCCAGCGATGCACCAACCCAAGAAGCAGTCGATGTCCGTCATGAACATTTGTTCGACCACTTGGGTGACCTGCACAACGAATCTCTCGGTGGTTTTATCTTGTGCGGTATACCCGACCAGGCATCCATCAACGAGCAACTTCGTGCCCTTCGTCTCCTCTTATTGAGATCTAAACCAGGAGCCGCCGTGGCCGTCATAGTTATTCACTCTGAAACCTGGACAAAGCGCCTAAGCCCGGTAGCCACAGATTTACTTCATGGGCGTCCCATGCACGAAGAGACTTGGAGCTATCTGCTTAACAGAGAAGGAGCCTCGAACATCCGGGTTGTCCAATCCTCAGACTCTTCCTATTGCCTAATCACAGCGATTCTCTAGTGACGAGTGTGCATCAGTTAGTACCCACGATTTCACCCAGGGATGCCGTCGGGAATCACACCCTCGCACTTCGCGAAGTCATTAGGGGCTTAGGCTGCGAGAGCGAAATATTTTCTATGTTTCGGCACCCAGATTTAATGTCAGACACCCACTATGTCGACCATCTTCCTCCAGATGCAGACATTGTGATTTACCAGTTTTCGATTGGAAGCCCTGTTGCAGAGCGTTGGGCTCAACACCCAGCGTTGAAGATCGCTAACTACCACAACATCACGCCTATCTCGTTAGTCGGCAAATGGGATGGCTTGTTAGCTGCAGAAGTCCAGCTAGGTCGCGATCAAATGGCCAGGTACGCCGCGCACTGCGATCACGCTATTTGTGATTCAGACTTCAACAAATCAGAACTCGACGAACTCGGGTACACATCGACGGAAACTATCCCGGTGCTTTTTGATGTGACCAACGCCGCTCCTGATTCCTCCGCGCTTGCCAAGTTAGAACGGAATCGACGAGGAACCCAAGTTCTTTTCGTCGGAAGGATCGCTCCCAACAAAGCCCACCATGATTTAGTGGCAGCCGTGCGAACTCTTCGAGAACTGCACGGTGATGACGCGCACCTTCACTTTGTTGGCACAGATGGCCCACCGGGTTACCGCAAGATTGTCGAGACCATCGTTACGCATGCCGGAATGCGCGACCACGTAACATTCCATGGTTCGGTTTCGCAGGAGGAGCTTGTCGCCCACTACGTAAGTGCCGATGTCTTCTGTTGCTTAAGCGATCATGAGGGGTTTTGTGTACCTGTGATTGAAGCTATGCACCACGGCCTACCAGTGGTTGCGTTCGATTGCACTGCTGTTGGCGAGACAGTTGGCAATGGAGGCTTGCTGTTGAAGGACAAAAACCCGCTGGTCGTCGCTTGCGCCCTTCACCGAGTCAGCTCTGACTCTGGTCTCGCCCAACGTCTCCGCACGGCCGGGCGCCAAAGAGCAAAGTATTTCGATCGAGGCATAACTCAAGACCACTTCGGTGAGTATCTTTCGACCCTTCTCGGGTCGCTATGAGGTGGAGTGCTATTCACCAGTTCGTTCCTAGCTTCGCTCGCGGAGATGCTATTGGCAATCATGTCGCCTTCATTAAAGACCATCTTCGATCTCAGGGCTGTGATTCGGAAATCTTTGTCGGGACTAACAACGACGAGACCTCGGCAGAAACAATCGATCTACAAAATATAGATCGCTACGTGCGACCCGGAGCAGACACCTTGTTTCTGTATCACGTTGCTCAGGCTTCGCCATGTGCCCAAGTTCTCTTGGAACGCACTGAGCCTCTGGCACTCGTATTCCATAATTTCACACCCCCCGAAGTGTTACTTCGGTGGGATCCATCGGTAGCTTTCGAATTGTTAAGGGCGCAAGACCAACTTGCAGATTTAGTTGAACGCTCAAGCTTCGCCATATGCGACAGCAACTTCAACGCTCAGGTACTCAGTCAATTCGGTGATATCGATAGTTTCGTGATACCTCTCCCGGTTGATGCTCCGGCAGGTTTTGAATCGAGTAGCGGACCAGCACCGACAGTTCTATTTGTGGGAAGGGTTGCACCTAACAAAGGAATCCATGATCTCATCACCGCTATAGCTGTACTTAAGCAGCGGATACCCGAAGTCAAACTGCGAATTGTAGGAGCATCTACTTCTGACCGCTACGACCAAGCTATTGAGGGTCTTATAAGAAATCTTGCCCTATCTGAAGCCATCACTATGACCGGTTGGGTTGATGACGAGCAGCTCGAAAGGGAGTACAGACAAGCATCAGTTTTTTGCACGCTTAGCGATCATGAGGGTTTTGGAGTTCCCTTGGTTGAGGCGATGGCGCGTGGAATTCCGTTGGTTTCCTATGCAACCACAGCGGTCGGTGAAACCGTTGGCGAAGCTGGCCTTGTATTAGCTTCGAAGACACCGACGGTCGTAGCGGGCGCGCTGGAGAGAGTGCTTACCGATGACCTTTTGGCAGAGCGCTTATGCGCCAGTGGCCGTCAACGCTCTTCAACGTTCTCTTCTGAGAAGATAGCTACTGCACTAAATCAAACGCTTTTAGGACATCCGTCTTCATGAAAGTCGATTTCGTAATCCCTAGATATGGACCGGTGGGTGGAGCAGAAAACGCGGTTGGTGCTCTCGCTAGACGGATAGCAGAAATACCAGGTTGGCAAGTTTGTGTACACGCAACTTGTGCCACATCTTCAACTTCTTGGACCAACGAGGAAACTCCTGGCACAGAATATTATGGCTCGCTTCCAGTAAACCGCTATCTGGTCAACTCAGGTAGAACTGAGATTTGGCCATCCCTTGATTCTCGAGTTCAATCTGGAACTTCAAGTGTTGATCCTGCTATCCAGGATGAATTCTTCTTTCATCAGGGCCCGGTTAGCAACGACCTCGCCGGCGCAGTGCAAGCTTCGCAAGCAGACCTCGTGTTTTTTGCTCCCTATTTGTTTTGGCCAACGATGGCTGTCGCTCCTTTGGTAGCTGAACGAGCAGTGATTATCCCCGCTGCTCACGACGAACCATTCTTGAGACTTTCACGAGTCGGAGACCTCCTGAAACAAAGCCGAGGTCTTGTTTACGGATCTCGAGCCGAACAGCAGCTATTGCAACGTACTCACCCGATCGGTCACATTCCGAGCACAGTATTGGGCTGGGGAATCGAACCTCCATCGGCCACTGACCCCGAGCTACTCGAATCCCTCGGCCTTGCGGACCAACCGTACGCGCTTTGTGTTGGACGGATCGAACACGCTAAGGGTTCTTTGGGATTAGTCGATTTTTGGCGGACTCTAAAGACTCGGTCTGCAACCAATCTCCGGCTCGTTTTGGTAGGGAACCCCAGCGTCGAAATCGGCAGTGACGATGATGTGCTTGTAGCTCGAGGTTTGAGCGATGAAGCTAAATGGTCTCTCTTGCATCACGCCGATTTTCTGATCAATCCTTCAGCTCTGGAGTCTTTTTCTCTGGTGCTATTCGAAGCTTGGACCGCTGGCATACCGGTTCTGGTAAATGCCCATTGCGAGACCACTAGGACCCACGTAGCCGAAGCGCAGGGGGGCTTGTGGTATCGCAACTACCCTGAGTTCGAAGTTGCTGTTGAACGTTTAGCTTCGGATGCAGGGGCCAGAAACTACATGGCAAAGAACGGGAAGATATACACCGAAGCTAATTATGGATGGGACACACTGGTTCGTCGATTCACGGAATTTTGTGAACATGTGGCTTAAAGAGAGAAAGTTTTTTCTGATGGACCCGAGCCAGGATTAAGCTCCCAGATTATGTCTGAAGGTCGTCGTATTACAGTCTTAGCTGGTGGTGTCGGCGCCGCCAAATTTTTGCGAGGTCTACTGGCTGTCCACCCCAATGAATTAGTCACTGCCGTGATCAATGTTGCCGATGACTTTCGTCTTCATGGGCTTGCGATAAGCCCAGATGTGGACACGGTTACGTACACATTGAGCGGCCTAGTCAATTCTGATACTGGCTGGGGTCGCATTGATGAAAGCTGGCGGGTTAGAGACGAATTAGAGAGGCTCGGCGGGCAAACCTGGTTCAATTTAGGAGATCTTGACTTAGCGCTCCACCTTTATAGGACACAGCGCCTCGGTGAAGGAGCGACGTTGACTGAGGTGACCTCTGAAGTGTGTGAGAAGCTCGGAATTAAGGCCCACCTTCTGCCAGCAAGTAATCATCAGATCCGAACTCAACTTAAGGTCCAGAATCAAGGTTGGGTCGATTTTCAGGATTATTTTGTTGCGCAACAACACAACGTGGTTATTGAAGATCTGCGGTTCGAAGGAATAGAAGCTGCAAAAGCAGGTCCCGAGGTGCTTTCTTCGCTTGCGAACTCAGATGCGATCGTCATCGCTCCGTCGAATCCGTTCGTATCGGTGAAACCGGTACTGGAAATATCAGGAGTGGCCGATGTGCTTCGGGAACGACGAACCAAGGTGGTAGCAATCTCTCCAATTGTTGGTGGCGCAGCGCTTAAAGGTCCAGCTTCTAGGATGCTTGAAGAACTCGGGTTCGAACGAAATTCCGTCGGCATTGCATCGCTCTACAGAGATTTTGCTGGAACTCTAGTCATCGACCAACAAGACTCTGAGTTAGCACCTCGGGTTCAGTCCGAGGGCATGCGAGTTCTGGTTACTGACACAATTATGGATACTCGTGATCGGGCCGCTGCTCTCGCCGAGGCAGCGCTCGGGGAAATTCTAATATCCGGAGAGGGCAAACAATGACACTGACAATTCACCCAGTCAAAGGCATTCCCGAAGTCACCGAAGGCATGGATCTTGGGCCGCTTATCGGCGATATCTGTTCCTCGAGCGAGTTCGGCTTAAGTGATGGAGACGTGCTAGTCGTAACTCAGAAAATTGTTTCCAAGGCCGAGGGAGCGATGGTTGAGATTGACCAGACAGACCCACTCTCGCACAAGCCGATCGTGGAACGTGAGGCTGTTCGGATACTCCGCCGGCGAGGTGAGCTGATCATTACTGAAACTAAGCACGGCTTCGTTTGCGCAAATGCTGGGATTGATTTGTCTAATGTTGCTCGAGGCCAAGCAGCGCTTCTTCCCGAGGACAGCGATAAATCGGCGCGCAGAATCGTTGAACGTATCCGTCATAGCTGCGGGGTTAACATTGGGGTCATCATCTCAGACACTTTTGGGCGACCTTGGCGCAGAGGCGTCACCGATGTGGCGATTGGTTGTGCAGGTGTCGCTGCTGTAGTCGACCTTCGTGGCACCGAAGACTCTCTTGGCAGGGAATTGATGGTCACCGAAGTGTGTGTCGCCGACGAACTTGCGGCAGCAGCCGATCTTGTTTGTGGAAAAGCTGAAGGGATTCCAGTTGCCTTGATTCGTGGCGTTGATAGCCAATGGTTGAGGAGTAGCTCAATCCGAGATGAAGTCATTCGAAATCCTTCAGAAGACTTATTTCGTTAATCAGGGCGCTGGCCGGCTCTGGTCGACTATTTGGCTTCCGGCCTCTATTCGTTCACCTAACCCGATCACCGAACCTTCTATTGTCGCCCCCTCACCTACGTAAACGTTCTCAGATAGCACCGAATCAATAATCGTGGCTCCTCTGCTTACACGACAATCATTGAACAACACCGATCGCTGAATCACGGCTTCGGCATCGATATGGCTTCCAGTTCCAATGACTGAGTCCTCTACCTGGGCTGTTGCGTCGACCGCCGCTACAGGCAATTCGGGCTTGGCCCTCCGACGGCCGTGAAGAACATCCAGATTAGCTTCCAGGAATTGTTTAGGCGTACCAGTATCAAGCCAATATGTATCCGACTCAAGCGCGAAGAGGGTTTCGGCTAGAGCCATTTTAGGGAAGGTCTCTCTTTCAATGGAAACGGGTCTGGTGTCAGGGATTCGAGCTATAACCGAAGGGTTCAGGACATAGGTTCCTGCATTGATGGTGTTCGACGGGGAGGAATTTGCTGGCGGCTTTTCAATAAATTCACGAACCCGACCATCGTCACTGGTCGTTACCACCCCGAATCGCGACGGGTCAGCAACAGCTTGCAATGCAATCGTCGCTTCGGCCTCCCGCTCTTGGTGGAAGCTCAGCAATGCGCCAATATCCAGGTCTGTCAAGACATCCCCGTTGAGCACTAAGAATGGTTCATTCAGTTCCATCTCTAACGCGGCAAACCTGATCGCACCAGCTGTTCCGCGAGCTTCGGGTTCTACCGCCACCTTGTACGGGATACCTGCTATTCGCCCATCTGGGTAGGCAGCTAAAAAAGCGTCGGGTCGGTAACCGAGCGCTAGACCGATTTCTTCAATTCCATGGTCTGCTAGGTGACTCACTACCCACTCGATCATGGGAACCCCGCAGATGGGAAGCATTTGTTTTGGAGTGTGTTCGGTAAGCGGTCGGAGTCGAGTTCCGAAACCCCCGACAAGCACTAAAGCGAACATTGCAACTCAGTCGTCGGCAGGTTCGCTTGACTCCGGTACTTCGTCAGCGGGTTCCTCTGTTTCAAACGGTTCTTCTGTTTGTGGCAGAATCGGGCCGGTTTCATCACCGTCATTTTGGCCAAGTGGTTGCTGCTCTTCTGAAAGATTTAGGTATTGACGCAAATAGCTGTCGTCTGGGCGAGGTATCTGCGAGTTGTCGGCATCTTTAGGCACTACCGCGAACATCACTAACTGACCATCTTCGTTGAGACGCACATCTCGTAGGTCTTCGGTAAACACCACTGGCTTTTCTGCCGTTAGCTGGTTCCACTTCAGTACTCGAATCTCTGCGGGTTCGTCTCCGCAAAGGAACTCTTCTTCTGAGATAACTGAGCCATTCGGTAATTCGAAGGTTTGGTCATCGAATGCGGTCTGATTTTCGTTGAAGAAGGCACCTAAGGTGGCATATTGCCCAGTTACTGTACTCACGAACGGGTGGATATGGATTAGGCCGTCGCCGTGGGTGTGTATGCCAGTCCTGTCGTCTTCTGAGTCATTGACGAAGACAGTCGGATCAACTTCATCGCACACGAATATGTTGTAGGCGCTATGCCAGTGGTCTTCCAAGCCTGGATCCCCAGCGGGAGCCAAGTCAGAGCGCTGGTCTCGGGCCACGACTACGAGGACGATCCCGAGAAGAGCGACGAGCATCATTGCTGCTGGAAATAGAACTTTGCGTTCTGATCCAGCGCCTTTGCCGCCGGCCCCGGTGCTCGCTGCTTTAGCTACTTTTTTTGCTGCTGCTGATCTAGCCATACCGTCCGCCAAGTTATCGTCTATCTAGCCCGGTTACGCGCTACTGGGGCGCTTCCTTTATTGTTGGAGTTCTAGGAATAGCTCGTTGTAGCTGTCAGCGACGGCGGCTGCGGACAACCATTCTTCAGCGAAACGTCGAGCTTCAAGGCCTGCCGCAGCCCGCCCATGAGGGTCATCGATCAGGGCGGCCAGTGCTGCAATGAATTGTTCAGTGTCGCCAGCGGCTGCAGTTCTACCCGCTCCCGAACGAGTCACTACTAGGTCTATTTCACTTCCTAAATCGACACTGGCTAGTACCGGCCGTCCGGCAGCGAGTATGGAATACAGCTTTGATGGCACGCTGATCGAGCTCAACCCTTTTTGAAGTGGGATTAGATGGATATCTCCTGCGGCTAAGACTTCGTTGAGTCGATCTTGAGGTTGGTAGTCCATAAAAGTGATATTTGCGAGATCTTCTGCTTCCTGTTCGAAATGAAGCCTTCGTGATCCATTGCCGTTGATCACGAAAACGACGTCATCACGCTCGATCATGTATCGGGCGGCTTCAAGCACAATCTCTAGAGGCTGCGAAAAACCAACGTTCCCTGCATACATCACGATGGTCTCATCGGTAAGTCCAAGTTCGCGACGGTAGGCATTATTTCGGTTACCGGGCTGAATGCGTTCAGTATCAACAAAGTTAGGGATGACGCGAAGCTTTGACTCGGTATCAGTTCTTGTACTTAACCTTTTTCTGAGATCGTCTGATAAGACCGTCACGGCGTCTGCTTTTTCGTAACTGGTGATTTCTATGCGTTTTAAGAGTCGTATTAGCCGGTCATCGGTAAGAGTGCCGGTTTCCACAGCTGCATCGGGGTGGACGTCCTGAATATTTAAGACAAGCGGAGCTTTGTGTCTTTTAGCTGCTATCCATCCAGCAAGCGCCAAGGTGAGTGGTGGGCTCATGGTGAGGACCACTTGACTTCGCCGGGAAAAGAGTCCTGCTAATGCGGCAGCGCAACTGAAGGCACAGAAAGCGATTGCTCGGGTTAGAAGATTGCTTCGATTCTTCGACGCAAACGGGTGAATTCTGGTGATTTTTCCCCATGGGGTCTTTTCGCTACGTATCAGTCGCCCAGTCCATTCCGGCTCTACTGCATGGTGTTGATACCAAGGAAGGGAAGTTATTACATGAATGTGATGACCCAGATGTCCAAGCTCGCTAACAATCTGAGTAATGACTTCTCCAGTTGGGGCCGTGTCGGGGGCAAAGTGGGGACAGATAATTGTTATTTTCATGCCCTCATCTCTTCATTTGCTTAGTAACTCTTTATAAACCGCTATCTGCGCTTCTGCAGTTTGTTTGTATGAAAAGTCAGCAGCTCTCCGATGTCCTGCAGCTACCCATAACTGACGCTGGTCGGGTTCCTCAATTTGTCGGATTGTTTCGCTCCATTGGTCAATATTCATTGGGAGGGTGATTCCACCGGCTCCTACGGTTTCTGGTAGAGCTCCGCATTGACTGGAGATCACTGGGCAACCCCTCATCATGGCTTCTATTATTGGTTGGCCAAATCCTTCGTATTGGGACGGGAATACCGTGCAGAGGGCCTGTTGATAGAGAGAGTCGAGCCGCTGTTTGTCTACCTGTCCTAGGTGAGTGATTCGATCGCTCGCTGGTGATCGTTGGATGGCTCGCGCTACCTGTTTGTGGGCTGGACCTTTTCCTCCTGTCAGTATTAGTTGCAGATCTGGGACTTGTTCTAAAAGTTTGATCAGGAATTTGTGAGACTTGTGTGGCCAGGTGACTGCTGGATATAGCAGAAATGGTTTTGCGTCAGGTTTTCGGGTCTGGTGAGCAACTGAAGGGTTGAATGCTGGCGGGATAACCTTGCATTTTTCTTTTGGGTATCCATAATGATTTTCTAGTGAGTCAGCACAAAATTCGCTTATCACGCATACGGTTTCTGCTTGTTGAAGCGTCCGTTGAATGGCTATATCAAGGTAGCGGCGTTTGGCTGCCGAGAAATATTGGGGGTATTCCCGGTATTGAACGTCGTAGACCGTGACAACCTTTTGAGCACTGTTCTCGCGTTTCGGAATTGTGCCTCCAAGATGGTGGACGATGCGCTCACGATCTACTTGCCTGAACAGCTTATTTTCTTTGAAGATTCGACTGGCCCGTCCCGGTAGATGCTGTTGTTCGTTGATTTCAAAAGCTTTGTCAAGAAATTGATGTGTCCGACGAGTAGCGGGAGTTAGGACTAACTCAATCGGGGGAGCTTCAGGATTTTCGCTAAGCGCTTCAAGGAGCTGTACAGCGTAGGTTTCCGATCCTCCAACTTGTCCCGGTCGGAGCCAAAGCATGTTGACAATTATCTGGCTCATATCAATTTCCGATATATCTCGACCGTAGCGGTAGCTGTCTTATCCCATCGAAACAATTTGCTTCGTTCGTATCCGGTATCAGCTATTTGTTGAGCTGCGGCTGCGTCGGTCAGAAGGAATTGCAGGGCTTCTGCAATGTCATGCGCCGAGTATGGGTCGACCGTAACCGCCGCATCTGCGGCTACTTCCTCGGTCGAGGTTCCTTTAGACGTCACCACCGGAGTTCTATATGACATTGCTTCAAGAACTGGAAGGCCAAATCCTTCTAGAAGGCTCGGGTAGCAGAAGACCGTTGCTTCGCTGTAGAGCCCTGCTAGCTCAGTCGTTGTGACTTCGCCAGTGACTGTAATTCGGCTTTTGAGGGTGTCATCTACTGGTTGAAGTAACGCTTCGGGTGTTGTCCCCCATCCAGTTGGGCCTGCGAGTACTAGCTGTGCTTCTGTGCGTGGAGCGATCTCAAGAAAGGCTTTGATTAAGGTCTGGATATTTTTTCGGGGTTCGAGTGTTCCTGCGGCGAGAATATAGTCGCCAGTGATTCCGAATCGCTCGCGAACTCCGACGGCTACTTCTTTATCGACTATTTGAGGGTCATGGCCAAGTGGAACTAGGTGGAGACGCTCGGCGTCTAGTCCCGCAGCGAGTAGGTCAGCGGAGGTAGCAGCAGATGGGCATAACACAGCGTCTGCTCGTTCCAGAACTCGTTTCCAGGAGCGTTCAAAGAGCCGTCGAGCTCGTTGCGGGAAACGGTCGGGAAATCGACGGAACGCCAGATCGTGCACGCTTACGACAAGCGGTTGACTGGTTGCTGGCGGAGAGACGATGGTGGTTGAGTGAACCAGGTCATATTCTCTGACCTTGAGTCGGGGGAAAGAAGTTCGTGACCACGTCTCATAAAGCAAAGGTCTCGGCAAAAGAAGCTTCTTTACCTCTATCGGTGGGCGGAAATCTGGTGAGGGCTTCGTTAGATGAAAGGCAGCTACCCCATTAACTTTGGTATCGGTTCTTTGCGATAACGCACGGGCTAACTCAATCGATACTCGACCGGTACCCCCTGGCACACGATGCCAGGCCGCCTCCATGGTCATGAGGACGCCTATTTCAGCGGTCACGTAACCACCCTTACATAAGCTGCTGTCATTGATCAGCAGTTCTCATACTCTGCCTAAATCGTCGTATCTGTACCCAAGCTCGACCATCGACTTCCGGTCGAGCACGTTACGGGCATCGACAACACATGGAGTGTTCATCAAGCCCATCAATTTCGACCAGTTAGCTCGAGTGAATTCTGGCCATTCGGTCAAGATTAGAGCTATCTCGGAACCGGTCATGGCTTCTTCTATGTTTGCAGCTAGTCGGATGTCATCGCCTATCTCTGCAGGGCTATTGACCATTGGGTCGTATGCGATCAGTTTGGCTCCTTTGGTCGCTAGTCGTTTTGCTACTTCAAGTGCCGGCGAGTTTCTGAGGTCGTCGGTGTGAGCTTTGAAAGTCAGGCCAAGGAGTGTCAGATTTTTTCCGGAGAGGTTTTCTCCAAGTAATAGTTCCGTTTTGTGGACTATCCGGTCGAATTGTTGATCGTTCGCTTCGATAACAGCTCGAAGTAAATCGAACTCATATCCGGCCTCGGTTGCTATTCGGACTAACGCTTGCATGTCTTTTGGGAAGCATGATCCTCCCCAACCTGGTCCTGGTTGGAGGAACCGTGAGCCTATTCGCTGGTCGGAGCCCAATCCACGTGTTACCGCTTCGATGTCGGCTCCTACAGCTTCGCAAACTGCTGCGAGTCCGTTGACGAATGAAACCTTGGTCGCCAAAAAAGAATTGGTGGCGTATTTGATGGTTTCCGCTGAGGCGGGATCCACTGCGACGATAGGGGCGTCAATTGAGCCATAAAGGGCAGCCACCCGCTCGCCTGCTTCGTTGCTCGTAGCACCGATAACAATCCGGTCTGGTTGTAAAAAGTCAGTGACTGCGACACCTTCGCGGAGGAATTCGGGATTGGAGACGACCGAAACATCCTCTCGTTGGATTGCTGTTTCTATGGCCGCGATTGTCCCTATGGGAACCGTTGATTTGTTGATGATGATTGTCTGCGGCAGAACTAGCTGACGGATTTCTTCAACAACGTCTATAACGGCTCCAATATCGGCTCTACCGTCTTCCCCTTGAGGGGTCGGTAAACATAAGAAAACAAATTCGCTCGCGGTTATGGCGCGTTTGGCTCCGACTACGAACTTGAGCAGTTGATTCGATAAACCTTCTTGAACGAGTTCAGGGAGTCGCGCTTCGTGGATCGGAATTTCGCCATCATTAAGTCGAGAGATTTTGTTCTCGTCGATATCAGCGCAGGTCACGTTATGACCTATGTGGGCGAGGCATGCTGCTGTGGTAAGTCCGACATACCCAGCTCCAATTATTGCGACGTTGCTCATTTCTGTACCTTCATGCCGTTGTGTCAGAAAAGGTCAAATTTCTCTCATTCGAGATGTTAACTACATCTAGACGGTTCACTGTCGCGCCCTTGTCTATTGGGCGCGATAGCGCTGTGTAGCCGGCGTTTTTCTTCGTTATCCGCATACACCGAGGGTTCTTGGAGGAGGAGGTGTCTTCTGAGCTGCGTTATTGGCTATCGGTTCAGGAGGTTCCACTGATTTATAGCCCATCGTGACCGAAGGTGGTTTAGATCCCAGTTCGAGGATTACTTTGTTGCCGGACAGGGATGGGTCTGGAATCATCTCCACATTTTCTCTGAGTCGTGCCGCTAAAAGGACGGCGGCTTGATCTCCTCCAACTCCGTATCGAATTCGAGTCTCGGGGTATACATCGGTTTCTTCTTGGGTTGCTTTGAAACCCGCTCCACGAAGTCGTGATGCCAGAGAAAGGGGTGAGGGACCCTGCACTTCTACTTCAACTCTTCCCTCAGTGACATCAGTCCACTCGATACCCCGAAAGATATCGATGACACGTTCGTTGTGTTCACTTTCAACTATCTCTAACCCGGCTTTGCCATCGACGGATACGTCAACCAGTTGCAGTGCATAACGTTCGAGATCAGTATCAACGTTGAGGCTTTTGAAGCGGCGGGCCAATTCAAGACCGTCATCGAAGACACTCAAGGTATTCGATGTGCGAAAATCACTGGCGACTATATCTAGGAGTCTTTGCAAGGTCCGAGGGTTGCTGGCTGCTCGCCCTAAGGCTTGATCTAAGGCTTCGAATATAAACCTTTGCTGGCGACTATTTCGTTCGAGGTCGTTCCATACTCCTAGCCTCACCCATTGGCCATCTGATTGTTGCGTTAAGAGTCGCCGACTTCGCACGAAAGCAAGCGCTGCATCTCCGTCGAGATGAGTCCATCCTTTCCCGGCTCTGAAGCCGGTTCCTCCTTGGGTAGGGTCGCCGCTGTCCTGGACAGTCCTGTCTCGTGTTGGTCGGTTGAAACACATCGAAACGCCTCCAACCGCATCAACTAAGCGTCGAAACCCGTCAAGGTCAACTTCGACGAAGTGCTGAAGGCCAATATCTAAATGATTTTCAACGGTTTCTATGAGACGGGCCGCTCTCGTCTGTGGTGACGAATCGAGGTTGTATGCACTGTTGATCTTGGCAATTGTGTCGGTGCTAGCGATCGACACAAGGAGATCTCGTGGAACCGACACAACCGACGCTGTTCCATCTTGGCGCAGTCGTAGGATCATGATTGTGTCTGCAAGGTGGTTTACCGCCGAAGCGCTGCGGCCGCTCATAATTGCGTCATCAGCTGCGATTCCCTCGACACTGTCTGAACCGACGAGGAGGTAATTCTCGCCGTCAGGCTCACTTTCACCTAATGGTTCATCAATCGTTGGTGGAAAAATAATTTCAACCGTCAAGTCTGGCGAATCTTGTGTTTCTCCCTCAGTGCTGGCGCGACTCAGATTGAGCAGTGCTGAGGCAGTTATTGGTTTTTTTGTCGGCGCAGTGAGGACGTCGTGTACCTCAAAGCGCTCAACTTGATCTAGGCGCCACACCGCATAACCAAGGACAAAGGTTGCTGCAAAACCAATTCCTGTGGCCATTCCGATAACAGCGAGCAGAACCTTTTCGCTCAACCGACGGTTACGCCTTGGACGATCCCGGGACATGGTTAGGGAACGTACCTTAGGAATCGCTGCTGTATGGGTCGCGTCCGCTTACAGCTATGGCAATACTTAGTTTTCGGATTCGACTGAGGTGACTCACATCTATCCGCTGATCGCCTAACTCTAAATAGCTGTCATTGACGTATTCAGCAGACTTCCATGGATGCGCATGTCCGAGCCGCTTTATCCAGCGTTTCCGTGCGGCCAAGTAACTGGAGTGTTCGAGAACCGGTAGACCTCTCCGATGTTCTAGTAATAGCGCTCGTATCACACGTGTCCAGCTAGTACTTGCAGCAGCTTTTCTAGCTTCGAAGCCCAGTCGTTGCCTTTCAAAATCGTTGTTAAGTAGTCCGTCAACTAATTCGATTAGTTCGCTGTGTGTAGAAATGAGACGGCCATCGCTTTTGTCACGGATTGTGTCTGTCGCTGTGGGGTTACTAGCCATAGCAATGACTACTTTTTCTTGACTCATAGCTTGGCGTAGTCGCTCGAGACTGCTCATCGTTGCAGACAAATCCACAACGATGCCAACATCTGGGTCGTCAATGTTGAGTACTTGGTGACCTGCTGCTTTCAACATCTCTATAGCGGCTTGTTTTTGTCTATCTTCGAATAGCGCTAACCCCGTTTGAGTGGATCTATTTGGGGCGGGATTGGTAACTGGTAGCGGAACAGCTATGGGATTCTTAGTACCTCTTTTTTGGGCACCGGGCAGTAGGTGCCGGGCCGCTACAACATCCCAGCTAGAAGTCTTTGCATTGTGGTGAGTTATGTATCGCCTTGTCTTCGCTCCCTCTGGCGCATTTTCGTCATCGACAGCAACCACAAGGTCGTATTCGCGTCCATCGGATTTCGGTGGAACGACCTCTGCTTGCACTTCTACTCGTCGTCTTAGGGCGTCGTAAAGTTGTTGTGCATACTTGCCGGGAGTTACTCCTATTCGCATCGTTATTCTGCGGATTCGAGTTGCGAACGAAGAAGGTCGTGTTGGCGTTCCAGGCGAACTAGTTCTACTTGGGATGCTTCGATGGCTGCGGCGAGGTCGTCCAATAGCTGTTCGTCTCCTGCGGTAACGAGCTCCAGACGAGTGACTGCTTGGTCTAGTTGGCTTATTTGTTGCGAATCGGCTGCTAATGAGCTCGCCACTAAGTCAATAGCTGCGGCAAGTTCCTCTGATACGCGGTTGATTGTCGCCACTAGTTTCTTGGACCCGATACCAAAAATACGGGTTTGGGAACCAAGTTCGGTTCCCAGTTCGCGGACTGTTTGCAGATGCGCAGATGCTTGATTGAGAGGATTTTCATCTGTCATGGTTTCACCATCTTCTTGATCGCGTAGCGGTTATTGACGAGAAAAGGGGTTTAGGAGGAGTTGTGTTGGGCGTAATGCCCGCTCGTTTCAGTGCCTTCCAGAGCCCTTCTGGGGTGGTGATCTCGGCTCGAGGTGCTGCCCGTCTAGCCTCACCATGTCTATCTTTGGTGACGACGACGTCGTCGCGATGTGCTCGTTGCCTGAGCGCGGCGACATCTTCCAGGGCGACAACCGAAATATTTTGTTCCTGAAGTTCGCACACAACGTC
>CENZ01078853.1_pt1 | contig 16031 bp, 18 predicted proteins | sample 361341 | NCBI WGS metagenome assembly CENZ01 (sample SAMEA2619782, study PRJEB7988) | marine metagenome | biome: marine biome (ENVO:00000447); feature: deep chlorophyll maximum layer (ENVO:xxxxxxxx); material: "saline water (ENVO:00002010), including plankton (ENVO:xxxxxxxx)" | depth 50 m
TGGATATAGAGCTCAAGCTAAGGGCAACAACGCACTGGAGTTAGCCCTGGGGTTCAGCCACTCAGTCAGCGTCGAAGCTCCAGACGGCATCACGTTCGAGGTGCCTGAACCCACAATCATCAAAGTTTCAGGCATTGATAAACAACTTGTTGGGCAAGTTGCTGCCGATATTCGCGCCCTAAAAAAACCCGAGCCGTACAAAGGCAAAGGCATCAGATATGTCGACGAACACGTAATTCGAAAAGCCGGCAAGGCCGCAAAGTAGGTATCGAAATGACATCACGCAGCGCACAGCGCCAACGACGCCAACGACGAGTTCGCAAAAAGATCACCGGAACCACAAGCCGTCCGCGGCTAAGTGTCTTCAGGTCCAACCGGCACATCTCAGCACAAATTATTGATGACGAGAATGGTCGAACAGTTGCTTCTGCTTCAACCTCAGAAGCCGACCTACGCGGAGTAACCACAAGCAATAAAGAAGCTGCGGTGAAAGTAGGCAGCCTCCTTGCTGAACGAGCCCAGGAAGCTGGCATCGACTCCGTGGTTTTTGACCGCGGAGGAAACAAATACCATGGCCGCGTAGCGGCCCTCGCCGACGCCGCCCGAGACGCCGGATTGAAGTTCTAGGAGCTAGACAATGACTGACGCTAACGCCAATCAAAATCGTCGAAACGATGATCGAGGAAACCGACGTCGAGACGACCGCCGTCGAGATGAAAACCCACGAAACAGTGGAGATGATGGGCTCCGCGAATCACGAGTAATTGATATCAACCGTGTAGCTAAAGTCGTTAAAGGTGGACGACGTTTCTCCTTCACAGCTCTCGTGGTCATCGGTGATGGAGCCGGCCAAGTTGGCCTTGGATATGGAAAAGCTAAAGAAGTTCCACTTGCTATCCAAAAAGGCACCGAAGAAGCCAAAAAGAACTTGTTCCGCGTTCCAATCGCGGGCACAACCATTATTCACACCATTATCGGCGAGACAGGAGCAGGACGGGTACTGCTGAAGCCAGCCGCCCCCGGTACCGGGGTAATCGCTGGCGGAGCCGCCAGAGCCATTCTTGAGGAAGCAGGCATTAGTGATGTTCTGGCTAAGTCGCTTGGATCTTCCAACCACATCAATGTGGCGAAAGCTACCATCGCCGGGCTGCAAGGACTGAAACGCCCCGATGAAATAGCCGAACTACGTGGCCTATCAGCTGAAGAATGCATTCCTGCAGCTTTGCTAGCCGCATATCGTGAATCAGAACGACAAGCCAAGCTGCCTAAAACCGCTGCTGAGGTATCTTCATGAGTGACCTAACCGTTAAGCAAATTCGTTCGTCGATTGGTTCGAAGCCCAAGCACCGTGGAACGCTTCGAGCATTGGGTTTGGGACGAATAGGAAAGACGAACACCCTGCCCGATAGGCCTGAAATTCGAGGGATGATCCATAAGGTCGCCCACCTCATTGACGTAGAGGAAAGCTGAGCAAATAGACATGCTTAAACCACACGACTTACAACCAGCGCCAGGATCCAAGAAGCGACCCAAACGCGTCGGTCGCGGAATCGCAGGAAAAGGCGGCAAAACGGCAGGACGAGGCACCAAGGGAACCAAGGCACGTAGCAAGGTCCCTGTTTGGTACGAAGGTGGACAGCTGCCACTCCAACGTCGACTTCCCAAAATGAAAGGCTTCACCAACCCCTTCAGGGTTGAATATCAGCCAATCAACTTGGACACTCTTGCCGAGTCACAGCTCGATGAGATCGACCCAGAAGCACTTCTTGAAAAAGGCCTTGTATCTAAAGGCGCAATGGTAAAGATTCTTGGTCGGGGCGAAATCGATCGTCCAATCACCGTTAAAGCCCATGCGGTGTCGAAAAGTGCTGAGTCGGCAATAACTGCTGCCGGCGGCACCGTTGAAATTTTGGCACCTACATTTAAGGGCCCGCGGCCTCCAGCTCGCGGCAACCAGCACACCAACCGATAAACGGGGTTTACCTTGCTCGGAAGTATGCGCAACATCTTTCGTGTTCCAGATCTTCGAGTGAAGATTTTGTTCACCATAGCCATTCTTGGGGCCTACCGACTTGGTTCCCAAGTTCCGGTGCCTGGAATCGATTTCGACGCCATTTTGTCGCTACGAGAAGAAGCGGATCAGACAGGTGGTGTACTTGCCCTACTTAATCTTTTCTCAGGTGGTGCGTTAACCAACTTCGCTATCTTCGCCCTTGGGATCATGCCCTACATCACGGCGTCCATCATTATCCAAATCTTGACGGTCGCCATCCCCCGTCTAGAACAACTGCAACAACAAGGCGCGGTAGGTCAGAAAAAAATTACGCAGTACACCCGATACTTAACGTTGGCTATCGCGTTCATCCAGGCGACAGGTATCACATTTATATTTGGTCGAGGCCAGGGAACCGCACTCGGCAATACAAGTGCAGTAATCGTAATCCCCAATTTCACTTTCCCCCGCGTGGCATTAGTGATCCTTTCGTTAACCGCCGGCACAGCGTTACTTATGTGGATGGGTGAACTCATCAGCCAACGAGGCGTGGGCAACGGCATGTCACTCCTTATTTTCGCCTCAGTCGTATCAACAATTCCTTTTGACGGAGCCCGTTTACGAGCCGTCGAAGGAAACTTCTATCTCGGAGCTGCCATCGTCGTTGCGATCGCCATGATGGTCGCAATCGTGTTCATTGAACAGGGACAACGACGGATACCAGTCCAATTTTCTAAGCGGCAAGTGGGCCGAAAAATGTATGGAGGACAAAACACATACATCCCTCTTAAAGTCAATCAGTCCGGTGTGATCCCAGTAATCTTCGCGAGCTCTATTCTCTTCTTGCCAGTTCTACTTTCGAACGTGGCGAACTGGGGCTGGTTCCAGACGTTCGTAAATGACTACCTCACCCAACCGGACAGCATTGTTTACATTTTGTTCTTTGGCATGTTGATCGTTGGCTTTGCTTACTTCTATACAACGATTTCCTTTGACCCTGTGCGCCAAGCCGACAATATTCGCAAACAAGGTGGCTTCATTCCTGGAGTGCGACCCGGACCCCAAACCGAGCGGTATCTTTCGAAAATCCTTAACCGCATTACCCTGCCTGGCGCTCTATTTATAGCGTTCGTAGCTTTAATTCCTACGGTGTTGCTATCGGCTACTAGTGATTTGGGCGCAATGGGTGGTGGTGGCGCCTCGATCGGATTCGGGGGCGTATCGATACTTATTGCTGCGGGCGTCGCTCTCGAAACTATGAAACAAATAGATAGCCAGTTGCTTCAACGTAACTATGAAGGCTTCCTGAAGTAGCCGAGGTAGAACTAATGACTCGACTCGTGATCCTAGGGAAACAAGGGGCTGGTAAAGGCACCCAATGTGCATTCCTTGTTGATTATTTTGGAATACCCCACATCTCAACCGGCGACATGCTTCGAGCTGCGGTGGCAGAGGGTACTGAATTAGGCCTTAAAGCAAAAGCGATTATGGACGCGGGCGACTTAGTTTCCGATGAACTTATTCTGGGAATTGTTAAAGAACGACTGAGCCAACCAGATGCTCAGAATGGGTTTCTGTTGGATGGATTTCCACGGACCGACGCTCAGGCACAAGGATTGGTGGAGATGCTCGCCCCTGACGGCATCGACGCCGCGATAGATATTGAAGTACCTGATGACGTTGTGACACAAAGAATGCTTGCTCGTGGCCGTGACGATGACACACCCGAAGCAATACAACGTCGGCTGCAGCTTTACCAAGAAGAAACAGCGCCCCTATTGAGTTTCTTCTCTTCTCGAGGGGTTCTAACAGCTGTAGATGGCCTAGGGACTGAACAAGAAGTTAAGAACCGTATTGTCAACGCGATCAAAAGTCAGCAGTGAGTATGTCTTTGAGATTGGCGCCCGGGGCCAGTCCCGGTATGCTCTTCCTTCGGCTTGTTGATCGATTCAACGAAGCCACTTCCCCAACCGGTCGCGTTTTTGGTGTTTTATTTGCCACGCGACCCCAGCACCAGGTATCAAAATGAAGGTCCGCCCCAGCGTAAAAAAGATTTGTGACAAGTGCCGAGTAATTCGGCGTCATGGTCGTATACGCGTGATCTGTTCCAACCCGCGTCACAAGCAGCGGCAGGGATAGGAGTTTCTGATTATGGCCCGTATCGCAGGTGTTGATATTCCGAGAGAAAAAAGAGTTGAAGTTGCCCTTACCTATATATATGGAGTTGGGCAGACTCGATCGTCAGACATATGTGAAGCACTGAACATTGGCCGAGCCACTCGGGTTCGTGATCTGACCGATGAAGAAATTGTTAAAGTGCGCAACTTCATAGATGAGAACTACACAGTCGAAGGTGACCTTCGACGAGATGTAGCTCAAGACATAAAACGAAAAATCGAAATTGGCTGTTTCCAAGGCATTCGCCACCGACGAGGTTTACCGGTGAGAGGACAAAGAACTCACACCAATGCTCGCACCCGAAAGGGTCCACGCAAGACCGTCGCAGGTAAGAAGAAGGTCCTCAAGTGATCGCCTACAAAGAAGAAGACTGAAAGAAGAACATGGCGGATCCTCAACCATCAGCGCGGCGGCCGCGCCGGAAAGAACGAAAGAATGTCGGCCACGGCGTCGCACATATCAAAAGTTCGTTTAACAACACCATCATCAGTTTCAGTGACCAAAAAGGAAATGTGGTCTCTTGGGCTTCTGCTGGCAATGTTGGGTTTAAAGGTTCGCGTAAATCGACCCCATTCGCGGCGCAACAAGCAGCAGAAGAAGCTGCCCGCAAAGCTATGGAACATGGAGTTCGACGAGTTGATGTGCAAGTGAAGGGCCCTGGTTCGGGACGTGAGACTGCCATTCGGTCAATTCAGAACACTGGTATCGAGATTACGGGCATCAAAGATATGACGCCCGTGCCGCACAATGGCTGTCGGCCACCTAAGCGCCGGAGGGTCTGACTGATGGCACGCTACACAGGACCTAAAGCTCGTGTTTCACGTCGGCTAGGTATCAACGTATGGGGTACATCTGGTGAGACGAAAGCGCTAGAAAAGCGCCCGTATCCGCCAGGGGAACATGGTCGTGGTCGTAGACGAAGCCAGAATTCTGAGTTCCTTGTTCAGTTGCAAGAAAAGCAGAAAGCGCGTTTCACCTACGGAATTACTGAAAAACAATTCCGCAATACATATGACGAAGCGGCACGGCAACGAGGAGTGACTGGTGAAAACCTTTTGCGCCTTCTCGAGCTCAGACTCGACAACGTTGTGTACCGCGCCGGTTGGGCAGCTACCCGCCCTCAGGCCCGGCAGTTCGTAAGTCACGGACACATAAATGTCAACGGAAGACGGGTCAACGTGCCTAGCTTCCGTGCCCGTAAAGGTGATGTGATTGAATTACGACCTAAGGCTCGTGAAATGGTCACTACCCGATGGAATCTCGACGTCCTCGATCGTGCCGCTCCGATGTGGCTCGACGCTGGCGACAATGGCCAACAGGTCACTGTTCGAGAGGTTCCAAACCGCGAACAAATTGAAATTCCAGTTCGTGAGCAACTCATCGTTGAGTTGTACAGCAAGTAATCCACCCCTGGCCCAATGGAGATATCGTGAGCATGCTCACCATGCAGCGCCCAACAGTTGAAGCCCTCGGAGACGAGCAAGACAATCGGCAGCGATTTGCTATCGGTCCTCTTGAACCAGGTTTCGGCCACACAATTGGCAATTCCCTGCGACGCACCCTGCTGTCGTCGGTGCCTGGTGCGGCTATCACTCAAGTCAAATTCGACGGAGAAGCGGCTCTGCATGAGTTCGCAACCATCGATGGTGTCGTCGAAGACGTCACTGACCTGATTCTTAACCTCAAAGACATTGTCTTGACTTGCCACAGCGATGAAGCTGTAGCAGTACGACTTGATATCTCAGGGCCCTGCGATCTTACCGCTGGTGATGTCGACTGGGGAACTGATGTTGAGTGCTTCAACCCAGACCTTCATATCGCTACCTTGAGTAACGATGGGCGGCTCGCTGTCGATATCACTGTCCAAGACGGACGAGGGTATCTCTCATCGGAAACACAAGACAGCACTTCAACTATCGGCGTGATTCCTATTGACGCACTGTTCAGCCCTGTGCGGCGAGTAGCTATAGAGGTAGAGCCAGTCAGAGTTGAGCAATCAACAAATTATGACCGGCTGATACTTGATATCGACACTGACGGATCTATGACTCCCAGAGATGCGCTTGCTTCAGCTGGGGATACGTTGGCTAGCTTGATTGGGCTGATAGCCGAGCTTAGCGAAGAGCCTCTGGGCTTAGAGATTCAAGAAATCGCTATTGTTGAAACAACTTCCCCTGAACTGGAATTGCCAATTGAAGATTTGGACCTGAGCGAGAGGCCGAGAAACTGCCTTAAACGAGGTCAGGTCAACAGCATCGGCGAACTTCTCGAAAAGAGCCTTGACGACTTAATGGCGATCACGAACTTCGGCCAAAAGTCGCTTGATGAGGTCATCCAAAAACTTGATGAACGTGGACTAGCCCTCAAAGGCATGACCCCGTCGGTCCAATAGGAGCACCCTGATGCCAACCCCGAAAAAGGGCCGCCGACTAGGTGGTAGCTCAAGTCACCAACGGTCGATGATGGCCAACTTGGCTGCTTCTTTGTTTGCAGCTGAAGCTATTGAGACAACTGAAGCTAAAGCGAAGGCCCTTCGCCCCTACGCTGAGAAATTGATTACCAAAGCCAAAAAAGCGAGCGTTGGCTCAAATAGCTTGCACAGGCATCGTCAGCTCGTATCGCGCCTAAACGGAGATCAAGAAATGGCGCAGAAATTGGTTGACGAAATTGGGCCTCGGTACGAAGATCGACCTGGTGGGTATACCAGAATTCTGAAATTGGGCCCCCGTAGCGGCGATAACGCCCCCATGGCGCTTATCGAATTGGTGTAAACCCGCAAGTACAATTCGGCTATGTCGGAATTAACCGCGTTAGCCGCGCTCCGAGGGTTTGATACCCCGACCATTTGCAATGCAATAGAAGTAATTGTTCCCGAGCGACGACTCGAAGGCTTCACAACCAAGCCGTTTATTTGCCATGACCCTTCTTTGCCGCCAATGGTTGGTTACGCCCGGACTGCCAAGATCATGGCTAGTAAACCTTCAGGTCGGACTAAAGCCGATGATCTCGAGACCCGAATCGGTTATTTCAAACACATAGCAGAAAGACCAGCACCCACCGTCACGGTTATAGAAGACATTGACGACCCAATTGGATTCGGAGCTCACTGGGGTGAGGTAAACAGCAATCTCCATAAAGGTCTTGGGTCAGTTGGGGTAGTGACAAACGGCTCGATACGAGATGTTGACATGTGGGCCGAAGGATTCGGCGCGTTAGCAGGTTCGTTGAGTCCATCTCATGGGTGGGTGCATGTTGTTGAATATGCGGTCCTAATAGAAGTCCACGGAATGGTCGTGCGCCCTGGTGACATCATCCACGCGGACTGTCATGGGGCGGTAGTGATTCCACAAGCAGCGGTATCGGTAATCAAAGACACTGTGGAACGTCTCGAAAAAGCAGAATCGAGGCTGATTGGGCCGGCGCAGCGACCCGGGTTCGATATCGACGAACTCGTAACTATTCTCGACCCCGAAGGCAGAGATCATTAATTGCTTTACTGAGATGCTGTTACCGGTTCGGTGTCCCTGCCAGAACGGAGCAATGTTCCGGGTCTAGCGTCAGTGAACTGTCCGTCAAGCACTGCCTGTTCACCATTGATGAAGACATGATGGACCCCTATGGCTTCGCTATATAGACGCCACGCACCTCCGGGAAGGTCTTCGCGGACCTCGATATCTGCTGGGGCGACCTTGTCAGGATCAAAAACAACTAAATCTGCACACCATCCGTCTTCAATTCGGCCGCGGTCCTTTAATCCGTAGAGGCGAGCTGGAACATCGGTGAGCTTTTGTACAGCGCTTTCAAGACTCAGGAGATTTCGATCTCGAGCTGCCGCCAAGAGATAGGTTGAATAGTTGAAGGTCGCCAGAAAATCTAAGTGAGCGCCCGCATCCGATGCTCCAATCAGACAACGTTCGTCGTTCCACAATTGCTGCCGCAGCGCCCAAGACTCTTCGTTGTCGCCAGCAGCGGGCGGGTATAGACCAGTTTTAAGGTCATCCTCGACGACAATTTCACACAGTGTTTCCCAAGGGGTCTTACCCAATTCCTCGGCAATGTCGCCGATGGTGCGGCCTTCCAGATGTTTTAAGTCCTCTTTCGAAACTTCTCCCACAGTAAGACGTTCCCAACGGGCAACGCCGCGAAAAGCACTCGGCTTTTGAGCGTCCTCATTTAGTTTGTTGCGACGTTCAGGGTCCGATAACAACTCCAGTTTTTGCTGATTTGATAGAGCCATAGGTTCTAACCAGCCATGCAAAGTGTCGAGTAAGAAACCGCTCTCGAAAGACAACCTGCTTTCGGCAGGCATCGGTGCTGTAAGTGCAATTACGCGACCACCCTGCTGGGCAGCGAAATCTGAAGCCTGCAACTTTTCTTCAATAAGGTCAGCTTGCCTAGCGTTGACGAAAATAACGTTCCAGTTAAGAGGCTTGTCAGCTGCAACCGACATATCTGTGAGCAACTGATAGACCTCGTCATCAAATCGCTCGATAGTTGGTATGAATTCAAGAGCTACAGCCGGACTGTCTTTCAGCACCGCACACAGTTCAACGAGTTCTCTTTGTGAAGCGTGACGAGACGGCACAGCATCTCCGTCGGCGTCGTTGTGTGTCTTTGCCCAAGAGGAGCTGAACCCGAGTCCACCGGCTTCGATGCTTTCAGCCAAAAGTTCTTTCATTGCTTTCAGCTCGTCTTCAGAAGCGAACTCACCCACCGACCTTTCACCCATGACAGTTCGACGTAATGCACTATGTCCGACAAGAAATCCTGCATTGGGCATCAAGCTGCCATCGATGGCGTCGAGGTACTCACCAAAGGTCCTCCAATTCCACGGAACTCCTTGCTGAAGAGAAGTAAGGGGCATTCCCTCGACCCTCGCCAACATCTGCATCATGTAATCGCCATGCTCCGGTTCTAAAGGAGCGATAGTAAAGCCGCAATTCCCGCTGATAACAGTTGTCACACCATGTAATGGGGATGGAGACAACGTGGTATCCCAAAAGACCTGGGCGTCAAAATGGGTATGAATATCAACAAATCCCGGTGCAACAACTAGACCTTTCGCATCAATCTCGCGGGCGCCGCTCTCAGAGACTTCACCAACAGCGGCTATACGACCGTCGTTTAAAGCTACGTCAGCTATTTGGCCCGGGGCGCCCGTACCATCAATTACAAGACCGTTTCTAATAACAACATCAAACATCTTTGCCCTCCAGCACCAATATGAAACTACCTTCCTATTAGTGACCTTCGCCCAAACTGTAAGAATCGACCTTGCCTATAAGGGGACCCACTTTCGTGGTTTCGCTGAAAATCCGGACGTTCGGACAGTTGGCGGAGAACTCCGAAGCGCCCTGGAACAAATACTTGGCGGCACTGTCGAACTAACGGTTGCAGGCAGAACAGATGCTGGTGTTCACGCAGCAGGACAAGTCGTATCCTTTCGGAGCGACAGTTCGCGACTTGATTGCGAACGTTTAGTCGGTGCGCTCAACAGCATATGTAGCACCGATATACGGGTGCAGGCAGTGACAGCCGTGGATGATGATTTCAATGCTCGTTTCTCTGCGACCGAACGGATGTATCACTACTTCATTTTGAACGCACCCCAAGCTGACCCACTGCTCGCTGATCTTGAGTGGCACATACCGGAGCCCCTTGACCTTGATGCAATGAACCACGCAGCGAGTCTGTTTCTGGGAGAACACGATTTCACGTCTTTTTGCCGACGACCAAAAGGGCAACCTGAATCCCTATTGGTGAGAAGAATCCATTCGGCGAAATGGGTAGCACATAACCGAGAAAGAATTTATTTTGAGATATCGGCGAACGCATTCTGTCACCAAATGGTCAGGTCCCTTACAGGGTTTTGTGTCGCCGTCGGTTCAGGAAAGTGTGATGCCGAAACATTTGAAGCTGTTCTAGGAGCTAGAGATAGGTCTGCCGCGCCACCCATAGCTCCCCCTCATGGCTTGGTGTTGAAGCATGTGACATATGGGAAAACTGATTAACGGGATCGATAAACAAGAAATCACTCGTTGCTGACGTTTGTCGTTTCACCCAATGACCCGTAGCCTTAGTGGCCGGCCTCTTCACACCTGTACGGGGCCAAACTTGAAACAACGATGTTTCCGAAGACTCGAGAGGTTGACGCATAGTGCGTACCTATTCCCCTAAAGCCAGTGAAATCCAACGCCAGTGGTTTGTTGTGGATGCTGAGAACTTGGTACTCGGGCGAATGGCTACTGAGGTAGCCCGTATTCTCCGAGGCAAGCATAAGCCAACCTTTGCTCCGCATCTGGACTGTGGCGATCATGTCATCATCCTCAATGCAGCCAAGGTTGTTCTCACCAACGAAAAAGCTGAAAAGAAGCTGGTTCATCGTCACTCTGGTTACCCAGGTGGTCTGAAATCACAAACCTACGCTGATTTGCTCGAACAACGACCTGAAGATGCGATTCGCCGGACCATTAAGGGAATGCTGCCAAGAAACCGTCTTGGTGCCCAGATGCTGACCAAATTGAAAGTATATGCGGGCTCAGAACACCCCCACGATGCCCAGAAACCAGAAGTCCTGACATTCGAAAAAGCCGTAGCGAAAGCCTGAGATTAAAAAATAAATGACTGCTCCACTGACCCAGACAACAGGTAGACGCAAAGAAGCCGTAGCTCGCGTTCGGCTTCGCGCAGGTACTGGTGTAATTACTTGCAACAAGCGTTCGTTCGACGACTACTTCACTTCCTCGGTCCACCGACTTTTGGTTACCGAACCCCTTCGACTTGTCGACCAGGTCGAGGCATTCGACATTGATGTGACCCTTGACGGCGGAGGCCCAGCAGGGCAAGCGGGAGCTCTTCGGCTAGGAATAGCTCGAGCTCTTATAGAGCTAGATCCAGACAAACGCGCTGTCCTTAAAGCTGCGGGATTGTTAACTCGAGACGCTCGAGCCAAGGAAAGCAAGAAGTACGGTCTCAAGAAGGCTCGTAAGGCACCTCAGTACTCCAAGCGTTAATCTCGAGGGACTCGAGATGACATTGTCATTCGGCACCGATGGTGTTCGTGGTCCCGCGCCCGAAATCCTTGACCAAAGATTTGTTACTTGCCTTGCCATCGCCGCGTCTGAAATCTTGTCGGCGGATCGCTGGGTTATTGGACGCGACACCCGAGAATCGGGACCTTCATTATCTGAAGCGATGTTATCGGCGATCGCTAATACCGAAATACCTGCTATCGACTGCGGGATCATTCCAACCCCGGCCGTTGCGCATTTGTCGAAAATCGAAAATTGTGGCGGAGTTGTGGTGTCAGCATCACACAACACGTGGACTGATAACGGCGTAAAGATCTTTGCTCCCGGAGGCCGCAAACTTTTAGACGACGAGCAGGAGATGATCGAAAAGAGGTTGAACGAGCTTTTATCGGATACAAGGGTGATACCTGGACGAGGCGCCAACCTCATAAAACATGCGAACCCAACCGAGGCGTGGATCAACTCGATCACAGATGCCATAGAGAACCGCTCGTTAGATGGAGCTCATGTTGTTATTGATTGTGCGAATGGTTCAGCGTCGCACGTAGCTGAGCCCCTTTTTCGAGGACTTGGTGCCACAGTTGACCTTATTAACGCTGAACCCGACGGGCGAAATATCAATCGGGACTGTGGCTCCACCCACACTGAAAGTCTGAGCCGCATCGTCCAATCCGTTGGAGCCGATTTAGGACTTGCGTTGGATGGTGACGCGGATCGCCTCATCGCCATTTCGTCAGATGGGGGGCTTATCGATGGAGATCGGCAGCTCTGTCTGTTCGCAACCGACCTTGATCGACGCGGCATGCTTTGGAAGAAAAGTGTGGTTATCACAGTGATGTCGAACTTCGGTTTGCGACAAGCCATGGAGAAGGCAGACATAACTACTATCGAAGTGCCGGTGGGTGACCGGAACGTTCTGAGCCGGTTAGATGACGGCGATGCTGATCTAGGCGGAGAACAATCTGGTCACCTGATATTTCGAAAACACGCAACTACCGGTGATGGTCTCCTCAGCGGAGTGCTACTCACTGACCTGCTCCTTCGTAGCGGGAAGAACAGCGCAGAACTTGCCGTTCAGGCGATGCACCAATTCCCGCAGGTACTGGTCAATGTTCCTGTTGCTTCGGGATCTTTAGCAATCACGGCAGACATACAAAAAGAGATCGACATAACCGAACAACGTCTCGGTAGAGATGGACGAGTACTAGTTCGGCCAAGCGGGACAGAAGCGGTAGTTCGAGTGATGGTAGAAGCCGCCGACGAAGCCGTGGCACAGGACGAAGCGCAGCACCTAGCGAACATGATTCGCTCTGCTATCGGCTAGACCGCGAATAACAGCGACCTCACCGCCGCTACCCTCAACTGTATGTGCGGCATAATCGCTGTTCTTCGAGGACGCGAATACGAAGAAAACCTCAGTTCTGAAAGGATCCTTCCCCGTTTTAATTCTGCCGTCACCTTTCTTCAATCGACTCTCGAAGATCATGAAGATTTTTCAGAGCAAATAACCCAAGCCGGGGAATTGCTTTCTGAAATAGAGAAAGAACTGCGAACTGTTCCAGGGATTGGCATGCTTGTCTTCGACCGGTCTTCGGCATTAGCGATCCAAGGCGAAATTCTGAGGGCTAACGAAGCCCTTCAAGCGATTGATAGACGCCTAGACCATTTATCTATTGACCTGGAACAACTGAACTCATGTCTACTTGGGGTACGCGACTCAATGTGGGCGATAGAACGAGATCACTTGCGAACTGCTGAGGCAATTATTGACCTAGCTGGAGGAACACCAGACCCCAATGCCCTCCCAGGGTTGATGTCAATTCAGACCGCCCTGTCGGCATTAGACCGACTCGAGGTTCGTGGGCGAGACTCAGCAGGCATCGAAGTCTTCGTAGCGAATCACAACCTCCCGGCGAGCGCGCTTGAAGGTTCTCGCTTTAAAGACCTTATTTTGCGATCAGGCGCGATTCGCGACTGCGGAACGCACATAGCTTTTGTCTACAAGAACGCAGCGGAAATAGGAGATCTTGGCGACAACAGCAAAGTCATTAGAGCCGCCATTCGTCGCGATGAAGTACTGCGAGAAGCCCTGCTGAGCCCCGAATCTACGGTCACCGTTCTCGGGCACACTCGTTGGGCCAGTGTCGGAGTTATCTCTGAAGCGAACGCTCACCCAGTCGACTCACAAGAAGCCACACATGGTGACGAGCAGTATGTGTCAGCTGTGCTTAACGGTGACATAGACAACTACATGGATCTAACTGAACTAGCGAAGCTAGATATCCCAGCGGAGATCACTACTGACGCCAAGGTCATTCCTGCCCTCATCAGCAGACAACTCACCTCAACGGTCAGTGACCTCGAAGCTTTTCGTGCCACCGTCTCAACCTTCGAAGGTTCAATGGCTATCGCTAGCCATAACGCCGCACAACCTCACAAACTCTCACTCGCGTTACGAGGAAGTGGTCAGGCCATATATGTCGGCCTGGCAGACAATTCCTACGTGGTTGCTAGTGAGCCATACGGAGTTATAGAAAATGCCTCCGAATGGATAAGGATGGACGGAGAAAAACCCGCAGATCCCGATAACCCAATATCGAGTGCAGGTCAGATCATTCAACTTGATGCCGCCAAAGCCGGTGACCTCGAAGGTATAACGCGTATTGCATATGACGGAACTGAATTACCCGTTGAACAAGATGAAATAACGACCTCCGACATCACCACCCGCGACATTGACCGAGGTGACGCCCCCCATTTCCTCCTCAAAGAAATCCACGAAGCCCCTGAATCAGTGCACAAAACACTTCGTGGACGCATCATCGAAGTGGAGGGAACCCTCCGAGTTCAACTTGGTCCAGATGTGATCCCCGACAAGACCAGGGATTCGTTAAAAAACAAACAAATAAAAAAGATCATCGCAATCGGCCAAGGAACTGCTGCGGTGGCCGCGCGAACAATTCCTCAATTTCTCAGTCCACTACTGGAGGGTCTCGAAGTATCAGTTGAAGCCCAACTGGCTACGGAAGTCAGTGGCTTCTCGATGGCCACCGACATGTCGGACACTTTGGTTGTAGCAGTAAGCCAGTCGGGGACGACAACAGACACCAATCGAACAGTTGATCTGATCCGGCAACGCGGCGGTCACATCATCGCAATAGTCAACCGACGCGGTAGTGACCTCACCGATAAATCTCATGGAGTTCTATACACATCGGACGGCCGTGATGTTGAAATGTCAGTTGCATCCACCAAAGCCTTTTATGCACAAGTGGTAGCAGGCGTCTTACTCAGTAGCGCGATAGCAAATCTTGTTGACCAGACGCGAGATCAGAATGAGATCCTTTACGCGCTGCGTCAACTCCCGAAATCGATGGAACAAGCAATATCTACACGCCCAGCTGTCGCGGCTGCGGCGCAACGCCATGCTCCCCAGAAACGGTATTGGGCAGTTGTAGGAAATGGTCCCAACCGAATCGCAGCTAACGAAATTCGAATCAAGCTTTCAGAGCTTTGTTACAAGGCCATCCCAGAGGATGGTACCGAAGATAAAAAACACATAGACCTCTCGTCAGAGCCACTTATCTTTGTGTGCGCCGCGGGACTCAGCGGATCAAACATTGATGACGTCGCCAAAGAAGTAGCGATATATCGCGCGCACAAAGCAGTTCCAATTGTTGTAGCTAGCGAGAATGAATCAAGGTTTGAAGCAGCTGTGGAGCTCCTCACAGTTCCGCAACTACATCCTTCGCTCGATTTCATCTTGGCCACCATTGTTGGCCACTTATTTGGGTATGAAGCGGCGCTAGCAATCGACGGTCAAGCTCTTCCATTGCGCCAAATGCGTTCGACACTCGAGAGCCTTATTGCAGAGGGAAGCCTCGAAGATGGTGACTTCGAACAGTTGAAAGACGATTTAGCGACACCGGGAAGCCAATTTCTAGATGGACTGCGAGCATCGGTTTATGACGGTCATCTCGAAGCTAGTACCGCTTCCAAGGTAGTAACCATCCTGAGATACGCCTTAGGCGTAGCGTCACTCGACAGTTACCAGATAGATGTCGGCAAAGTTGGTCGACCTGGAGTTGTTATTGACGACCTGAATGCAGCCCTCACCAAAGCGATAGATGAGCTGACCCGACCAGTCGACGCGATCAAACACCAAGCGAAAACGGTGACTGTGGGGATATCTCGGTCCGACGAAACTCTTCTCCGATCAACACTCGCGATAGCTGCTCTCGATGCCGGCACCCCCCGAGATCGTCTTTCCTATCGAGAACTACGGACCCTGGCCGGCCTAGACGCTTCAGTAGCGGAAGTGACCGGTTGGACGCGGTACCGAATAGAAGGAGATGTCGAAGCGCAAGCAACAGTCCAAGTTGTAGATCGTGGAGGAATCGCTTCAGGCATAGCCTCGAGGACTGATACCAACCCGATTTTGCGAGGCGGTAAACACAGAGCTGCCTTCGAAAAAGAAGTCATGGTAAGTGTCGGAAGTGATGGCCGCAGCATCATCCACATTCCAGAGGTGAAAGATAACCAAACAACGGGGCTTACTCTTCTTCACTGCAGATTCCACGAATATCTATCCACCCCCGCAATGAGATCTGTGCTGCAGGGATATCGAGGAAGATACGGCGCACTTCAAGACGCCGTGACCGAATCTCACCCCTCCTTTCGTGACGACATCCTCTCCACCATCAAAGTCGTCGACCTCCTAACCCGGCCCGTATACGTTTTGGCGGAGCATTGGACATCATGATCGGTGTCGGCCTTGACCTTGTAGACGTCGATCGGTTCCGCAACGTACTGCAGCGACGGCACAAAAT
>CENZ01038009.1_pt1 | contig 15958 bp, 16 predicted proteins | sample 361341 | NCBI WGS metagenome assembly CENZ01 (sample SAMEA2619782, study PRJEB7988) | marine metagenome | biome: marine biome (ENVO:00000447); feature: deep chlorophyll maximum layer (ENVO:xxxxxxxx); material: "saline water (ENVO:00002010), including plankton (ENVO:xxxxxxxx)" | depth 50 m
TTTTTTTTACTTGTACCTTTATAACTTGTAGTTATTTCTATATATAAAAATAATAATCATTCTCATTATCAATTGTCATAATAATGAGAATCATTATCATTTACTCAACTATCTAAAGGGGAGTAATTTATAAAAAAAATATTTTTATCTAACTTGCTTGTAGCAGGTGGAATTTTTATTTCAAGTGGCTTGTTTGCACAAGAAGAATTAACTGTAAGAGGTAATGTTCTTTATTCTGACCAAGTCAATGCACTTAAAACTCCAGTGCCGATTATTAATGTACCTGTTTCTGTATCAATTATCACTGACGATGAAATTGCCAGACAAGGATATCAACAATTAGGAGACCTAGTTAGATACACTCCAGGTGTAAGTACTTCTCAGGGAGAAGGCCATAGAGATGCAATTGTTTTTCGAGGCAATAGATCAACAGCTGACTTTTTTCAAGACGGTGTTAGAGACGATGTTCAATATTACCGTTCACTTTATAATGCAGAGCAGGTAGAGATTTTAAGAGGCCCTAATGCTTTATTGTTTGGAAGGGGCGGAACTGGTGGCGTTATTAACAGAGTTTCTAAAAAAAGTGTCTTAGGAGAAACCTTTGGTTCATTCTCAATCGGTTCAAACACCTTCGGTGCTTATGATTTCGTTGCGGATTACAACATTTCAATTAATGAAGAAAGGTCTTTAAGAATCATGGCGCATCGTGATTACCTTAACAATCACCGATCTTATTACGACGGAGATCGAGCAGGATTTAATCCGACTTTAAAAGTTAAAATGAGTGATAACACCGTATTGGATGTTTCTTATGAATATGCTGATCACCAAAGATTTATTGACCGAGGCATACCTACAGGTACTAATGGAGAGCCAGTAGAGGCTTTAGCCGATATCGTTTTCGGACACCCAGATCTTAATACTCAAACTTTAACTGCTGATATATTAAGAGCTACCATTACTAGAGACATCTCAGATACTTCAAAAGCTATTTTTTCTGTTACAAATAATGAATTTGAAAAAATGTATCAAAATCTTTATGTCGCTGGTTATGATGAAACTGCTCAAGAAGTAGCTTTGGATGGATACCGAGATCCTACGACAAGAGAAAATTTAATTATTTCAGCTAACTTTGTAAACGAACTTGAATTAGTTTCTGCTACGCACACTATTTTATTTGGTGTTGAAGTAGTTGATACTGATAACAAAAACTTTCGATACAACACGTATTTCACTAATGCTGGAGCTTTACCTTTAGCTAATGATGCTGCAGGTATATTCGCAGCAGATAGTTCACAAGCAGGTAAAAATGACAGAGAAACTTTTTCAATTGCTGACATGAGAGCAGGTATCTTTAATAGAGATGAAGCTGGTTCAACTGTCACCTTGGATTTCACTTCTAGTCTTAACAATAGTACTACTACAGAATTTGAAGTTACTTCTTTCTTCCTTCAAGATCAAATAGATGTTTCTGATAACTTGAAGATTCTTCTTGGCGCAAGATACGATGATTACGAAATTACAGTAGTTAATCTTAAACCTGGTTCTGAAGCTACTGTTACTAAAGGAGAGGATTTAGTTTCTCCTAGAGCTGGTATTATTTTTAAACCACAGGACAATGTTTCAATTTATGCTAGTTACAGCAATACCTTTGCACCTGTCGCCGGAGAGCAATACAAGGCAATGTCCAACAACTCTACTTTAGGCGCAGTTCTTGATGCCAGTGAGACAGAAAATACTGAGATAGGATTGAAATGGGCTATTTCTGAAGAGCTATTTTTGACTGCTGCATATTTTGATGCGGAAAGAACAGCTATGCAGGCAGTTACAGTTGGTGGCGTTGCTGAACAACAAGCAGTTGTAAATCAAAACGTAGACGGTATAGAAATTGAGTTAGTAGGAAGAATTTCAGATCAACTAGAACTGACAATGAGTTACGCTGATTTTGAAGGAGATACTGTTGCTCAGAATAAAGAGATTCCAGATTACCAATTTTCTGCGTTCGCTAATTATCAGGTTAACGATAAATTCGGTATTGGATTTGGCGTAACTTCTCAAGGCGATCAGCAAATGGGAACTTCTGCAACTCCTTACTTGCCAAGTTTCACAAGAGTTGATGTAGCAGCGTATTATCAAATTGCTGATGATTTAATGTTACAAATGAATATAGAAAACCTCACAGATGAAACGTATTTCCCTCACTCACACTCAACGCATCAAGCGTCAGTTGGAGAAGAGGTTAATGCTAATTTCTCAATTAGGAGGACTTTCTGAGGATTTTGATTTGAGTACCCTCAATTAAATAATAGAACTTACATTTATTATTCTTATAAACTCACCATAAATACGCAAATTAAATTAGGACCCAGGTTGGCAGAGATCCTGAGTTCTTCCTTTAAAATTAGTAAATTTTAGAAACCTTTTTAGGCTCTTTTTCAGCTGTTTTATCAGAGCGTTTGAGATCTAATTCAGACCATACTTTATTAAGAGATTCAACAAAGCTTTGAACATCTGAGGCAGAATGTTTAGGAGTTATGGTTACTCTGAATCTTTCATCTCCCTTAGGAACTGTCGGATAAAATATCGGTTGAATGTAAATTCCATGTTCTTCAATAAGAGTGTTTGCAGCTTTTTTACAAAGTTCAGGTTCGTATAGATGAATAGGGACGATATGACTGTCATTTTTAAGGAAAGGTATGTTGTATTCAGCTAAACCTTCTCTAATTAAATTTGAATTTATTTTAATATTCTCTCTTAAAATGTCTGCTCTTTTGGCTATTTTAATAGCTTGAATGGACGCGGCAGCAATGCTTGGGTTTGCAGAAGAAGTAAAAATAAAACCTGGAGCGAAACTTCTTATAAAATCTATTATATCTTTGTTTGCAGATATGTAGCCCCCCATCTGACCGAAAGCTTTAGATAAAGTTCCATTGATAATATCTATATCATTAGATACTTCTAATTCAGCAGCTATACCTCTGCCTTCGGGACCATATAAACCAACTGAATGTACCTCATCTAAATAAGTTAAAGCGTTATATTTTTTTGCTAAATTTACAATTTGCTTAATTGGAGAGCGCAAACCTTCCATCGAGTAAAGTGATTCGAAAACAATTAATTTTGGAGTATTTGCATTTGAAGTTTTTAAGAGTTCCTCCAAATGTTCGACGTCATTATGCTTAAAAACATGAGTGGTAACGTTAGCATTTTTAATTCCTTGAATCATTGAAGCGTGATTTAGTTCGTCTGAATAGACCTCGCAACCTTGAAGCTTCTTACATAAAGTCCATAAAGTAGATTGATTAGCCGTATAAGCTGAAGGAAAGAGAAGACTGGCTTCCTTATTATGTAATTCAGCTAAATTTTGCTCTAAATCAGCATGGTAAGAAGAAGTTCCAGATATATTCCTTGTCCCCCCAGAACCCGTGCCTAATTCTTTAATTACTTTTATTGATTCAAGAATCACAACAGGGTGTTGACTCAAATTTAAATAATCATTGCTGCACCAAACTTCGACTGCTCTTTCTTTTCCTTCAAAACGTTCAGTCGCTTTTGGGAAATTAACTTGGTTTCGGTTGATTTGTCTGAATTTTCTGTAAAGACCTTGAGATTTGAGCGACGTTAGTTCGTCTGCAAAGTATTTTTTATAATTCATTTATTAATAACGCGACTTACAAATCGAAGTATAAATGAAAGTATAAATTAATAGATATAAATTTTATAATTACATTCTTTATATATTAAAAAGTTATATTGAAAACTATAAGAATAATTTCTAGGAAAAGTTTACTTGCAAAAATTCAGGCAAATATTGTTGCTGACAAGATTAAAGAAGAATTTTCTAATATCAACATAGAGTTTTTAACCAAGGAAACATCAGGCGATATAGATTTATCTACTCCATTACATCAGATGCCTGATCCTGGAGTTTTTACTAACGATATAAGAGAAGAGCTTCTTAATAATAAAGCAGATTTAGCTGTCCATTCTTGGAAAGATTTACCTGTCGAATTACAAGTGGGAACAGAAATAGTAACTACTTTGAAAAGAGAAGACCCTAGGGATTTTTTAATTTTAAAACAAGATTCTATAGACAAAGAAATAATTAACATCTTTACATCCTCTCCGAGAAGAAAAGAGAATTTAGCTAGATTTCTTCCAGAGGCCTTAAGTTGGAAGCCAAAAAAAATTAATTTCATAGACGTAAGGGGAAATATTCAAACTAGAATTTCTAAACTTTTAAACTCCAATGAAGATGGACTGGTGATAGCTTTTGCAGCGATGAAAAGACTTTTATCTTCACCTCAATTTATAGAAGAAGAATTGCATCTTTTGAATTTTTTAAAAGAATCAAAGTGGATGATTCTGCCTTTGTCTGAAAATCCAGCTGCTCCTGCGCAAGGAGCTCTTGCAATTGAGATCGCATCACATAATTTTGAACTCAAAGATCTTATAAAAAAAATTGGAGATGAAGCAACATTTAACCTTGTCACTAAAGAAAGAGAGATATTAAAAAAGTATGGGGGCGGATGTCATCAAAAAATTGGCGTAACAATATTAAATACAAAAAAAGGAGAAATTTTAAATCTCAAAGGCGAGACCGAAGGCGGTGATAAAATTTCTGAATCGTCATTTATTCCTGTCCCGACCTTTAAAAATGATTTAAACAGCATTGAAAGTTTTTTTCCTTCTAATGCATCTTCTTCTCAAATTTTTGACAGGGTGCCACTAACTGGCGTAGAAGAGGATGTTTCAAACATTAAAGATTCAGGTGTTTTTGTCAGTAGAGGGAACGTTCTGGAGAATATCAAAACAATTTCGGAAACAAATATAGTTTGGACAAGTGGAGTTGAAACTTGGAAAAAATTAGCATCTCAAGGAATTTGGGTAAATGGTACTTCTGATAGTATGGGAGAGAATGACAATCCACCAGTTGGATTATTCGATAAAGTAAAGTGGTTCAAATTATCTCATTTAGATGCAAAGGAAGATAAATTAGAGTTGTTATCAACATATCAACTTGTTCCTAAAAAATTACCAAAAGGTATAGAAAAAAATTCTCATTATTTTTGGATGAGCGCTAGCTCCTTTAAATTTGTTTTTAATAAATTTCCATCTATCGAAAACGCTAATCATGCTTGCGGAATGGGCAAAACTTTCGATGAAATAAATCAATTGATCCCTGGAAAAGTTTATCCTTATCAGAATTATCAAGATTGGCTAGATAAAATTATACGAGCAAAGTAACATTGCTCCCGATTTTGAGATATGAAAGACTTATTAAGAAAATTTCCCTCAACTAGATTAAGAAGAAACCGCTTGAAGAGTGGCTTGAGATCGATTTTAGCTGAATCAAATATAACTGTGGATGATCTTATTCAACCAATATTTGTGAAAGAGAATTTGTCTGGCTATGAACCAATTTCTTCTATGCCTGATGTTAATAGAATTGGAGAAGACGTTTTAAAATTAGAATTACAAAAAATTGTTGATGTTGGTATCAAAGCAATTGCTGTATTTCCAGTAATTGATGAAAAGAAAAAAGATCCATTAGGTTCGGAGGCATTAAAACAAGATAATTTCCTTAATAATTCAATTTCAAAAATTAAAGATCTCTTCCCTGAATTAATAACCATAGCCGATGTTGCACTGGATCCATATACCGATCATGGACACGATGGAGTTCTAAATGATTCTGGAGACGTAGATAATGATTCAAGTCTTGAATCTTTAAAAAAACAAGCGTTGTTCCTTGCTAAAGCTGGAGCCGACGTAGTTGCACCTTCAGACATGATGGATGGAAGGATCAAAGCGATAAGAGATACCTTGGAGAGTGAAAATTTTAAGGATACTGTTATTTTGTCTTATGCAGCAAAATATAGTTCAAAATTTTATGGACCTTTCAAAGATGCAGTTGAGTCTGCAAAATTTTTTGGTAACAAAACTAAAGACACATATCAGATGTCTCCATCAAATAAACTCGAAGCTTTACATGAAGTAGCAATGGACATTAATGAAGGCGCAGATATTGTTATGGTTAAACCAGGGATGCCATACTTAGATATAGTATCTTCAGTAAAAGAAACTTTTAAGATTCCAACTTTTGTTTATCAAGTCAGTGGAGAATACTCTATGCTTAAAGGAGCGATCGCAAATGGTTGGCTTTCAGAAGATGTAATTAAGGAATCTTTAATTTCATTTAAAAGAGCTGGAGCTGATTGTATTTTGACCTACTCTGCTTATGAGATAGCTAAAGATTTATAAAAGATGTCTAATAAAAAGTTCTTCAATGCACTCGAAAATATTCCTCAGCCAACGCCGCCAATTTGGTTTATGAGACAAGCAGGGCGATATCATAGTCATTATCAAAATTTAAAAACTAAAAATTCATTTGTAGAGCTTTGCAAAACTCCTTCTTTAGCAGCGGAAACTGCTTTAGGCCCAATTGAATCATTTGATTTTGATGTAGCAATTCTTTTTAGTGATATTTTATTTCCCTTGGAAAGTTTGGGAATGGAATTAACGTATTCTCCTGGCCCTAAATTTGGGAATTGCTTAACAGAAGAAAGTTATAAAAAAGTATTTAAAAATAAATTTGATATCAATTCGTTATCATTTCAAGGAGAGGCTTTACAAAGGACTCTTGAAGTATTGCCTGAAGATAAGTCATTGATTGGATTTGTTGGAGGTCCTTGTACCTTATTAGCCTACGCGATGGGCTTAAATAAAATTAGCGGAAATTTAAAAATTAGTGATTTTCAATGGGGAGTTTTAAATGATGTTTTAATTCCTACCATTTCAGAGAATATCGAAATGCAATTGAATGCTGGGGCCGAATTAATTATGATTTTTGATTCTTCAGCTCATTTATTAGGTACAGATGATTTTACAAAATATATTGAAAAGATGTTTGATCAGATTTTTACAAAATTTAGTAAGAAAATAGGTTATTACGCAAAAGACTATATTGATTACGATGCAATAATTTCCCTGAATGGATCAAAAGGGGCTTGCTTAGCCGGAGTTGGAATTGATTCAAAAGAACCTCTTACAAAATATTTCACTCAATCTAGAGATTATTTTATCCAAGGTAATTTTGACGAAAAAAAAATGTTATTGCCCAATGATTCTATGAAAATAGAGTTAGAAAAGTATATTAATGGATTATCAAATTTTACTGATCAACAAAGAGCTGGTTGGATTTGTGGCTTAGGTCATGGAATATTGAAAGAAACTCCAGAAGAGAATGTTAAAACTTTTGTCAAAATGATTAGAGAGGCTTTTTAATGAGTTTTATAGGAGAAAATGATTTTAGTCATGAAAATGAAGAAAATATAGGAGTGCTAATTTGTAATTTAGGAACTCCTGACAGTTATTCAGTTAATCACGTTAGAACTTTTTTAAGAGAATTTTTATCTGATAAAAGAGTGATAGAAATTCCAAGAATTTTATGGTGGTTCATTTTAAACCTCTTTATCTTGCCTTTTAGGCCTTTTAGTTCAGCAAAATTATATAAATCTGTTTGGACAGAAGAGGGGTCTCCTCTAATGGTGTATTCTCAAAAGCTAGTAGAAAAATTAGAGCAAACTTTGCCTAAAAACTACTCATTAGCTCTAGGAATGCGATATGGCAATCCAAGTATTAATTCAGCCTTAGAAAAGCTGAAACAAAATAATTGCAGAAAAATCATAGTGCTTCCTCTTTTCCCTCAATACTCTGCAACAACAACGGGTAGTATTTTTGACAAAGTATCCGAAGTAGTTAGTGGTTGGCGATGGGTGCCAAGTTTGGTTTTTGTAAATTCTTATCATGATGATAAAAATTTTATTAAAGCGATATCTCAGTCATTAAAACCGAAATTTGATCAAGAGCATCCAGACAAAATAGTTTTTACATATCACGGAATTCCAAAAAAATATTTTGATCAAGGCGATCCTTACCATTGTTTATGTCAAAAAACCTCAAGGCTTGTTTGTGAACAACTTGGTATTCAGAAAGAAAAAGCCATTACAGCATTTCAATCTAGACTTGGTAGCGCTGAATGGTTGAAACCTTATACCAGCGAGGTCATGAAAAGCCTACCTAAAGAAAATTGCAAAAATATTCTAGTGATTGCACCAGGCTTTAGTATGGATTGTCTAGAGACCATAGAGGAAATTGACGAAGAAAATAAAGAATATTTTTTAGAATCAGGTGGAGAAAAATTTTCTTACGTTGAATGTCTTAATGACTCAGATGATCATGTAGATTTTTTAAAAAACTTCATAGAGAAGCAAGTTTCTGTATGGCAATAGATAAGAATATAGAAATAAAAAAGAAAGAAGCAAGCGATTGGTTTCGCTCTCTACGCGACGATTTTTGCAAAACTTTTGAAGATTTAGATTCAAAAAAATTTTCGAGAAAGCTTTGGGATCACAAAGGAAAAGGCGGAGGCGAAATGAGTATCATGCGCGGAGAAGTATTTGAAAAAGTTGGAGTGAATATTTCAACCGTCTCAGGAGAATTTTCTGAAGATTATAGAGGGCAAGTAAAAGGCACGTCTAAATCTCCTAAGTATTGGGCTTCAGGAATAAGTCTAGTAGCGCATATGAATTCCCCTAAAGTACCTGCATTTCATTTCAACACAAGATTTCTCGTTACTGAGGATTCTTGGTTTGGAGGGGGCGCAGATATGACTCCAACTATTTATGATAAGCCTGATGAGTTGTTTTTTCACGATAGCTTAAAAAAGGCTTGTGACAAGAACAATGAGGACTATTACCAAGAATTTAAAAAAAATTGTGACGAATATTTTTACCTCCCACATAGAAAAGAACCGAGGGGGATAGGTGGAATCTTTTTTGACCATCTTAATACAGGAGATTGGGAACAAGATTTTAATTTTGTAAAAGATGTAGGTTTAGAAACCTTAAAAATAATCTCAAAAGTTGTGTCAGATAAAAAAGATTTGCCTTGGAATGAAGATGAAAAAGAAAAACAGCTTATTAAAAGAGGAAGATATGTGGAATTTAACCTGATTTGGGATAGGGGAACATTGTTTGGTCTGAAAACAGGAGGTTCAACTGAAGCCATCATGATGTCAATGCCTCCAGAAGCAAAGTGGGATTGACTTGATTTATTTAACTCTAAAAGTAGTTCATATTGTCGCCGTAATAGCTTGGATGGCTGCGCTATTTTATCTCCCCAGATTGTTTGTTTATCACGCTAAGCATAACGATGAAAAACTTTTAAGTAGCGTTTTCAAAGTGATGGAATCAAGACTGTATGGAGTGATAGCTAATCCAGCTATGGTTGTCGTTTGGCTAAGTGGGATTTACTTAGTTTATGTCCAGGGAAATCAGTTTTGGTTAAATCTTAAAATATTTTTTGTATTTTTAATGACTCTCTATCATTTCTTTTTGTTTTATTCTTTAAAGAGATTCAAAGACGATCTCAATGATTATTCTGAAAGATTTTTTAGAATCATAAACGAGGTTCCAACAGTTTTAGTTATAATCATTGTTGGACTTGTAGTGTTTAAACCAAATTTATAATTATGAAAATATTAAAAGTATTCGATAACGTTGAATTAATACTAGTTGATCTAGAAGTTAATATGGGGAAAGAAACTAGAAGCGCTCCAACACTTTGCGCTAGATACGATGGAAAAATTATTCCTTTGAATTCTGCTCATGATGGCAGACCAATCTTGATGAATGAAGCTAACGCTATAGAAGACAATTAAGTTTATAGTTCAGTAGCAAATTCCATAAATTTCTTCTTTAAAAGTTCAAGATTATTTGCAAAGTTGAACGCTGAATTTCTTATCAGCCTAATCCAGATATTTTTTGCTTCAAATCCTCTTTTAAAAGCTTCCATACTAGCTGCAAGAGCCAAATTCACTGGAATTCTTTTTCTGTTATAAACTTGAGATATTTTCTTAACTTCAGATTTGCCAAGTTCATTTATTTCCTTTGCAAGGCAGACTACGTCACCTAAACCAGCATTTAATCCCAGTCCAGCTAAAGGATGGATCTGATGAGCAGCATCTCCAACAAGAAAAATCCCATCTTTTGCGAATGTTTTAGAAGACAAGTGGTTCAATGGAAAATGTTGGATTTCTGTAGAAAAATCTAAATTTCCAAAATTCTCACCAAAATGGATATTGATTTCCTTTAAAAATTCTTTTTTTTCTTTTTGAAGAAATTCATAAGCAAATTTATCGTCTATTGACCAAATCATTGTCAATTCATCATCATTTATAGGCAAAAGTGCTAATGGACCAATTTTTGTAAAAGTTTGTCTAATAGTCGAGTCTATATCGGAGGATTTTAGGTTTGCGACAATTGCCGTTTGATTATAACTCCAGAATCTAGATTCGAATTTTCCTAAATCTCTTACCGATGAATTAACACCGTCGCAACCGATTAAAAATTTACAACTTATTTGGTCATTTGATGTTGTACAAATAATATCCGAAGTATTTTTTTTAATATCGAGAAGTTTATTATTCCAGTAAAAGTTTACTTTTTTAGTCTCTAAGCTATCGATCAGGCTCTTCTGAATTTTTCCTTCGGAGACTATATGACCTAAGAGATCAATATTTGCTTCCTGTGAATCGAATTCAATATACCCAGAGCCTTCTTGGTCCCAAACTTTTATCTTTCGGTACGGATAAGCATTCGGTTCAATTTCTTTCCAAACATCAAGATCTTTAAAAAAATTCAGACTTTTTTGATTTATCGATAAATGTCTTTTACTTAAATAAGGCTCGGGATTAGATTCAATAATACCAATTGACAGTTCGTCAGAATTTATAGAATTGGCAAGTGAAACTCCCATAACTCCAGTGCCGACAATCAAAACGTCGTGATGGATCATGAATTCATTAACGATTCAATATCATTAACTTCTTTGGGAACAAGATCAGTTAAAACTTTGAAACCGGTTTCTGTAACTACAACATTGTCTTCGATTCTTATCCCAATATTTTTATATTTTTCAGGCACATCTAAATTTTCATTAATATAAATACCCGGTTCAATGGTAGTTATCATGCCTGGAGCATAATTTAACCATTCACCATTCATATCTTTTCCTCCAACATCATGAACATCTAAACCCATGTAATGCCCCACGCGATGCATATAAAAATCAAAGTACCTGTTTGATTCAATTATTTCATTCAGATCTCCATCTAGCAGTCCTAAATCTAGCAATCCTTGACTAATTATTTCCACAGAAGTTTCATGAGCTTTTAAGGGATTAGATCCTGAAATTACAGTTTCAATTGACTTCTTACTGGCCTCAAGAACTATCTCATAAATTTCTCTCTGCTCTTTACTAAATTTTCCATTCACTGGAAATGTCCTAGTTATGTCGCTTGCATAGTTATTAAATTCGCAACCTGCATCGACTAAAACTAGGTCCCCATCGTTTAGAACATTTTTGTTCTCGTTATAATGAAGCACACAAGCATTTTTTCCTCCCCCCACAATAGAAGGATAAGCACAAGCTCTTGCTCCATGTGACATGAACTCATGAACATATTCAGCTTCCAACTGATATTCATACATGCCTGGTTTAACTGATTTCATGGCGCGTATATGAGCTAATGAAGAAATACGACAAGCTTCTTCAATAATTTTTAGCTCGTCTGCAGATTTAATTGTCCTCATCTTTGAAACTTCATAATCAAGCGGCTTAATGATTGTTTCAAGATCAGGTAAAAGTTTTTTTAATTTTGGAATGAATGATTCAAAACAATAAATATTGTCACGATCTTTAACTAAGCCAGGAAGCACTTTTTCGTAATCGTTTATAGGTATTCCTTGAGTAGCACCATACAACTTTGTATTTTCCGGGCCTAAGATTTCACCATCCCATTGCTCCTTGAGTTTATTTTTTTCTTTACAAAAAATTATAAAGTTTTCATTATCCAAGACTGCGATAGATTCTGACTCCGGAAAATTTGTTAAGTAGCTAAAATTACTATTCTGTCGGAAAGGAAAGTTTACATCGCCGTTTCTGAGAGTTTCTTCTGACCCAAATAAAATAGCTACAGAGTTACTTTCCAGTTGATTTGAAAGAAAATGACGTCTTTTGCTGAAAATATCCATACTTTATTTTATCTGATTGTGGAATGCGTTAAAGAGTAAGATTAGAATAAGGTATGAATAATTTAGAAAGTAATGTTCAAGAATTACTAATACTTTCTAAAAAGCTAAGAGAAGCGAATACTGATTTAAGAAAGAAAAATCAAAAACTTAAAGAAAATAATTTAAAATTAAAAGAGAAGCTTGAATTAACAAAAAATAAAATTGAGAATTTAATTGATAAACTGGAGTCAGTATGAGTAAAGACAGCGATGAAATAATTTCTATAAAAGTTGCAGGAGTTGAATATCAGCTGCACTGTCCTAAGGATGAACAAAGAGGACTTTTAAATGCTGCTGATTACCTTAATAAAAAAGTAAAGAAGATTAAAAGACAAGCTAAGTTTTTGAGTATCGAAAAAGCTTCAGTTTTAGCTGGTCTTGAAGTTGCTAATGAACTATTAAATTCAGATAAGGTAGAAATAAGCGAGCCTCATACAGAACTAGATAGCTCTGAGAAAGAAATTGTCGAAAGTAAAGAAATATCAGAAACCGAGCAAAATACAAATAAAACAGACGATTTGAGCATTAAACTTGTTTCCGAAATTTCTGAGTTATCAAAATTATAAAATTGTTATAATTAATTTGCTTTCTGGGTTATTTGCCAGCCAAATAACACTTCGAGCCGATACAAAAAAATAAGGGAATTTGATACTTATTTTTGTTGAGCACCCATTTGGATTGCCTGAAAAAATAGTGATTCTTCCCGACCTGAGCTTTTCGGTTCGGGTAAATTTTGCAGCGATAACTTGGAAAGCTCCTTCTACAAATGCAAAAACAAAAATTACGTGATTTTATTCAGAATGAATTCTTAGAAATTACAGAAAAAGATAAAAAATCTTTTAATGAAAACATATTTGAACATTTTAAAAAAATATTTCCATTAGAAACACCCTTAAGGATAGGCTCCTACATTTCTAAAGATAATGAAGTAAGCACAAAGGCAATAAATAAATTCATTTTAGAAAAAGGTTCTTCTTTGTATTTGCCAAAAATAAAAAGTAAGGGAAATTCAAAAAAATTAAAATTTTTAAAATTCTCTACTAACGATGGTTTAGAGTTAGGCGACTATGGAATTTTAGAACCTAAAGATAAAGGAAAATCTTTAAAACCCGAGTCATTAGATTTAATAATTATTCCCATCAGAGGGCTCAATAAAACAAATAAAAGGTTAGGTTTTGGAGGGGGTTATTACGATCGAAGTTTATCAACAGTAAATAAATTAAAATTTATTGGAATTTGTTATGAATTTCAGAAAAATCTATCTTTTAGAAGTTATGATCATGATATCGAAATTTCAACTATTATTTTTCCGACAGGTTACTTTAGAAAAGCCTGATAACCTTTGTTTTCTGTAACCCTTACAAAAGGAAACTCTGTATTTAATAAATCTTTTTTTAATTTTTCTCGCTCTAATTTGTTTAAGAAAAACCCTACCAACGCTCCTCCATAAATAGATCCCTGATTTTTGTAATGAAACAAACTAATGTTCCATTTGTCTTGAAGTAAATTTAAAAAGTCCATGAGAGCTCCAGGCCTTTCTGGAAAATCAACTTTGAATACTTCTTCAATTTTGTTATCAGGCAATTTTCCAGCTCTTCCTCCAGTCATATATCTAAGATGAACTTTTGAAATTTCGTCATTTGTAAGATCAACCAAGTTGAATTTCTTTTGTTTCATACCATTGATGAAAGTTTTTTTAACCTTTGCATTTCCAGATAATTCTACTCCCAGAAGAATTTTTCCTGACTCAGTTCCGTCAGCTCTATAACTAAATTCAGTGATATTTTTCTGTCCAACTGCCTTACAGAGCTTTCTGAAACTTCCTTTTATTTCAGGTATTTCGATGCTAAAAATTAATTCCTTTTCTTCCCCCATTTTTGATCTTTCAACTATATGCGCTAAAGATTCAAAATTTAAATTAGAGCCACAATAAGTAGCTATCAGGTTTTTATTTTTAAGTTTCTTTTTCGTTACGTATTTTTTTAATCCTGCTAGAGCTAAAGCTCCAGTGGGTTCTGGTACTGTTCGAGTGTCAATAAAGGTATCTTTTACAGCCGCACAAATTTCATCAGTTGAAACAGTAATAGAATCGTCCAGCCACTCCATAATGACCTTGTAATTATTTAATCCAATCTGTTTTGCGGCAGCTCCATCCGCAAAAAGTCCAACTTTTTCAAGTTTAATTCTTTTGCCAAATTTTATTGATTGATTTAAACCTGCAGCATCCTCAGCTTCAACAGCAATAATTTTTACATTTGGATTTTTATTTTTTATATAGGCACCTAAACCAGAAATTAGACCGCCGCCGCCAACGGCGACAAAAATGGCATGCAAATCTTCTTCAAATTCTTCAAATATTTCTTTGCCTATAGTTCCTTGTCCTGAAATTACTTCTGGATCGTCAAAAGGGTGGATAAAAGGAAGTTTATTTTTTTTACAAAATTCTAAAGCAGCTTCTAAAGCCTCATCAAAGTTGTCACCAATTAATACGACTTTTGATTTCATTTTTTTTACTTCTTCGACCTTTATTGAAGGGGTAGTTTTTGGCATGAATATTGTCGCTTTTATTTTTAGAGTTTTGGCAGAGTAAGCCACCCCTTGAGCATGATTACCAGCAGAAGCAGTGACAACATGACTTACAGCATCTTTGCTTATTAAATTCTTAATTTTGTTATAGGCTCCTCTTATTTTGAAAGAATGCGTAGGTTGAAGATCTTCTCTCTTTAAAAAGATCTTGTTGCGAAGAGAAAGAGATAAATTCTCAGCTAAAGTAATCGGTGATCGAATTACTACGTCATAAACACTAGAGGCATCAATTTTTTTTACATATTTTTGACTATTTTTTAACATGGCTATCTTTTAAGCTGAGCATTATACTTTTAGAATAGATCACCACAACTTAAAATAAGTTTTTCTATGAATCCAAAAGAAAAAGCTGCTCAATATGCATTTGAGAAAATTGAAAAAAAATTTCATAAAGATTTTATTCTCGGCATTGGAACAGGCTCAACCACAAATTGTTTTATTGAGATACTGAAAGAAAAAAAACCTGAAATGAAATGTTTTGTTTCAAGTTCATCTGCTAGCTCAGATTTATTAAAAGACGCTGGATACATTGATGCTGAATTAAACGATGTTGGAGGTCCAGATATCTATGTCGATGGAGCCGATGAAGTTAACTCTAAGTTTGAATTGATTAAAGGCGGAGGCGGAGCTTTGACTAGAGAAAAAATAATCGCTTCGGCATCTCAAAAGTTTATTTGCATAGTGGATCAAACAAAAGTTGTGGACAGGTTTGGAAAATTTCCTGTTGCAGTCGAAGTAATTCCCATGGCGAGAAGTTATGTATCTCGACAAATAGTTGCAATGGGAGGAAGACCAAATTATAGAATTGGTTTTCTTACCGATAATGGCAATCAAATTATAGATGTGCTTAATTTAAATTTTGATGTTCCTTTTGAAACAGAAGGTAGGATTAATAAAATTCCTGGAGTAGTCGAGAACGGTATATTTTCAGCCAGAAAGGCAGATTATATAGTCGTTTCGGATGGCGCTAAAACTTACGAATTATAGTAATTTTTCTATTTTGCTTAGAATACTTTGGTCGTTTGGTTCCACGTTACTTGAAAATACATGCGTTTCTGAACCATTTTTTGATATAAGAATTTTTGTAAAATTCCAAGAAGGGGCTTTTCCAGTTTTACTATTTAAATCTTTGTAGAAATCATTTGCTTTACTGCCTTTAACGCTAGAGGTAGCAAACAATGGAAAGGAGACTCCATAGGTAGATTCGCAAAATTCTTTAACTTTGTCTTCGGAATT
>CENZ01014460.1_pt1 | contig 15905 bp, 16 predicted proteins | sample 361341 | NCBI WGS metagenome assembly CENZ01 (sample SAMEA2619782, study PRJEB7988) | marine metagenome | biome: marine biome (ENVO:00000447); feature: deep chlorophyll maximum layer (ENVO:xxxxxxxx); material: "saline water (ENVO:00002010), including plankton (ENVO:xxxxxxxx)" | depth 50 m
ACTTGAAAGAGCTAAGTCAGTTGTTCCCGAGGGGATAGCGAATGAAGAGCTGAGATAACTTGCAGTAAAACTTTGAGCAGACGAAGCATGCGGATTATTGACAAGATATTCCTGCATTGTCGACCCAGCGATAGATGAGCCAAGCGTCGCAGACACGCTCGCCTTTGCACCTCCCGTGTTATCTCTCCCTAGTGTCAAGCCGAAAAGGTCTCCTGCCGCTAATTTTTTCCCATCACTTATCGCTACCGTTATATTAGAGGCTTGTGCGTCGCGCGTTTTTACCGAAAAGATATCGCCATCTACTGGAGTACCGTTTATCGCTATATTGATGCCATTTATACTGAAATTGTTGATCGAATGAGTAGAAAACATATTGTTAGTTTTTAAATCTGTAACCAACCATCTTTGGTTTGGTTGATCGAACATCATTTCTAATTCATGCTCGTTATCCGAACCCATCGATTCGATACCTGTCGTAACTGAGATATTGGATCGGACAAATGAAGTATTCACCGTAATTTCAGGTTTGATCTCAAAGAGAGAGCTACCAGAATTGCCATAAAGATCCATTCCTTTTGACAACATGTTATTAACTTCATTAGTGGTGACCACAGCAAGGCTATTGATTTCTTCAGTTGCATGTTTGAGCGTCGTATCTCTGAATGCCAGAAATCCTCCAATCTCCCCGCCCGTAATCGTAGATAAATTTTGTTGGTTACCGTAAGGATCCAATATTAAGCTGACGCCCGTAGGTGAAACGCTATTATTCTGAGCGAGAGCAACTTGCACATTATTTGCTTTTGAAACGAGCACCAAGCTTGTGGATTGGTCACCCACACTGACTGATACCTCACCATTAGAAGCTTCGTTGACTCTAATTTTTATCAGGCCGGAAATATTCTGGAGCAATAGGTCTCTTGTATTAAGCAGATCCGCCGGTTGTTTCTGGAGGTTCGCTTGCCTTCCCAGCTTCTTGTTCACTAAACCTAATTGTTCTGTCAGCGAATTCAATTCGGAAACCTTGTACTCCAACGCATTTAAGGTATCCGAATCAATAGACCTTAGCTGCGTCGATATCTCATGGAAGCGGCTTACGAGGTTTTGTGATTCCGAGATTACCGAACTTCTACGTAGTTCCGATGAAGCATCGAGTCCTAAATCTCTAAAGCTACTAAAGAAGTTATCGAGTGCCGACGTGAGACTTGCGCTTTCGTCGCCCAATACGTTGACAACTCTATTTGTGTAATCAATCACTGGGGATAACGATCGAAGCTCGCTGAAGCTTGATCGTAAAGACGCTTCTACCAAGGAATCATAAGCACGCTTGACGCCCGTGGCTAAGGCACCGGTACCTAAAACTGCTGTCCCCGACTGAGTGGGAAGGTTTTCACGGACGTCTAGTTCTTGACGAACATAGCCTTCGGTATTGGCATTGGCAATATTGTTTCCAACTACCGCCAGCGCCGCTTGATTCGTCTTTACCGAGTTTCCCGCAATGGACAATAAATCTGCCATGAGGAATTAATCTTTTAGTGCATGCTGAGAGTACACTGATATCGCTTTAACTCTATCTATCGTGTACGGGCCTTCTCTACGCTCCAGAAAATACCCCATTTCGTTTTCTTGAGAATGGTCTTCGCTAGACTCCACCATTTTTAGCTGCTCCTCTAATTCCTTTCTTAGACCCAAGCCGCCGCCCTTCGCTAGTTCCTCAGAGATCTCCTTATCAAAAAGGGACTCGTAAAGCTTTACGCCCTGAGAATCAAATAAGTCAGACCGAACCGTTGCCTTCCGCATGCTTTGGAGCATTTGATCGATAAAGAGCGCTTCGAATTTTTCTAAAACAGGTTTCGATGTTTCTTCTTTGTTATGGGTGACTTTGCTTTTCAAAGCGGCCAAAGCGGAAAAGTCGTAATATGCGTTACTGTCCACGGTATTATTTTCGGTTAGATAACGATCAGTTCGGCTCTGAGACTACCGGAGCTCTTTAGGGCGTCCAATATTGCGATCAGAGAAGAGGGTGTAGCGCCGACTTGATTGACGGCATCAACAATATCTCTCAGATTCACCCCAGGTTTGAAAACAAACATTGGTCGAGCCTCTTCATTAACTTCTAAAGTCGCGTTTGCGAAAGGCGCTGTCTGCCCGGCCCCCCCCACTAACCCTGCAGGCTGACTAATCTCGTTGGTGGCCGAAACCTTTACAGTTAGTTGGCCATGCGTCACCGCGGTTGCTGTCACTCGAACAGTTCGACTGATGACGACAGTGCCCGTTCTTGAGTTCACTACAACCCGTGCCTTGGGCTCTCCCGGGGTTACCTCCAGGTTTTCTATGAGACTAAGAAATTGCACACGCGCACTGATATCTTCAGGCGCTTGAACAGCTACGGATATAGCATCGATCGATCTAGCAGTACCTGCACCAAACTTTTCATTAATAGCCGAAGTTATAGAGGAAGTAGTTGTGAAATCCGCTTGATTAGTATTAAGGACAACATATTCTGAGCGCTCGAAAGGACTAACAACCTCCCTCTCAATAATGGCGCCACCAGGTATTCTGCCAGCGGTTGGAATACCTACTCTTATCTCTGAGCCTTCTGCAGAAACCTCCACACCAGACACAGTAAGTCCGCCCTGTGCAAGGGCATAAATTTGTCCATCTGTTCCACGTAATTCAGTAAGAATTAAATTACCGCCCCTTAAACTGCTAGCGAGGCCGATAGCCGAAACGTTCACGTCTAACGTCTGACCTGGCTTTGCAAACGGCGGCAGCGTCGCCGTCACGAGTACTGAGGCCACGTTATCAAGTTTTGTCTTGTCATAGGCCAGAGTAGCGACACCTCTTTGATAGAGGTCATAGTTTGAAACAGGACCATCCACTTCTACGCCAAGGCGGTCGAGTACCGTTTTTAAACTCTGTGCAGTAAAGCTAATCTTATCCCGATCGCCGGTACCACTCAGGCCAACTACCAAGCCATAACCTACCAATTGGTTAGAGCGCACACCGGCCACTGAAGTAAGATCTTTGACGCGATCCGCGTGCGCCAAGCACCAGCAGCCACATGAGATTATTAGAAGAATTGTTGTTTTTAATTTCATTTCAGAACGGCCAGATTTTATTGAAAATTCTAGTACCCCAACTGTTGCGTGCTACGTCGGCGAGTTCCCCACGGCCTCTATATGCGATATTTGCTTGTGCGATGCGCGAGGACAGCACGGTATCGTCTGGTTGCACATCGTCTGGCTTTACTAGGCCGCTTAAATATATTTCTTCCCGCCCTTCACTGAACATCAAATCCTTTTTTCCTTCGACGAAAAGAGTCCCATTTGGAAGGATACGAGTCACGATGACCGCTAAAGCGCCGTTCAGACTACCCGCTTGATCTGATGTACCCGCGCCTTTTGTTGACCTGTTCTGTTCCGTCAAAGTAAGCGCCTTAAGACTCTTTTTTATTCCCGAATCATCGGCTACCGCGGGGAATGCAGCTTGAAGTTGGCTAAAGGGGGAGTTTGAAACTTCCTTGCTGACATCAAAGCCATTACTTCTCTGGGCTTGTGTACTCTCGCTCAGCACGACAGTCAGGATGTCGCCAATGCCAATATTTTTCCTGAAACCGAACTTTGTACTTCTGCTTTGATCTCGGAAGATTGATCCTGAAATCGGAGCTTCTTGGTATTCTATGATCGGCATTGCCTTGTCTAATAGCTCGCCGGTGTCCCGATAATTCCGTTCTACCGAATTACAGCTCGCAAGCCATAAGGCAATAGTAATAGCGAATAATTTACTCACGACAACAAACCTTTAAAGATTTTGATTGAGGAACCTAAGCATTGAATCTACTGAACTAATCGCTTTCGAATTTATTTCATATGCTCTCTGCGTCTCAATCATATTCACTAATTCTTCAACGACATTCACATTCGAAGCCTCGAGCATTCCTTGCGCGATTTCACCTGCCCCCTGCTCTCCAGGAACTAGGATGAGTGGGGCACCGCTCGAGGTTGTTTCTCGAAACAAGTTTTGCCCTAAGGCTTCAAGACCAGCACCATTGATGAAGCGAGCAATCTGTATTTGCCCGAGTTGTTGATTGCCCCCACCATTTGCAAGCTCAACGCTGACAGTTCCATCCGTCCCTACGGTAATGGATGCCGCCTCTGGTGGAATGACAATTTGGGGCTGAAGCAACAGGCCCTGAGAGGTCACGAGTTCACCTTCCTGCGATAACTTGAAGCCGCCATCCCGCGTATACGCAACGGTTCCGTCAGCTTGGACTATTTGGAAGAAACCTGGACCTTCGACAGCTAAATCAAGTGCATTCTCTGTTGAGATCATGTTGCCTTGACTTTGTATTTTCTCGGTTGCAACTATCCGTGTTCCTGTGCCAAGCATAAAACCTGTGGCTGCATTCGTGTCCGCACCCGTCTGACCGCCCGCTTGTCGAATGTTTTGGTAAAGAAGATCCTCGAAAACGGGGCGATCGCGTTTAAAACCTGTCGTGTTCACATTTGCCAGATTGTTAGCTATGACAGACATCCTTGTCTGTTGAGCGTTCAAACCTGTCTTGGCAACCCATAGAGAAGCATCCATCGTATTCTTCCTTAACTAACTTGCATCAAAGACTGTGAGGTCTCGCTCATGTCTCCGAGCTCTTTTATGATATTCACCTTAAGTTCGTATGAACGTTCTATTTCGATCATTCGTGTCAACACGTCGTAAGACTTCACTGAAGACCCCTCTAATCCAAAGGGAGTTATAGTCACGGGCTCATCTGCGCCGACAAAATCTCCTGGGTTCTCAGTTCCCAGTACCTTGAAAAGCCCATCCTCTGTTTTTTCAAGATCGGTATCTTCAGCATTACGCAGTAGCAGTCGGGCAACTTCGACCTCTTGGGCCACCTCATCCGCCGGATTCGAGGCGTAAATCACTCCCTCCTGAGAAATCTTGTGGATCAAAGCAGGGTTAATCTGAATATCACCCCCCCCCTCTGCAGCAATAATGAAACCTGATCCATTCACTAATCTTGCGTCTTGATTAACCCTTAGATCGCCTCTTCGGGTAAATGCTATTTCTCCATTTTCGTTTAATACGCCAAGGACACCTTCGCCTTCGATGAAAATATCGAGAGGGTTATCGGTAACAATTCTGGGACCAGCACTTAAATCAACACGACCCAAGGTATCTGCGACTTTATAGAATCGAGTGGACAGTGAATTTTCACCATCTACTCTATAAGTCGCCTGGGTCATCTGAAAATTTTTCTTAAACCCTACCGTCGACAAGTTAGCCATCTCATGTGCTTGGTTTTGCTGTCTCAATTTGTCGACCTTAATTGAGGTAGCTGCCAAATAAATTCCCTTATCCATCTCCGATTTCCTTCCCAAACCAAATCATCAAGCAGAATTCGTAGCTACGCCCTGATATTGATAATGGTTGATGTAAGCGCTGAAGAAGTTTCTATCGCCTTTGCGTTTGCTTGAAAGTTTCGTTGCGCAGTAATGAGACCAACCAGCTCTGTAGTAAGGTCAACGTTAGACCTCTCTCGAGCACCTGCTCGAACGGTACCGAAACCAGCTGTACCTGGCTCACCAAAAGTCGCATCACCAGATTTAGCAGACGACAGATAAGAGCTATCCCCGTTTTGTCGCAGGCCTTCGTTACTGGCAAAGTTAACTAGAACGATTTTACCCAATGAGTTCTGTGAACCGTTGGAGTACGAAGCAACAACAAGACCATCGTCCCCAATGTCTAGGCCAACTAGGTCGCCTTCAGGCGATCCATCTTGAGACTGTGATTTCACGGCAAACGCTTGAGAGAACTGAGTCGTCTCTCCATAGTCAATTGTGAGGTTCAAAGCTCCTCGTCCACCGGATAGGAAGACCGTCTCCAATTCGGCACCACCCGATGGTGAAACAAGATTACCCGATGTATTAAAGGTCAATTCGCCTTTGTCGAGGTATATTGGTGACCATTCTGGCAGCGTGGTGAAGCCATCGGCACTCGCTGTTTCATTGCCAAACTCATCAATATACTTTTGGACAGCGACTCCATTCACAATATCGGCCGATTGAGTAGGCCTTATCCAGGTCGTCGTCGTTCCTCGTCCTGCTTCAATATTAGCCAACCCCCAAGTAGCACTCCCTGAGACTTTAATAAATGAGTCGGTTCCCGCAGTACCTGTTGTAAAAACCAGACCGTTGGTGGCTGCATCGTATTCAACCTGCACGCCGGAGACACTGCTTCCCGCATCCGAAGCCAATTGGTTGACTCCCTTTTCTAGGGCATCAATAAAACTATCCAGCGTGTAACCCGCACTAATTGGAAGAGACAATGTTCCTTTAACATCATCTACCGAAACAACAAACGTGTTGTTTGATGCATCGACCGAGAAGTTGTTATTCACGTTTACAGCGATCGAAGACCCTCGTGTAATAGCCGGCAGTGACGCGACCCCTCTGACTGCCTCTGTCTCGACACCTACGCTGTAATTTGAATCGTTCGCATTTGTCGCCTCAAAGCCCATAAATTTTGCAAACTCGGTATTCGTAGTTCCACCCACGGTAAAGTCGATGACAATTTCTGAGTTATCCCCTGTTGTTCCGGAGCTGATTGAGAAAGTCTCTTGAGCACCATCGTAAGAGACCGAAATCCCGAAACGCTGCTGAGCCGATGGCCTGATAAATTCACCATTAGCTACAACTGCCGTGTTCAGTCCGCTCGCGTTTGTGCCATAGGTGCCGTCTTCAGTATCGATAGCTAAGGCAGTGATCCCTAAACCAAATAGTGCATTTGCAGCTGGGTTCGCTACTTTTCCACCAACCATAGAAATAGTCGCGGAAGGGTCAGTGGTAGGAAGATACGTAAAAGATCTTAGCGCATAGTCATAACTAACCGTCACGCCAATATTCGCGGCAGTCAATTGTGTGTTAAGTTCTTCTACTATGTCCTCAGCCTTTACCTGGCTAAGTGACGTTACATCGGCTTGATTGCCCGCTATGCCACTAAGATCTAAATCAATGGTTTTAGTGGTACCACCACTCGTAAAGCTCAAACCCAAAGCTTGGTTAGCTGTCGTTGAGAGATCAAAGTATCGCTCATCACCAAATTTTCGATTCAATTGATCCTGAATGAAGTCAGCGAGTTCTACACCCGTTACCGGAGTGGCACTTGATGCAAGACTCGAGAGGTCCACTGTAATGGGATTACCCGTACTATCGATATCTACGGTCATAAACGAAGCGAGTTGCGCCGATGTATAATTGTTACCCGGATTATCAGGATTAGGAAAAGCACTGAAATTGAAACCCTGATCGGCGCTCATGTCGTTGGGAATTTTCCCTCCCTCAACAGTCGCCGGAACCGATGTTCGAACATCCGTCAGATCATCTAAAGCAAACTTTTGTGTTTTTCTATTAACGAGTAAGTCTTCGACTTCTGACCGAGGTTTCTGCTCTCCGTATTTGTTAACGTAAAGCAATTCACCATTAGCATCACTGGCTTGTTGCAACGCAGCACTAACAGCGTCATCACCAACGAACACATACGTTTGCCATTTATTGAACGGCGAGTTGGCCGTCGCATTCGCTGTTTTTACATAGTAAATCGTCGCGAGGTAAGAGTTGCCTCCACTGTCGTAAACGCTTAGAGCTGTCGACTTATTGTACGTCGCCGGATTATTTCGATTAAATTCAGAGTAAATAACTTCTGCATCAGAGGGTAAGTTCAAGGAGAGTTCAACGAGGCTCGTTTGTTGCGCTTCTCCTGCCGTTGTAGTTGGAATCTGGAGTTTATTTAGTTGCGAGAGATCAGCTTTACCGCTCGAGTCAACTGATGCTGCCAACAATGCCTGTCCCGATGAGTTGATCACACTGAACTGCTCATCTAGTACAAAAGATCCATTGCGCGTATAAATATCAGTTAATCCATCTGCAGATTTAAGTGGAAAGAATCCTTCACCCGATATAGCGAGGTCGAGAGTGTTAGAGGAAAACTCGACGTTTCCTTGACTGAACTCTTGCCTCACCTCTTTGAGCGAGACACCCTGACCAACGACCGAAGTCGATTTCTGCAATGGAGATGTCGCAAAGATATCTCCGAAAGATGCCCTGGATTTCTTAAAACCAGATGTGCCCACGTTAGCAATATTGTTACTAGTAAGTGCGAGCTCAGTTGTTGCTGCTTTTAAGCCCGTTAGAGATGTATAAAATGACATTTAGCAAACCATCCTTATAGTTAATCTGATATGTGAGTAATCGCGGACAGAGCAATCTCACGTCCGTCATCAATTTCTACGAAGATCTCACCTAGAGATTCGTCCCAAGACACACCCGTAATTTTCGTTTGCGCCATAGCCGGCACATCAAAAGCGTCTTGCCCGATACTGCCGACCGCTTTAAATAAATACCGTCCTTCAGGTGCTGCTTCACCGTTTAGATCGCCACCGCTCCATCCGAAAGCAACTTCTCCAGCCAGTTGTGGGCCAAGGTCCATTTGATTGATGATTCGATCGGTTTCTGCTTCTACGACATAGAGCTTTAAGTTGTCGACAACTTGATCGAGTTGAACTACACCATCAAGTGCAACACCACCGGGCTGGTACATCGTCACCTCCGGCGCGAAGATTTGTTTACCGAGCAAATTCGCCCCACGTAACATTCTTTCTTCTTGTTGTCCTCCATAGTAATCCGAGAAGGAATCAGCCATTGCCGTTGTTGCTTCTAGCGTCGAAAACTGAGCGAGCTGTGCAACAAACGCCTCATTTTTCATAGGGTCAAGTGGATTCTGGTTCTGGAGCTGGGTCGTAAACAAACGCAAAAAAGCGTTTCGGTCCAGATCTTGAACGGCTGGCTGTCTTTGCTCAGCTCGAATCTGGTCTATCGTTTTCAAACCGTCGATTGTTGGTAGGCTCATTGTCTTTTTTCTCTTTTACTTCTGGAGCATTTCAATGGTGCGCATCATTAAACGTTTCGCGGTATTACTCGCCTCCACAGAGCTCTCGAACGATCTCGCAGCAGCCTGGATATCAACCATTTCCGTCATGACATCTACGTTAGAACCAAAGACGTAACCGTCTTCATTAGCAAGAGCATGATAAGGATCGTAGTGCGATGGGTTGGTGGATTGGTCCTCGATTATCTCTGATACTTTCACGCCTCCTGCAATAGCACGACCACCTCGATACACCTCATCTTCTAATATGGTTTTGAAGACAATACGTTTTGCTTTGAACGCCTGTTCAGGCGATGTATCAACGGTATCGGCATTCGCGATATTTGATGCGGCCAAATTTATTCGGGCGGTTTGTGCATCCAAAGCGCCACCTGAGATCGACATAATATTTTCGAAACTCATCTAATTACCCCAAGTAAGGCTATTTATCGAAGGAGATCTAACACTAGTTGTGTTAGTTGATTTGCCTGAGACAACATCTGGGTGCCAGCCTGTTGTATCACCTGCGCCTTCGCGAGCCGCGCCGATTCAAGAGCGTAGTCCGCATCATTAAGACGCGATCTCGCATCCGCCGTTTTCTCCGCGATATTCATCAAATTCGATACCGTGTAAGCGAGCCGATTCTCGATAGCACCCAGGTCAGACCGCATCTGCGCCACCTTATCGAGGGCTGCATCAATAATTGATATAGAGTCACCCGCACTCACCATTGAAGAGATGTTCACCGCCGTCAAATTATTTAGGCTCGCCGCCGATGAATTCTCTTTGTAGTAGCCTAGCGAGTTAACACCTGCAGTAGTTTGGCTAACTGCCTCGTTCGTAGCAGTCGCACTAGTAAAGGCCGCTGCGTAGCTAGAATTTAGACCGGTAATTACTCCCGCTTGTTTCCAGGTATAAACTAATCCATTTCCTGCTGTATTTGCTGCGACAGAGAAAGCGAGATCCCCATAGCTCGCATGAGCTTGAATATCTGATACAAGCTTGGCGAAGCTACTCGGGCCAGCTCCACCGCCATATAAAGTGAGGGTTGTAACGCCATCACCAACGGTGATCGTTTCATTTGAACCGTCAAACTTGGTATTGCCTAGGGCAACAGCCGTGACCTCGTTCACGGCCTTCTGATCGATCGAAAAAGCATTAGGCGATACAAGTTTCAGAGTTCCAGAAACTCGTGTGGCATCATTGGCCCCTGAAACACCCAATGTGATAGCGGAACCGACGGTATTTGTAATTAGGCCGTTTTCACCGATCTTTTGAACTGTCAGGTTGTTGTGTCCGGCTAGTGTCTGAGTATTCTCAATGGTGATATCGTCACCATCAGCATCGAATAATAAGATTTTGTTGTCAGAGGAACTTGCTGTAACGCCAGTGGAACCAGAAATCTGATTAATTGAATCGACGGCTGATTCAACGTCTCCTTGAGCAATGACGAAGTTACCAGTCTCGTATCCGTTGATTTTGACACTATATGTTTTCGATGTAGTCGTATCGGAGTAGAGAGTAGCGAACGTTTTCGCGTAAGCCTTAACGCCAGTTTCTCCAGTGAAATTATTTATTTTGACAGCAGTCTGTTTCGCGCTATCCGCCGGAGATGCTGCAGTCGTTACCGTGCCCAGATAACCAAAGATTTCGATGTCATCATTTAGGGTCGTACTATTCGCGGCGGGATCTGTCCCAGCGGCAGCCGTACCTTGCCCATCACCAATAATCGTATGTGCTCCAATCATTTCAGACGCTACGGATTCGACTGAGAAGATAATGTTCTCGCCCTCTTCAATCCCTACTTGAAGAGATTTATTCAAGAAAGTTCCATCAAGGATTAATTCGCCGTTGTAACGCGTATTACCCGAAACTCGCGAGATCTCTTGTATGAGAAGATTAACTTCAGATTGGAGGAAGCTTCGATCTGCCGAGCTATTAGTTCCATTTGCTGCCTGTAGCGCTAGCTCACGCATTCTTTGCAGCATGTCCGAAACCTCACCCAAGGCACCCTCGATTGACTGGGTTAAGGCCTGGCCGTCATTAGCATTCTTTACAGCCATGGCTAGTCCGCGGACTTGTGCGGTCATTCGTTGAACCATCGCGAGTCCTGCTGCATCATCTGCAGCGCTGTTCAGTTTTGAACCCGTCGAGAGTCGTTCCATAGCGGTTTGCAGATCCGTATTTGATTCTGCCAAAGCCCGCTGCGCTGTTAACGAGGAAACATTTGTATTAATTACTAAAGCCATAAGACTGCCTTCTATAGATTAAGCAACTAGCGCTTACTCTCCTTTAAGTGCCCGACGGATCCCGCCGACTCGGTTCTCAATGAATTGGAGGGTCGCTAGATAACGACCGGACTCTTTACCAAATTCTGATTGTTGGTGATGCAGCTCAACTGTGTTGCCATCTGGAGGTGCATTAACGGGATAACGATATATTGTGTGGTTGTCGGAATTGGCGGTTGCGCCTAAGTGCTTGGTATTCGTTTTATCGATTTCCAAGTACTGTCTCGATGAAGCTGACATTGCCGACTTAAAATCAATGTCCTTTGCTTTGTAGTGAGGTGTCTCAGAGTTAGCGATATTTTCAGAGATGAATTTCAAACGTTGTTCCCGAAGAAGCAGCGCATTCTCATGGATCCCTAAAATGTTTCCGTAACTAGACACTTGGAATTAGTTCCTAAAGTTTGTTTCTCTTTGACCGATCTTTTAACCGATGAGTCGCACCTCGTCTTAGAGCAACGGGCGTGCCAACCTTTCCGAAAAATAAAATGTTCATATATTTCATATAGTTAAATTCAGGCTTAGCAAGAAGACCTCTACAGCGATATCTGTTCTAGGCAAACTATTGCCGGCAAAAAAAGGCCTCCATGACGAGAGTTGCCGCGATTAATTTTATTCATGCAAAGAATTCTTGATGTAGCTGCGATACGATTACGACGTTCTCAGTTGGTCATCTAATGAACAGGATCGCGATAAATCTATTTGTGTTTGGCAGCACACTAGTACTGTTAGCCGGCACCATACTGGCTGAGCGACCCATAAACTCAGCAATGAAGCCTACACTCGAAATACATCAGCCAAACCCTGAAGACACAGAAGGGGCGGCCTCCTTTGAATTGAAGGGAAGCTTGGTAACGTGGCTTGCCGACGTCGCAAACAAGGAAGAGTCGTTTATAGAAGAAAAGTTAAGACTTAATCGAAATTTAGAGACAAAGCGATGCGTCTCAGAAATAGTCTTTTCTTACGTGAGGCCACACAAAAGCCTAATCCTAGCCAAGTGCGAAACCGAATGGCGGCGTTTCATAAGGCAACCCAGCTGGCTAAAGATTGAGAAAGAAAAAGAAGCGAGTGACCGAGAAGAAAATATAGAGATTTCTAATGTTCTAGCGCTTTCTAAGGACGTGAAATCAGGTGAAGTTATACGAAAAATGGATCTAGTCAAAAAAGAGATAACAGGACTTAGCTTCTCTCCCTTTATTCTTAGTTCAGATCTGGATGACTCCCTAATTGCTTCCAGGGACCTCAAGGCTGATATACCTCTTGCTACAACTGACGTTTTGATTGGGCAGCAAGTGCTAACCGCTGTTACCACCATACCTTCTGGTTCCACGCTGTCTGAATCATTAATGAGGATGGAGGTTCGTCACAAAAATGTTCCTAATGATGCGGTGAAGATTCCAACCGGTTGGAACTTCATGGAAACAAATAAGACGATCATGCCTGGTGCGATTATTCGAGAACGCCATCTCAGAAAATCAAAGTTGGTAAGACGACAAGATCCGGTAACCTTAGTAAATCGCGGCCCCGCCATCGAGATAATAACGTCGGGTACGGCCCTTCAGGACGGCTACTACGGTCAATCTATAAAAGTGATCAACGCTGAAAGCGGAAGACGCGTTGTAGGCATTATTGTTGGCCGAGGCAAGGTCGAGGTAAATACTGTTAACTAAATCGAAACAGGATTTTGTGGCCTTACCTTTTATTCACCAATAGTTGCCTTTCTGACATTTGAACCAGAGCTCCGAACATCCCCTGATACAGCATAGACCCGATACCAATAATGACCAGGCCCAAGGTTTTCGTCCTCAAAGACCACATCGTTCGAACGACCGATACTTACATAGCTTCCATCGAGCTGATCTTTGCGAAATATATCGAACTGAACTTCATTAGGTTCATCGAAAGTCCAGGATAATGTAACTTTTTCTAATTCGGTTTCTAGGTTTAAATAACTGGGCGCAGAAATGACACCTTTTCGATGCAGTTCAATGATGTTGAACAGACCAAACTTATTACCAGCTGAACCTTGGTTACTTGTATCTAAAGGTCCAAAACCCAAACTAATAGACTCGTTGTCATACTTGGTGACGTCAAGCATGACATGTAGTCGACATACAGAGGTGGCACAGCCGACTTCTTCTCCGTAAGTAAAATTATCTTGAGGTGCGAGGCATAACAGTATTTTTCCTCCTGCAAGCTCGCACGACCAAGCAATCGAATCATTCGGCGCTATGAAACCAAAATTTGGGTTAAAGAGAAAATTTAAGCTTTCACTGATTATTCTTACCCGAGTATTTGATTCCTTTTGAATACTCCAAGAATCCTGCCTTTGCAGGAAAAGGCTGTTAGTGGCCAAAAGCCCATCCAGCAAAAGTGTTTCGTCATCTCCGTCACAAAGTCCGCTTCCGTCCAACGATGCGGATCCTCCCAGACAGAAATATTGATTGGCCACCCAATTTCCCACCAATTCATCAATTGTAGCCTTCGACGAGGATGTCGCTGCCCACTCCAGTTTTTCCCTGAGGACATCGGCCGCTATGATGTCACCGGGAGAGATCGTCGTACTAGATGCAGACGCAAAAGAACTAAAATGAAAAATAGTATTTATAAATAGCAAAAAAAACAGCGTTATTTTCACGATTTACTCAAAGGTCGCTTCATCATACTTGGCCTCGACTACATTAATTACTTCTACGGAAAGTGATCTTGATATCGAAAGATCGCCATCGGTCGCAGTCACCTCGAACAAATATACATTATCTGAATTCAGATCGACTGGAGACTCAAAGTCCGGAGCTACTCTAAATGCCAACTTATTTTCGCTTACTACGATAGATAAATAGTCCACTCCACTCAACTCAATAGTTACTGCATCCCCGTCAGGATCCGACGTAACTATGTCCCCTATCCGCAACTGATTCTCAGGCAGCCTACTAACTGCATTTACTATTAAGTTAGGGGCCAGATTAGTTGATTCTTCCAAATTAGTCGTTTGGCCTGCTCCGCCACAAGAACTGAATATTAGGCAAACAGTCATTGTAAATATCCGATATAGATATGGACGCCAGTTTTTCATAGACTATCTCCAAATTATCGTATTTTATTACTAAAGTTTTTTCCTAAGTGACCGATAAATTCCCTAGAAGAGCATTAATGTATCCAAGGTGACCTACTATGGTTGATGAAATTAGCAACGTTGGCTCGAGCCGAACACAACAAACTAATCAAACAGCAAAACCAAAGGAAAGCACAGGCGATAGTGCAAAATCCGTCGTAACAGAGCCAACGGCAAGCCGGCCACCTTCTGTCGAAGTCGAATTAAGTCGTGAGATCCAGCGTTCAGAGGAACGGGCGCAGTTTGATGAGGCAAAAGTTAGGGCGTTAAAGGATCAAATTGAAAAAGGCACCTATCCTATCGACACCCAAAAATTAGCAGAGAAATTTGCGGACTTAGAGCAACTACTTTAACCGAGCCTCGACAGGCTATATTTTATCGTGGAGCAGCTGAACCAAGTATCTGAAGCTTCCTCGCGTCTTAGCGAAATACTCAATCGCGAGTTCAACGCTTTAGAGACAAAAGACTTTGAAGAGGTTGAGGGAATACAAGACATTAAATTCGCTTTGATGCAAGAGCTGCACGAAGCTTGGGCTCATCTCAAGCAGGCTAGTGATCCCAATAGACAACTCATGGAAGAGCTAACGGGGAAACTAGAGATCTGCAAGGAACAGCATCTACGAAACTCTCTCCTCCTCAACAAGCAAATGGAAATAACACGTAATCTGCTTAATGCGATTACTAAGAAATCCAACGTTACTGCTTCCGTATACGACAAACTAGGCAAGATGAACTAACCTTTATCTTCTTCATCCCAAGGCGTTTTTCCTTGAAGGCGATAAACCCAGGCCAGAACCACCGCTACCGCTCGAAATAGACTCTCCGGAATCTCTTGATCTAATTCCAATTTTGCGAGCGTCTCAGCAAGCAAATAATCTTCAGTAATCGGCACATCTGCGGCTTTGGCTATTTCCAATATGGAGCCTGCAAGTTCGTCTCTTCCCTTGGCTACTACCCTTGGACTATTAATTTTGTCGTAGAGCAGTGCGACTGCAACTTTCTTTTCATCTTCAAGCATCCACAATCAGCCTCTTTCCCGTTTGAGTGAGATGCTCATGTTTATATTTGTCGTCTAACGAGGGCTCACTCTTAAGGAATATTTTTACTTCATCAGTTCGGATTTTTTGTATTTCCAGTTCCTCCGTGAGCCAGTCTTTGTGTTCCATAGCTACTTCTAGTAACTCTTTACTTGGCATTGCACAGTAAAGGTTGACTTCTTCCCGACTACCAAAAACCGCGGAGAGATCAATTGTGTCGTTCTCGTTAACCTTTACCTTTATTATCACCTTCCACGTAAATTCTTTTTCAGAGCTTTCCTCATCGCTATCGAACTGATCGCCGCCAAAGAGATTTAATTCGATAGGCCAGTCCCCTAACACAGGTAAAAGCCATTGGTACTGTGTCATGCGGTTGAGTTGTTGTGCGAGGGATTCAACCTGGGTAGATTCTAGGTCTTCGATGGCAAGGCTTGCGTTTAATAAATCGGGTCTATCAACACGGCCGGCCTGAAGAAGACGCAATAAAACTTCTTTTAAATTTAGTTGTGCTCGACCATCACGCACCGATTGCTCATGGAAAAG
>CENZ01003538.1_pt1 | contig 15822 bp, 21 predicted proteins | sample 361341 | NCBI WGS metagenome assembly CENZ01 (sample SAMEA2619782, study PRJEB7988) | marine metagenome | biome: marine biome (ENVO:00000447); feature: deep chlorophyll maximum layer (ENVO:xxxxxxxx); material: "saline water (ENVO:00002010), including plankton (ENVO:xxxxxxxx)" | depth 50 m
CATTTGTGACCATATTTCTGCCGCAATTTCTTTGCCTTGTTGGTCTTCGCCACCACCCATTCTAATATCACCACGATTGTATTTAATATCAGGGGCTCCAGCTTGTATTGATTCGTTCATTGAAATTTTTTCTTCCATAGTATCTCCTTTTACTTTGTTTTAGCAAACAAATCAAGAGGTGGCATGATGACTGTTACATCTCTTTGCACGTCCTCTTCAGGTATATTAGCAGCTTTTAGAGCCTCTTCTGTCTCGTAAACCACACCTGTTTTCTTGTTTTTAATTGTTGTTATTATTTTTTCTGGTGTTAATGTTACTATTTCATTCATTATGTTGTTACCTCTTTCTTAATATTTAAGTAACTAATAGCTACATCAAACGAATCAGTAGTGCTTGATTGCACTGTAAAAGTTTTACCGCCTTCTACTATTAGTGGTTGTGTTAATAATTCTGTTGTAACATTGGCAGTTAACGCTGCTGATTTAATAGCTGTAATACTGTTGTTTGTAACTGTGACTGAAGGTGTGCCAGCCGCTGTAACAAGTATAGATTTAATAAGTATGGTTTCATTTACTGCAGGAACACTTGAGCCTAATGGTGTAAGAACACCACCTGTTGTGCTATTATCTATACCTGCAAATTTATATTGGTTTACTACTGCCATTAATCTAAAAAGAAACTTCTAGCTTCTATCTCCTGTTTTAATTCTTCTTGAAATGTACTATTTAATTTTTCTAACACAGCATCTAAATCTCTTACTAAAGACTGTGCTACGTCTTCTTCATATTCTGAGCTTGCTCTTGTTAAAGTTTGTACAATTTTTGCCACTATCTTCTTCCTCCGGCATGTATATCTAATCTAAATGTTCCTAGTTTCCAACTAGCATCTACAGCTGTATTAGATATGGTCAGAGCTATAGCTCTACCTCTAGCTCTCGTGTCAACTTTACTAGTCCCAGATGTAATAGTAAAAGGACCTAATGATGAACTAGCTGCAGTGTCATTTGGATAGTTTCTTAAATCTAATTTAACAATAGTATTTCCTGTTTGAGATATAAAATCAGGAACAATTCTACTAACTCTCATAATATTTTCTCCGTCACCTCTAAGATCAGCCATGTTAGTTGCAGCTCCTCTAATTACTTTTTGTGTAATGTCATAATCTCCAGAAGTAATACTAGCCGGTATGGCTGTAGTTACTCCTAGTCTTACTTGATTAACTCCTGTTTCATGTTCATAGTAATATGAAATTCCTTCTGTGTTTCCTTCTACATCAAAAGATGTATTTGTTGATGCATCGTATTGAGTTGCATGAGGTAATCCAAATACTGAAGAATCTTGCCATGAAGTTCTAATAAATAAAGAACTTGCGTTTACAAACCATATAGGTCGTTTAGCAGTTGAGTCTAGATAACTGTATGTAACTGATTGTGTGTTTACATTTGATCCAGATTCAGGATAAAACCATGTAACTTCACCAAACAAGTTATTAATTCCTGCATACACCATTTGATTAGATGTAGTATTTAAATTGTCATAAACATAATCTTCAACTAAACAGTCCATTGATTCTAGTTTACCAGTGTATCTAAAGAAACCATTATCAGACATCCAGTACGCAGCACCGTCAACTTCAACAGCTGCATTCATACCTATTAATCCACAGTTAGTACCCACCTGTTCAAATGCAAATGTAAATGGAGTTCCAACAAAACGCATGGTAAATAAAGCTGTATCTGACCAAACATAAAGTGCATTCCTACCAAGTTCCACTCCCATGATCCGTGATCCGTCGGCCAGTCTTTGTGTACCAGCACTATTTTCAGCTGTAGGTGTATAATCATTTATGTTTTCTTGAGATGAAAATCTTATAAACATGTCGTCTTGAGATGTTTTATCACCAATAGTAGTTTCTGTTCCAAAAAATACTAAGTGACGATCAGGTGTAGACACCAACATATCTCTAGATGCAGTTGGTGCACCAGATATAATAGTTGCACGTGTAGCTGTTGCGTTAGCTAAATCTGCATTCCATTCAAAACACTCACCGTTAAATATTAATGCTATTAATGTGCTACCTAAATTATCTAAAGCCCACATACCAGGCTCTGCAACTTTATCCGTGGTCGATGCTGCTTGGCCCCAGGCTGAGTAAGCACTAAAATTAGTTACTGTGGCTCCAGTGCTGTGCGCAGCTCTAGTTGTACCTCTAACCGCTCTCGTAATTCCAGTAAAACTAGTAGATGTCAGTCCTGTGTAAGATATTTCCTCTGTTCCTACTTGTATAAAATTTGTACCCGTGCTTGGAAAACCAGTTGTGCTAGCCACATTGATTGTAGTTCCTGATCCACCTGTTCCAAAAGCATCATTGTTTAATCCACCATTTAAAGTAGTAGTTTGTGGGTTAGTGACTGTGCCACCCCATTGAGATATACCATAACCAAAAACTCCAACCTGTTCAGCTGGCCCTACGTGATAGTATTGAAAAAAAGTTATACCCCCAGAAGTAGTTGCTCCTGTTCCAGTTTCGTTAGAATCAACAGTTATCTGTAAAGTTAAAGTTGAAGGTACAGCAGTAACCATAAATTTTTTATCGCAAAAAGTTGCAGAAGAAAAATTAGAACCTGTAATGGCAGTGAATGTAGATGCATCACCAAATAATATAATGTCACCAACTTTAAAATTATGTGCACCACTAAAAGTAATAGTTACAGTTGGTTGTCCGTTAGTCGTGCTAAATGCATTTGTAAGAGCTGTACCTGATGGATTAACCAAAGGGTGTATGTCATAATAAACACCTCCAGAGTACACATATAAAATTCTATTAGTTCCTATAACAGCATATTTAATACCTTCTTTGTTAACCATGTGATGTAAACCTCTGGCAGCACCAGTCAATTTACTGTCTCCTAATTGAGACCAACCACCTATTTTTTCTGGAGTGCCGTATCTAAAACGTACATTTGAACCACCTGTCCACTGAGATTCAGCACCGGTGGATGTGACTTGTTTATTAAAACCTGGTAAAAACCCTAATTTTTGTAACATAAAACCTATTATATTGCTATTATAGCTAAAATCTACTATTTTCTTATACGTGTTAGTAAATAAAAATCTCTTTTATATTCACATTCCAAGAACTGGTGGTCGTTTTATAAGTCATTTGTTTATAAAAAACAAATTTAATTGTGAATTTCATCAATTTATTAATTACTATGATGACCCTTTAAAAAAATTAATTGAAGTTCCTCATTTAGAATATCCATATTATGGGCTTTTATATAATCATGAAACTATGACTAAGTTTTCCGTGGTCCGTGATCCAGTAGACAGGTTTATATCTATGTTATCTTGTACAAAACCTACTGAACAAAACTTAGATAACATATTTAACAGCCAACAAAGTTTAGATGAGTTTATAAATTATAGAATTACAAAAACAAAAAGTAATTGGTTTGTGCCACAATGCAAATTTGTATCTCATGACACAAAAATATGGGCCTACGAAAAAGGTTTACAAAACAATTTTTTTAAATGGATGAAAGTTAACTTTGATATTAAATTTAAAAATACTGATATAAAATATGACAAAGTTGAGTATGATTTTTATGACAAGATAGAACTATCTAATAAACAAAAAGACCTTGTTAAAAATTATTATTACCAAGACTATAAAGTATTTACTTTATAAACACCCACGTATCATCCCACACCACAACATTATTTTTTATTTTATTGTCTTTTAAAAAGTTATGTAATGCTTCCATGATTGTAGGATTTCTAGCATCATGTCCTGCATAGATACCACCTTTTTTAACTTTACAATACCAATCAGTTATTTCTTTATAAGCTTGTTCATAACTAAGATAACTGTCAATAAATATAAAATCTAATTCATTGTTTTTTATTTTAGACAAAGCTTTGTTAGTTGTCATTTCTAACATTTTAACTCTGTCTTCTACCCCTGAGTATTTAATATTATGATAAGCTAAAAATTTTACAATTTCCATTTCTTTTTGATCTCTAGAATAATAGTCGGTAGCTATGTGGTCTTCATAAGGTTGGAATGCATCAACACCATACATTAATTTTACATTAGGTAAAGCTTGTAGTACAGCTAACATACTTTGAGCTTTGAATGTACCGAGCTCACACCCTATTAGATTTTTACCATGTGTTCCTATTAAAGGAATTAAACTTCTTATGTCTGCACCAGGTACATCAAACTTATATCTTTCAACCATTCAATATCCATCCTATCACATTAAGATTAAAAGGCATAGCATATTTAGTACCTTGTTTTAATGTCCCTGTTCCGTGTTCCAAGAGACCAGAAAAAAACAACAGCATATTCTTTTTAGGTAATATCTTTAGTTTAATATCAGGAAATTCTATAGGTGTTGTAGAATCGGTCAAATAGATAATACCTGAGTAATCTACATTGTGCACATGAAAAGAAGTACTGTCTCCTTTTTTCATCTTAATACCCCACGCATCTTCTACGTTGCATTTAGGTATGTTTATATTTTTTTCATTAAAGGTAGCCGTTAAAAGTTCTTGAAATTTTGGATCTTTTTTAAAGAAACTAAATTCTGTCATATCACCCTTGACGTTAGTTTTACCTTTTAAGGTAGTAGAAAGGTTATTGTTTATTTGATTAATAAAGTATTTAGTATCTAGCTTATCGTAAATCCCTTGATAAAATCTTACAGGTTTAACTATCTTACGATCTATTAACTTGGTTTGTTTTAATTTCATCTTACTATTTCACCACAAAACTTTACCGATATTCTAGGAATGTATGGTTTATTAAATGCATTAGCTCTATGTATTTCTGCAGCATTAAACGTAAAGACTCGACCATGTTTAAAAGAAATTTTTTTATTTTGAGTCTTGTTTATAAACTGACCTCCAGGGTTTTTAGGCAGCTCTTCATTACATAACATAAGTATAAATACTTGATGGTTAGAATTGCCATCACAATGAAACGTGCCATCAGATCCATAGAATTGTAAGTTAGCAGATATTTGTTTTAGATAAAGATCAACATTAAAAGACTTACATAAATGTTCAAACAAATTAATAAACTTAGGAGTAAGGGACGTGGTCTTAGCCGTGTAATTATTTTCTCTTAAATATATATCGTTACCCATTAATAGATGAGTTCCTTTTTCTCCATATGGAAAAGTATATCTGTCGGCTATATTGTCAGCATACCAAGGGCTCTTTAATAAGTCATGGTATAATTCATCAACAAATCTTTTATCTAAAATTTTATCTAGAATATGCATTACATTTCAAAAAAATCAGAATGTTTTATAGATTGTTTAAAGTTAATTTTATTTGTATCCATGTAGTCTTTCATAGACGGAAACGGATTGTAAAAAGTCATATCTTTCTTTTTTTTAATTAGACCTAAAGCATGGCTGACAACAATATGACCAATGTAAGTAAAATACAAATTGCCTTTTTGTGATAATAGATCTGGTATTGTAAAAGAACCATCTTCTATTTTTTTTATTATAGGTTTTAATTTTGCAGGCATGACAGTATTCTTTCTAAAGTTTTTCCAAAACAAACTGTCTTTTCTTTTTGTCATGTAATGTAAATATAAAAAGCTCAATATGTTATCATTGTTTTCTGCTACAATCTCATTGTATTTATTTAAAGATCCTTGATTTAAAGTTTTAATGTCTGATAAAAAATGTTGGAGTAACTGTAGTGAAGATAGAGCTAACCAAATACTAGTTGCTTCTAATGGCTCAGTAAAACCTGTGCTTAATCCAACAGCTAAACAATTACTTACCCATACCTTTTCATGCCTTCCTGCATCAAATTTAAATGACGGTCGTAATGGTTTAAGATCCTGTTTAAAATATCTACTAGCTTCAGCTATGGCCTGGTCTTCATTAATATAATCGGAATCGTAAATGTAGCCCGATCCCCATCTTTCTTGTAAAGGTATCTTCCACACCCAACCGTATTTCATTGCTACCGCTTCGGTGTAAGGAATTAAATCTTTGTCGTGTTTTAATTTAAACGGAACTGCTCTTTTCATAGGTAGATGTTTTTGATAACTTACCCATGGGGTATTAAAATGTTTACCTACTAGAAGTCTAGCAAAGCCACTACAATCAAATATAAAATCACAATCAAATTTTCTTTTGTCAGTTAAAACAATAGATTTTATTTTATTTTTACCGATAGCTTTTTTATACTCACCCTCTATTCTTTTTACACCTCGTCCTATAGCAATAGACTTAAGATACTTAGCTATTCGGTGCGCATCGAAATGTAAAGCATAAGTACAATTGTTAGGATCGATTCGATTGGCATAACTTATTTTATTGGCGTAAAGAAAATTATCTATGTTTGCATTTTTATTTAAAGCTTCGTGAAGTAAATAACTAGTTTCATCTCCTGTAAAAGGATGAAAGTATTGTGTGTTATCTCCATTCCAATTTTTAAAACTAATACCGTTTTTAAAAGTACCACCAGTTTTTTTAATTAGATCTAATGGATCTATGTCTAAAAAACGTAAACTTTCTATAATACCCGGAGTAGTACCTTCTCCTGCACCTAGTATGCCAATCTTATCTGACTCAATTAAAGTCACATCGTGTCCGTAAAAATATTTATTACAATACAACGCTGTAAACCAACCTGCAGCTCCTCCGCCTAGTATAAGTATTTTCATATATCGTATCCTTTATATTTATTTATAATAGATTGAGGCAATACATCTTTGTAAGAATACTTTCTTTTAGATATATCGTCGGTTCTAATTGTATGAAGTGAGTATCCCAATACATCGTCATTATATTTTATACCGTTTACTTCAAACTGTCTGAGCTCTTTCAACTCAACATTTGCATGCAAATGTTGACTCAATTCTTTTAAGAATAATTTAGTATTATTTACTAGATCATCATAGTAAAAAATTCTGTAATCTTCTTTGTTTTCTATTATATTTTTATTACTAATAAGATAATGCATCATAATGCCCGACCCATAACCTGCACCACCGTGATGATACATTAAAGAATGACATCTTTTTTCTACGTCTTTTACCTTTTCCGCTAATACCATAGACGCTAGACATTCTAATATAGGTCTATGTAGGATTATGAATTTAGGTTTTTGGTAAACTTTTTTTAAACATTTAAGATTAGCTGGAGTGCCCCAAGGACCTCTATCTATGACATGTGTAGATCTCCAATCTGCATAATAGTTATTAAATACATTAACAGATATATTGTCTAAAGATTTTTGATCAGGAAAATTTTTATATATTTCAGAATCTTTTAACGTTTCTAAATTATACATGACGTCAGTAAGAATTGTGTTAGCTGACATTTTTACATAAGGGTTTTGATTTATTATAGATCCTAGAAGCGTGTTGCCTGCACGAGGAAGTGATGATAAAAAATACATATTCATTAAAGTTTATAATCTACACTCATAGATATACCTGCCCTAGGCCCCTTGGCTTCTACTCCGTGCCAAGTTTTTTTAGGTATATAAAGTAAGTCTCCTGCATTAAGTTTTATTTTTCTATCGTCAAATATCCAGTTGGATATTCCTTTCACTTGCCAGAAATAAACATCCACGCCGTCCCAATGTCTACCCATGGTGTCACCTTCACACAAGTTAATGTACAAATGAGCATCATCTAAGTTTAATTTTTTAAGAACTGGTTTTACTTCTTTTATTCTTTTAGCTTGATGGGATATTAAAAAACCAGGGCATTTATGTTTAACTATTTTTTTATTTTGTATAGACCAATTTAAATTATCTAAAATAGTTTCCCATGACGGTACGTTTACATTGTATTTTTTAGTGTGTTTAATCATGGAAACAGCTGTTAAATGATATTATTGTTTTTCTTTTTGTACTTTTAAATTTAGGTGAAGTATGCAGGACATGTCCTGGCAAAGTAACTAACGTTCCTTCTTCGGCTTCAATAGTAGTAATCTCATCTGTAAAAGGATTTTTTATTTTTGTAAGCATAGATTTTGCTGGAGCCTCCACATAATAAATATTGGTCCAATTAGTTTTATCATGTCTATGCCAATTGTGATAATCCATTTGTTTGTATTGTTGATACCAACCGTTCCAAATAGACCATTGTTTAGCTTTTAATTGTTTAGTTATTTCAAACATTGTAGGTCTTATGTTTTCATAAAAGTAAGTTAGGTATTCTCGTTTATGGTTTTTAGGTAAATTCCAATCCGTTCTTGTAATACATTCTGTATTTGTAACAAAACGATTTGCTGGCATTTTCTCTATTAGCTTTAATAATCTTTTGTTAAAAGATTTGTAACCATCAATAGAATTTAACACATAAAAATCTTGGAAATATTTTACTTTCATACAAATGTAATTACAGCTACTACCCTTCTTTGCATTGGTTTACAAAATGAAGCTGTGTGATAGTATTTACCATCCCAACATACAGCCTTGCCAAACTCTGGTTTTATTCTTTTAAGAATTTTTAATTTTTTTGTAACATCTAATACTGTTTTTTTACCATTGTAAATTTTATCAAATATTAAAGTATCTCCTGACGTATCATTTAGGTACAACATAAAAACTTTATGGGAAAAATCATGGTCTACATGTGGATCACCGTTTTTATATTTACCATGAAAATGCGTAAGATTAATACATGCTCTAGTTACTTTATCTACTTTTATCTCATGTTCATCTACAAATCTTTTAAACATATTTAATATGTGAGGAGTAATATCAGAATTAAATACAGGCTCACCTTTAGTGTGATCGTATCTTTGTATTAAACCATGAGAAAAAAAATGAAACTTGTTAGATGTAGAGCTTGGTTGAAAATACCAAGGAAAGTTATCTCCTAAAACAGTTTGTTTAAGTTGATGTATTTCTTCGTCAAATAAAAATTTTTTACTTTCTGTAATCATTTAAAAGGATCTCCTAACGCCCATGCAACTAAAGCATATCTTGTTCCTTTTTTTACAGGTTTAACTGTATGCATTGTAGGACTAGGAAATACTACAACACTTCCTTTGTTTTTAAATTTAATAGGTTTAAAATCTACTACCTTACCTCTTTGTAATGTTCTAAATATAAAATCACCACCAACATAATTTTGTTTACTAGAAAGATTAATAGACATGGATAATTTTCTTATTTTACCATTGTCAAAAGGTTCTGTAAGAGTATCCTCATGCCAATAAAAATGATCATTTTTATTGTATTGAGCTAATTGTATATCTTCAAGCATATCAAATTGATAACGATAACCACCCTTCTGATTAGCTTTATCAAAATAAGGTAATATTAAATCATGAAACAGTTGTGGTTTTTTCCATACTACTTGACCTCTGCGTTGTTTATAATCTGATTTAACCTCTGCTAATGTAGCTTTAGTTTTTTTACTAGATTTAATTAAATCAATTATTTCATCACAAACACTTTCTTTAACAGCTCTGTCAAAAACGTAACAAATATTTTTATGAAGCATTGGGTAGTATCCAATTAAACCAACCAGTAATTATTTGTTTAGTTCCATTAAAATCTATTACACCTTGATGGGTAAACGTCCAATCCGCTGGCCATATTAAAGTCAATCCTTTTTTTCCTTCTTGATAATAATCTTGGTATTTAAAATATGTTCCATTACTATCTGTTAAATAAGTCATAAATACTAGTAATCTAGTAAAAGTATGGTTTTCTCTTTCAAAATGAGGTTTGTAAAAACCTTGCCCAGGTTTGTATTGTTGGATATTTATAGGCTCTACTATACCCCATCTGTTAGTAGCTTGTTCTAATTCCGGGTATTTAAACTTGTATGTATTGGTTACTTTAATTAAGTCATTGCTATAAAGTGGTAAGTCATCATAAAGTTCATCAGGACTAAAAGATAAATCTCTTGACTCTTTTACGTCAGCTTGGACCAAACCCTCACCACACGTACCTTCTTTAATTCTTTTTTTACTTTTTTTGTAGTACTTAACTACTTCGTCAACAGCTTTAGAACTAATAGTTTCAGAGTGAAGAAACAAAGGACTTTTCATATTTTTTAATTACCTCTAGTGGCACTTTTCTAATAAACTTGTGTTTTATAGATTTAATTTTGTCAGTCCTTATTTTAGTTTGTTCGTGTTTTTCGTCTATCTGATCTAAATCCTCATACCTATGTTTTTTATAATAAGGTATTTTTAAAAACTTATATAATTCTTTAACAATCTTTTGAGGTTGTTTACAAAAATCATGGTAGTTAATAATCAACACATTTTTTTCTTTAACTTCTTTTAAATAATTTAAACCTAAAACAGATTTACCAATCGGTCCAGATTCATGCATTAAATAATCACAAAAGTTTTCTACATGATGTGGTTTAGGTCTAACAACTCTACAAAAAGATTCTAGTATTTCTCGAAGTGGTCTTACCAAATATATAAATTTTCCTTTGTAACCCATGTACTTTAACAATTCATAATTAGCAGGTGTACTCCAAGGGCCTCTGTCTATAATAGCTTTAGCTTTAGAATCTTTGTAATAGTTTTGAGGAATAGCACTTAATACATTCTTAAAAGATTTTTCATCTTTTTGTTCTTGATAAATAGTTCCTTCTTGTAAAAGATGCATGTTGTAAATCATTTCTGGTACAATACTGTTAGGACTAATATTAAGTTCTGGATTTTGATTTATAATAGATGTTAATACGGTATTACCGCATCGCATGTAACCACATAAAAAAAACATATCTTTCTTCATATTTTAATATCCCATGATATAATTGTCCTCTTTATACTCTTTTTAATTGGATTTGTAAAGTGCAATATGTGTGCAGGAAATATTATAATGTCTCCTTCTTTTATTGTAGGTGTGACAATTACGGTTTTATTAGTTATCGGATCATTCCAAGGTTGAATAAAAGAAGTTCCTATATCGGTATCAAGATACAGTATTGCTGAATATCCTAAACTTCCGTGGGTGTGTGGTTGGTGAAAATCATTTTTATGATATTGAACAGACCACATATCGGTAACAGAAAATTTACCTATTACATTTTTTATGTCATTCATTTCTACTTGCAGTATTTTTAATACTTCATTTTTATATTTAGAAATTTTTCTATCTGTTTTTATATTGTCTTCCTTATACCTCTGTCCTAAAAACTTATTTATTCTAGCTTTTTTAACTAACCAGTTTTTACAATTAAGTTTGTGATAAGGTATACTAAATAAAGGTTCCATTATTTTTGTGTAAATAGTTTATTTCTGGCATATATAAATATTTAAGATCGGTTGTATTTAACATCTCAATAGCTTGATTATAATTATTAATCATTGGTTTACCGGCAATATTTAACGAAGTGTTTAAAAGTACAGGACATTTTGTTTTTTTATACCATGCTTTTAACAACCTATAAAACATAGGATTTTGTGTTTGTGTTAGCGTTTGGACTCTACAAGTATTATCAACGTGTGTTATGCCAGGGATAATTTTAGGTTTTTTTACTTGTGCAGTATAACTCATAAAAGGTGTTTCTTCTTTAGGTAAATCAAACCAATGTTTATAGTGTTCTTTTAATACTGTACCGGCGTAGGGTCTATACCATTCTCTTCTTTTTAATTGATTTACTATTTCTTTTGCTTGTGGATTCATGGGGTTAAACAATAAAGATCTATTACCCAAGGCTCGAGGACCTGCTTCTTGTTTTCCTTGAAACAATGCAACTATATTATTATTCAATAATAAATCTACTATCTCATCAACATTAGTATTTTTATCTAACAACGGATAGTCTGTCTCTAATCCTAAATACAAATTATCATATGGTTTAACTTTGATATTGTTATCCATGGCTGCCAGCAAAGCTAAACCCATAGATGTTCCTCCATCGTGAGCTATAGGATCTACAAATATATTTTTATAATGTCTAATAGCATGACCGTTTGATTGACAGTTTTGAAAATAACCACCAGACAAACATATATTAGCTTTTTTATTTTTTCTTAATATTTTTTCTATTCTATTAATAACAAGTTCGTTAGATTCTTTTTGTATACTATGTGTTATTTTATACTTATCATGATTTAATTTTATCATCATCTGCCACAACAAACTTTGATTAACTTTATACAAATCATTGTTTTTATAATAAACAGGAATGTTTAAACCTGTGTTACTATACGAGGACAAACCCATTACAGAACCTGGTTCGTTAGAATCTAAATATTTTGCAGCATATTTAAAAAGTAAACCTGGACTCATACTTTGTATGCTGTGTATGTTTTCTGTATAACTTTTATCTTGACCAACACAAACTTTCCATTCTAAACTAAATTTATTGTTTTTTATTTTATAAATACTTTCTATTTCAGGTCCTATGTTTTTTCCCTGCCAATAAAAAGGAGTACCACTTCCATCCATAACTAAACAATAAGCATCTTTATATCCACTATTAAAATAAGCAGAAGCTGCGTGTTGTAAATGATGATGTAGATTATATTGAATGCTATTATAGGTTATGTTGTATTTTTCACAATTTAAGGAAATAAAATTTTTGTATTGTTGTGCTGTTTCATGATTAAGTTTAGCATGACTAAAAACAATTATATCGTAATATTGATTAGATAATTCTTTCCATAAAAATTTAATATTGTGATCTCTTTTAACACCAGACAGCATGGCTTCTTCTTGATAGAAAGTAATACGATTGTTATCTATGATACAAGCACTAGCATCATGTGCACACTGTAAACCTAATATTTTCATTGTGTAATTTTTGTATTCCAAGCTAAACTAATTCTATCTTCATCACTTTTATTAGATTCTACAGAGTGAGCTAACCAACTAGGAAATATTATAAGATCATATTTTTTAGGAACATAACGTATTTCTGGAGAATTAAAAAAAGGTTGGTTGTTATATTTTAATTCACTTGTTCTAAGATGAAGTACGGGAGTTTCAAATACTATTGCACCAGAATTTTGAGGAACTTGTATGTAATATACTAATGAAAAATCCTCACCTCCATGAGTGTGTAATGCATTAAAAGATTCTTTTTTATTTATATTTATCCAAGGTAAATGATTATTACAAGACCATGGTTTTAACAGTCCTATTTCTTCAGCAAACTCTGTAAAATATTTTTGAGTGCTTTTTATTAAATCTTCTAATAACTTATCTTTTAAAAAGTCAGATTGATAACCTGATCTATTACTTTTTTTAACTCCTTCAAATTTATTAACTTGATAAGCTAATTTTTTTAAACTGGCATTTATTTTTTTATGAGATTTTTTTAAATTAAAAATAAAAAAAGGAGTGCCAAATAAATTATAAATCTGTCTTTCATTACTCACGAGTGTTTTATAACACAATTATATTATTTGTAAATTAAAGAGAAGGACTCCAGGCCGTACCATTCCAAGTTCTTTTAGAGCCATCGTTGTGCCAGCCCCACCAGACTTGGTTTTCTTCGTCCCATTGAACAGGTATTCTGTTTTCTGGTAAAGTAATTTCATCTCCATCAGTATTTGTTACAGTTACGTAATTTATACCTTGGACAAATCCATTTTCATTTGTAGGATTTACAGGTCTTTGAGTAACAGGATCTAGGATAGACTCAAAAGGATCACTTCCATAATATCTTTGTTCTTCTGTAGGTTCTGTTATAGGTGGTTGCCATTGATAATTTCCATCTAGCACCCAACTATCAAAAGGTTTAGGATCTATAAAAACGTCGTTTGCTGGGTCATACGTGCCCCCTATTTTAGCAGCATTGCCTCTGTAGGGATCACCTGCAGGAGCATCTATAAATCTACCATTTCCCACAGTCCACATTGAATATTTTTTAATATTGACAGTTTGATCGTTTAAAAGATTTCTTAAAAATTCAACACCTTTTGCTTCGTTTTCTACGCCGTCTACAGCGCAGTCTATATCAGAGACTCTGTATAAATCAGTTACCACATTATTGCTATCTAGTTTACAAAAATTTGCCATATTAAGCTATCCTATAACTAATCCAAACTGCACCATTTGCTCCGGTTCCGCCGCCAGCCCAAGAATAGCCGCCTCCGCCGCCAGCTCCTGGACGCTGTCCGCCCCCGGCTTGCCAGTTTCCGCCGCCACCTGTTCCGCCTGTACGATAGCCACCTCCGCCACCAACTAACGCTCCAGAGTTTGGATCGTCAGCATATTGAGTAACTCCCGGTCCACCTGTAGGTCCACTAGGCGCATTTCCTCCTGCCCCAGCTCCTGATCCTGCTGATCTCGATGCTCCAGATCTGCTTGATCCACTAAAGTCAGCATTGTTTCCACCGTTTCCGCCTCGGGCACCGCCGCCGTTTCCAGCGTTGGCCGTAGTGCTAAATGCAGTTGTGTTTCCTCCAGCTGCACCAGCAGAGCCTTGTTGTGCTCCGTTACCGGTTTTTGGTGCACCTGTACCCACTGTAAAGTTGTATGTACCTGTATTAATTGTTGTTCCTTGTTGATTTAATCTTACAACAGCAGCACCGCCACCCGCTCCATCTGGAGCATGAACCGATCCACCGCCACCAGATCCACCGCCACCAGCGATAAATCTATTAAAGACATTGAAACCAGGTTTAGATGGTACTTTCGTTAGTTCAAAAGCACCGCTAGTATTAAATTTGTGTAGTTGATATTCGTTACCACCGCTAGTAAAAGTACTAACAGTTCCACCATTGGCTAAGATTATGTTTAGTCCGCCTCCGAATCCAAATCCTCTGGCTGATCCACCACCTCTTGTACTTATTAATGGCATAATCTCTATCCTCCTATTCTATTATGCAAACTGCGTTTGAGCTGCGAATACTGTGAATGCTGCGTCTCCAGTTTTTATAATTGTATATGAATAGACATCTACAGAACTCGCATTACCTGCAGATGGAGCTGAGCCACCTTGCCATTCTGGAGTAACTGTTGATCCATCAATCTGAACAACGTTATTGTAATAAGGAGTTGAACCTTGAGTTACTAAATGAGCGATTGTAAGTGATTCACCTGTATCCATGATATTGTTTAAGGAGTTTGAACCATCACCTCTAATATTTAAAGTGTAGTTTGCTGCAGCGTTTGTTGTAAAATATAAAACTGCTTGAGTAATTACATCAAAGGTTATTGTCCCCGTAGCTGCTGTTGCGGCTATTGTAGCTTTTTCTGCTAACTGTTCAATTTTAGAAGCACCTAATGTAACCCTACCTAATCCTTTTGGAGAAAGGTTAAGATCAACATTTGTTTCACCAGAAGCTGTAATACTAGGTGCATTACCTGTAGCAGCATTTGCTAATGTAATTTCATTAACAGCTGATCCTGTTGCAGTAACATTAATTAATTCATTTCCACCTGTGTCTAAAATTGCAGTTCCAATTTTAGGGCTAGTTAAAGTTTTGTTTGTTAAAGTTTCAGTTCCTGTAAGAGTTACATCACCAGTTCCTGATGGTAAAGTGTAAATGTCTGGGTTAGTGCCATCATTTGCTGTAGCAAATACAACTGCATCGCCTTTATCAGTTGCTGAAAAAGTAAAAGTATCTCCTGAACCAGACACATATTTAAATTGTACTGTGTAAGCACCTGATGTTGAATTTCTGATGTAAAACATTTTTTCTACATCTAAAGGAATTGTTACAACTCTAGCTCCAGAAATAGTTCCTGTAAGTTCAATCATTGCATGTTGAGCTGTTCCAGTAGTGTTTCCATCAACGATTGTTAAAGCTGTTGGTGTTCCTGAGTCAGTTACAGCTTGTGAGTTAAAACCACCTGTTAACTGTTCAAATAAAGATAAATTGTTATTAGTTTTTGTTCCCCATGTACC
>CENZ01103721.1_pt1 | contig 15725 bp, 14 predicted proteins | sample 361341 | NCBI WGS metagenome assembly CENZ01 (sample SAMEA2619782, study PRJEB7988) | marine metagenome | biome: marine biome (ENVO:00000447); feature: deep chlorophyll maximum layer (ENVO:xxxxxxxx); material: "saline water (ENVO:00002010), including plankton (ENVO:xxxxxxxx)" | depth 50 m
TAGAGACGACGAGTTAGCACACAGTAGCATTAGGTTTAGTTTTGGCAGGACAACTACTGTAGAAGAAGTAGATAGTGTTGCAGAAACAATGCTTAATGTAATTGGCAAACTTAGAATACTATCTCCTCTGTGGGACATGTACTTGGACGGTGTTGACTTTAGCAAGGTTAAATGGAATGCTCACTAAAGAGGTAAATAATTATTATGGCATATAGCAATAAGGTAGTAGACAGATTTAAAAATGTACTTAATGATCCTGAAGCACACGGTGTTGGAAGGTTTGATCCTAACGATCCAAACATTGCTACTGGTATGACAGGTGCACCGTCATGCGGTGATGTAATGAAGTTAGACCTCAAAATTAATCCTGACACTGATATAATTGAAGATGTAAAATTTAAAACATATGGGTGTGGAAGTGCTATTGCTAGTTCAACCATGTTTGTAGAAATGCTTAAAGGTCTTTCGATGACTGAAGCACTAGAAATAAAAGATAAAGACATAGCCGATGCTTTAGAACTTCCTACATTGAAACTACATTGTTCGATACTAGCAGAAGAATCAATTAAAGAAGCAATAGAGAATTGGGATAATAAAAAATTAAAAAGAAAACACAATAACGGTCCAGAATAATGCCAGTAAAATTTAAACCATCACAAAAAATTAGAAATAAATCCACAGGTAAAACTGAAACTCAACACTTTTATATGAAGTGTATCTCTACACAAGAGCTAGTAGACTATATAGGTAGCAGTAATGCAAAGCCTAAAACTATAGTAAAAGTAAAAAAAGAACTTACTAGTAGATCTACTAGAATTTAGATAAAGGTAAGTCTGTGTTTACAGGCAAATCCCATACTTGTTTCTGTTCTACACCTTTGCGTTGAGCAAAACGTTTAGCATCACAATTAGTACACACATGGAAGTAGTTATTGTTTAACCGGCTTGAGTTCATCTTTTTTAGATCCCTGGTAAATACAGTATCACAGTTATCACACTGTAGGTGAACAACAGTTTTTTCACGAAGATATTCGTGTTTTTTGCCAAGTTTACTCTGCCGTTTATAGTGAGTATGTACTTTTTCAGTTTTAATGAACATGCATGTATTTACTATTTTACATTAGGCTTGTAAAATTATTGGCTAAATACATTAGGAATAAGATACTTGGAGACATAGTACATGGCACGTAAGATTGTAGATATAGGCGCAATAGGTAACGATGGTACCGGCGATAGTATTAGAGATTCGTTTCGTAAGACGAATGATAATTTTAAAGAACTATATAGCTCACTAGGACTTGGTGAAAAACTTACTTTTATTGCACTTGACGATACTCCTACTACATTTTTAGGTCAAGAAGGTGCTGTACTAGCGGTTAATCCAACAACAGACGGATTACAATTTAAGCAAATTACAGCAGGTTTAGGTATCACAGTCGATGATACTTCAAATGCAAACCAGATTATTGTTGCTACTGAGTTTAGTGAAATCTCAGGTGACCCTAGTCCACAGCTAGGTGGTAACTTATCTGTTGCATCAGGTGGTAACACATACCGTATTAAAGATATGGCTACTCCTGTTTCAAATGATGAAGCATCAAACAAAGCATATGTAGATACAAAGATTTCAAGAGCAGGTATTGGTGCTATTGATCCGTCAACAGGTAATCCAAATGTAGCATTTGGTACAATGACTGGACCATTAATTTTAAGCAGAAGTCCAGAACCTGCAGATGACGAATTATATGATGGCTTAATTGCTGCAACAAAACAATATGTTGATAATGCATCATTTGGTAGTAAGGTAAACCTATATGTTGCTACATCAGGTCAAGATGAAAGAGTAGGTGTAAGTGAAGAACTACAAGGTAGAGCTCTTGCTTATGCTTATAAAACAATTGAAGCAGCATTAAAACGTGCTGAAGAAATAGTATTAGAATCATTAGACGATATTGGTCCTTATAAGAAACAACTTACATTTAATAACGGCTCAGGCACTGTAACACTTTCACAAATTGATACGTCACCTTCATCAGGTGCAGGATTTGTTGGTAGTGCAAGAATGAGTGTTGATACAATTACACTTAATGCACCAGGTGCAAACTACCAATCAGGAGATATTATTACACTCCAAGGTGGAACAGGTTCAAGTGCAACTATTGAAGTACTATCAACAGCAACAACACCAGGTGCTATCACAACATTCAAACTTTTAGCACAAGGTGATTACACAGTATTGCCTGGAACAAGCGGAGTTGTTACAACTTCTGATTCAACATTTGGTTTAGGTGCTACATTTGATGTAACATATAAAGTAAACGGTGTTGATATTAGCAGTGGTGGTAACAGTTACAGCTTAGTATCTGTACGTGTTGTAGGAACAGGATCAGCAGTAGGTGCTTTTGGTACAGCAGTTATATCCAGTGGTGTTATCACTGGTATTGATATTGCAGATGCAGGTAGTGGATTTACAACAGTTGGAACTGTTCAAGTTGACTTGCCAAGATTCTTATTAAAAACAGATGGCTATCGTACAGACTACACAGGTGATGTATTAACAGATACTCCGATAGCATTTAGAACAAGAGATATTAGAGAAGGTTTATACTTACGTGGTGAAACATCAGGCGCACTTGCGCAGATTCTTGCACACGAAGGAGCACTAGATAGTAACGGTAACGAAATATTTGATGTAGATATTAAGTACGGAACATTTATACTTGATGAACCTATTTCATATGGTGATATTACTAACCAAGTTCAAATTGCAGTACTTGTTGAAAGTGGAATTTATCAAGAAAACTATCCACTTAAAGTACCTCAGAACGTTGCAATCATTGGTGATGAATTTAGACGTGTTCTTGTTAAACCAAGACCAGGTACATCAAGTTCACCTTGGGCTTTCCAAAAATTTAGAAGAGATACAAACATTGATGGAATGACCATTGGTGCAGATTTGTATGCTCATCATTACCTAACAGACAAAACACAACCAGTTTATCCTAAAGTTGATAACAAAGGTGCTTACAGAAAGTCAGCAGCACTTATCAAACTTAATAAATCATTCATTCAAAACGAAGTTGTTGATTGGATCGATACGCAAATTGCTGGAAACATTGCACCATTTACAAACGCATATACATATATCAAAACACAATGTAAACGTGATGTAGGATTAATTATTGATGCTATGATATTCGACCTGAAGTACGGTGGATACAATAGAACTATTTCCGCAGGTTTAAAATATTATCAGACTGCAAGTGGTCGGAAAGCAATTACTACACAACTTTCACAAACAATTGCAGGACTTGAAAGAGCGCAGTTAGCAATTGATTATGTTATACAAAACTTAGCACTTCCAGGAACAGTAACTACAGCACTACAGGTTATTGATACATCATTTATAGCAGAAACAGGAACACAAGCAGTTGTTGCTGAACTATTTGATGCTATTGAAGATGTAATTGACGGATCAGGTAGTGTTAACTATCCAGAAGAGAACGACAAATTAGACATGTTCTTAATGAACGATGCTAATATTATTAGAGCTGTTACAGGTCAAGGACATGGCGGCTTTATGATGGTACTTGACCCAGAAGGACAAATCCTTGCTAAGTCACCATACTGTCAAGAATCAGCATCATTCTCAAAATCAATAAACAAACAAACTTTTGCAGGTGGTATGTTTGTTGACGGCTTTGCTGGTAACTTACAATTTAGACACGCTTCGTCAACAACTAACACAAGAATTGAAGTAACAGGACTAGACAGAGTACCACAGCTTCCTTGTTCGTTTATTGTTGATGATACAGTATTCAGAGTAAACTACGTTAGAGATTTTGTCTTTAACAAAAACGGCTCGTCAGCATCATTCATCTTAGATGAAACTACACCATTTACTAGAACTGCTGGACCTGTTACTGCTACAATTACAAACGCTAACCCTGCTGTTATTACTTCATCAGCACACAAATTACAAGAAGGTGCTGTTGTTAAATTTACAACAACAGGTGCATTACCAACAGGATTAGTTGTTGGTCAAGATTATTATGTTTCAGGTGTTAATTTAACAACCAATACATTCCAAGTTTCAGCAACACCAGGTGGACTATCAGTTGCAACAACAAGTGCTGGTAGTGGAACACACTCGATAGAAAGAATTTATGAAATATTGATGCCTGGTAACAGATCAATGTTATCAAATGACTTTACACAGGTTGCTGACATGGGTTACGGCCTACTTGCAACCAACGGTGGTTTAACAGAAGCAGTTTCAATGTTTACATATTACTGTTATGCATCTTACATGTCACTTAACGGTGCGCAGATTAGGTCCGTTGGTGGTTCTTCTGCACATGGTATCTATGCATTGGTTGCAGATGGTTCAGACCCACTTGAGGTTCCAACACCGACATCATTATATAACGACCTTGCACAAACAGTTTACTCTTATTTTCCAAGTGCAGGCTTTGCAAATACACAAGGCGGACTGTTTCTTTATGTTGATGGGTATGATTATTTGCCACTTAATAACTCAGAACTTGAAGTTGACCATGGTAATATAATTTACAGATACCCGGTTACGTCAGTTTCAACTGCTGACTTGCCAACAGGAGTTGCTAAACTAAACTTAACAAGTGACTCAACTGGTAACTTCGACGGATTATTTGCTGTTATTCCAGATAATACTAAGATGACACTACGTTCTAACTCACAAGTTACGTTAACTGGTGAACTTGTTGACGTTGCTACAAGACCATCAACTGGTTTAATATTACAAGAATACACAGATGTTTATCGTGTCTTACAGTTTGAGTCAGCATTAGATTCAAGAGGTAACTATGAAGTAGAATTTACAGCAGCAGCACCAGGTGTAGGTACATTCCTTGCAAGTATTACTGCAACAGCAGCAACAGGTAATGTTGCTACGTTTAGTCAGAATCACGGATTAATTATTGGTGATACTATTGTTCCAAGATCAACAGCAAATGGAATAACTTCAGGTACAACTTATCATGTTATTAGCGTTCCAACATACAACAGTGTTGTTTTAAGTACAAGTGCTGGAGGTTCAGCTCTAACACTAACCGATGGTACTCCAACTATTAAATGTGTTGTACCACACAAACTAAAATTCAACTATAGATTGAGCTTTACTTCTGCAGGTACTTTACCAGCAGGAATTGTAGCTGGTGAAACTCATTGGGTTAGAGAAGAGAACTTAACTGCTACCCAGTTTGAAATATCAACTGCTATTAATGGTTCAACACCTGTTACTACAACAGATACAGGAACAGGAGTACATTCAGCTATTATCGAAGGGTTGACTACTACGACTCTTAGAGAAAACTATAACTACATTGACTTAACATATTACAAGCCAGGTGAAGCAAAAGCAGGCACAACAAATACAGTTACAATATCAGTAGCTTCTCCAGCTGTGCTTACAAAAACTACACATAACTTTACCCAAGGTGATCCAATTGTTCTTACAACAACAGGTACATTACCAACAGGACTTAACACAAGTCAACACTATTTTGTACACACAGTTCTTGATGCAAATACATTTACTGTAAGTACAGAATATCCAACACTATCAGGTGCTGTACAAGTTGACACAACCGGTGTTCAAAGTGGAACACATTCATACTACACACCAACAGGTGCTGTAGGAGATAGCTCATTTGCTGTTGTTGCTGTTGCTCCTCAGGAAAGATCAAGGGTACAAGGAAGTACATTTGTATTCAACGGTGAAGTTTATGTAATTGACTTGTTTGAAGATGAAACTGTAACTGGTAATCCGTGGGCAAGAATTACACTTAATAGACCACTAGTAGATCCTCTTACACAATATTCATCAAGTTATACTATTAAATCAGCTGTTTCAAAAGACGCTGATGGTGCTAATGGTAAATTAACAATTAGAATTTCATTGACTCGTGTTACATCTCATGATTTACTTGAGATTGGTACAGGTTCATATGCAGATACTAACTATCCAACAGAGATTTATGGTCCATCAGTTAATGCGTTTAATCCTGATACAGAAACAGATGAACGAAACGTTGGACGTGTGTTCTATGTAACCACAGACCAATTTGGTAACTTCAATGTTGGACCTTACTTTAGAGTTGACCAAGGTACTGGTCAGGTTACATTCTCAGCAGCTATTGCATTGAGTAACTTGGACGGTATTGGATTTAAACGTGGTGTTCCAGTATCTGAGTTTAGTACAGACTCTGGTATGACTGACAACGCTGTTGATACAGTACCGACGGAGAACGCAACTAGACTTTATATTGAAAGACGACTTGGTACCACACACGCTGGTGCTCCAGTAACGTCAGCAAACTTAATTCCACCTATCAGTGGTGGCTTTATGGCACTGGACGGTTCACTGGCTATGAAAGGTCCACTCGACAGTGGTGGATTCAAACTTCTTAATGTTGGAGATCCAACAAATCCACAAGATGCGGTTAACTTAAGAAACTTAACATTTGGTAACCTACAAGAATTTACACTAAGCAATCTTGAATCAAATGATATACTTGTATTCACAGGCGATGGTAATAATGCTATTAATGCATCTGTTGTAGGTGATATTGCTTTAGGTATTGATTCAACTGCAAATACAATTGACGCACAAATTCAACCAGGTGTAATTGATAACGCTGACGTTAATGCTTCAGCAGCAATTGTACAAAGTAAATTGAGCATGTCAGATGCTCAAGTACGTGCAAATGATACAGGTATTACACAAGCTGACAAAGGTATTGCAGCATTTGATAATACATTCTTTACTGTTACAAACGGTTGGGTAACAATTACAGATGGCACGATTACAAAAGCAAAACTAGTAAACGTTACTGGTAAGAGTGTATTAGGTAATAACTTACTAAGTGCTAGTGCTCCTACAGATGTATTAATGACAACAGTTGTTGATCAAGGTGGCTCTGTTAAAAAATCACAATTTAATGCAACTGGTTTCTTAAGAAGAACAAGTAGTTCAAGTAATACAGCTGATGTTGATTACGGTATCATTGAAGCAACTGCTAATGCAAGTGCAAGTCAACTTGTTCAAAGAGATAGCAACGCAGATGCCAGTGCAAGAATTTGGAACGCTACAAGCTCATTTACTGTTAACGGTAACACAGCAGTAGGTTATGGTACATCAGGATCTGCAAGTTATGTAAGATTATATACAGGTTCAAGTGGTAGTGGTGGTTTATATTTACAGAACGGTTCACTTGCAACAGACAAGAGAAACTTTTATGATAACGACTATCACAAGTTTAGAACACAGAACGGTGTATCACTAGCACCTGTTGAAGCATCACAAATTATTACAACATCATTAACAACTGGTGGTAATACTACAGCAGGTACAGTAACAGGACGTTGGACATTAACAGGAACAACTCCAAGTGAATCAAGGTTTGAAGCAACTTATGCAGCTGACCTTGCAGAATACTACGAAGGTGACAAGGAATACGAAGTCGGAACAGTGTTAGTATTTGGTGGTGACAAGGAAGTCACAACTTCTAATAAGAAAGGTGATCCAAAAGTAGCAGGTGTTGTTTCAGATAGAGCAGCATATGTTATGTACGCAGGGTGTCCTGGATTTAAAAATCTTGTTGCGCTGCAAGGTAGAGTACCTTGTAAGGTAGTTGGCAAGATTGAAAAAGGTGATTTAATTGTGTGTGCAGGCATACATGGTGTTGGTACAGTAGCAGATGGTGATGTACGAGCAGGTACAATTATTGGAAAAGCAATTGAAGCATATGATAGCGATCATATAGGCACAATTGAAGTAGCGGTAGGGAGAAACTAATGGCATATAATACAAACATAACGCCAGGTAATCCACCACTCTTATGGGATAAGTTTAAAAGTGCATTAGATGAAGTCAATGCAAACTTTGTAACTATTGGTGCAACACTTGCTGGCGGCGAACAAAAAACAATTACTAATGCTACTCAGGCAAGTCCTGTTGTAGTTACAACTTCAACAGCACACGGACTTACTGATGGACAACGTGTAACTATTACAGATGTAGTAGGCATGACACAACTAAATGGTAATACTTATTATGCAGATGTACTAACAGGTAATACCTTTGCTCTTTATACAGACGCAGGAATTAGTTCAGCTGTTAATGGCACAGCATTTACTGCATATTCATCGGGTGGTAAAACACAAGGACTTAATGAATTCAGCACACTTAACTTAGAAGCACTTACAACTTCTGTTAAACCAGCAGCAGACTCTGTAAAAGTTTTAGGTGATGCTACACATAAATGGAAAGAAGTACATGTTGCTGAAACATTATCTTCAGCAGGTAACGAAGATAACGGCTTATACTTAGGTACAGCACACGTTAAAGGTGAAAGTGGTAAAGTTGATTTACCATTTGGTTCAACTATTAACGGTGACTTAATTATTGATCCTGAAAAAAGATATTTTAGATATATCAACTTAGATGATGGCGACATTGTTGAAGCTGATCATACAAATGATACATTATCATTTTACGGTGGCACAGGTGTACAACTAGTAGCAGGAAGTGATGCAGACAGTATTACATTTATTAACGATGGTGTAACACAAGCAATTGCAAGTACAGGTATTAGTGTTAGCTCAGCAACAGGCAATGTAACAATTACTAACACAGGTGTTACATCTGCACAAAACACAACTAACATTCCTAGCAGAGCAACCGGAAGAACACCGGGCGAAGGTATTTCAGTTAGTGCAACAACAGGTGCAGTACAGTTTACTAACACAGGTGTGTTAGAAGTACAACAAGGTTTTGGTATTACAGTTTCGACAGACGGTGCAACAGGTATTACAACTGTTTCAAACGGTGCTCCAGCAGTTCCAACATTCCAACAAATTGCTGTTGATGGACAAACAAGTATTGCAGCAGATAGTACTGCTGATATTTTAACGTTTGAATCTGGTTACGGTATTGGTATTACACTTGATTCACCCAACGATAAGATTACTATTGCAGTTGATCCGAAGATTGATATTACAGGATCAGTGTTTGCAGACGATTCAGGATTATTAGTTGACGGTGTGGAAGGTAAGATCATTGGCCCAGTAGATACAACAAGTTTAAGAACAAGTGAAATTACTATTGCACTTGGTAAACAAACAGGTAAAACAAGTCAAGGCGATTTTGCAGTAGCAATTGGTAACCTGGCAGGTGAAACAAGTCAAGGCCTTGGTGCAGTAGCGGTTGGCTATTACGCAGGTAAAACAACACAAGGCACAAGTGCAGTAGCACTTGGTGATCAAGCAGGTGAAACAAGCCAAGGTAACAGTGCAGTAGCAATCGGTGATCAAGCAGGTGAAACAACGCAAGGCGCAGAATCAGTAGCAATTGGTAAGGGATCAGGTGAAACAACGCAAGGTACATATGCTCAAGCAATTGGTAACAATGCAGGTAATACTAATCAAGGTCAAAATGCAGTTGCTCTAGGTAGTCAAGCAGGCGAGAATAATCAAGGTGCAAAAGCAATAGCCTTAGGACAGTATGCAGGTCAAACAAGTCAAGCCGCAAACTCAATTGTAATCAACGCAACAGGTAGCGCAGTAGAAAATACTACAGCAAGTAGTCTAGTAATTAAACCAATTAGAAATGCAGTTGGTACAACTATGCTAATGTACAATGCAACATCAGGTGAAGTATCGTACACAGGAAGTCCTGTGACTGATATTAAAGGTAGTGTGTTTGGCGATGATAGTACATTACTAATAGACGCTGTTAGCAGCACAATACCAGCAGCAGTGCTAAATGGTACCGCAACTATTGATATTAGAGGTTCGGTATTTGGTGATGACTCTTCTGTAGTAATTGATGGTGCAACAGGCACAGTTACAGGTAAGATTGCACCAAATAGTGCTGCTCCAAGTTCAGAATCAGAAGTAGCAGAAGTTGGCGAAATTAGAGTTGATGACAGTTATGTCTATGTCCGCAAGAGTACGGGCTGGGGCAAAATTGCAATCGGCGGTTGGGTATAGGAGCGGATAGATGGCAAAACTTACAGTAAACATTGGAACATCCGCAAACGATAGAACAGGCGATACTCTACGTGGGGCGTTTGAAAAAATTAATTCTAACTTTACAGAATTATATGTTGGACCACCACAACTAACACAGACTGAAGTAGATGCACTTACACCAGTGTTAGGTATGATGATCTATAATACAACAACAGGAAAGTTTCAAGGATACGCTGCTGATGCAAATGGTGACAGTACAGCAGGCTGGGCGGATCTACATTAGGAGTGACAAATGGCGATACAATTAATAAACATAGGTAATATTGTAAACGATGGATTAGGTGATGATCTGCGAACAGCGTTCCAGAAAGTTAATACAAACTTTTCAACACTTGAAACAGAATTAACAATTACTGCAACCAATACAGGTGCTAACGGTGTTAGTGTGTTTAAAGATAAAGTAGGTGCAAACTTAAACTTTAGAAAATTAGTAGCTGGCGCTAAAATGCAACTTGATGAAGGTCCAGAAGCTATTATCGTTGCTAGTACAGCACCAGATGCATTTACAAGAATTGATACAGACAGTGGTAGTATGTTGGCTAATACACACCAACAAATTACTCTAGAAGGTACTAGTGCGCCACAATCAGAAAACGGTTTCAAAGACATTGAAGTTACTGCTGTAGGCAGCACTATTAAATTTAAAACTATTGTACCTGTAACTGAGTACTTAACAACATACGATTTCGGACCTGTTGGAGCTTCAGGATTTGAAAATGCCATACAATTAGCACTGCAAGGATCTAATATTGATTTTGGTACACTAACGTATGATTCAGGAATCAATTTAGATGTTGGCGGCATATAGGGAGCGAAGTCTAAATGGCAATTACTTGGATAACGCCAGCAGGAGACTTAGGTACTTTCGAAGAAAGGATCACAGTCAACATTCCAATAGAGGCGTCTACAGACACTTCTAATCCAATCACATATTCTATAATTGCTGGTACACTTCCTGTAGGTTGTGTATTATCCCAAGGTGTTATTAAAGGTGCACCTGGAGAAGTTACAAAACATACAACTAAGAAATTTGTTATCAGAGCCGATGACAGTACTGGTGGGTGTATGGACAGAACATTTAGCATGTCAATTACTGGTGCAGACTTTCCAGAATGGATTACAACTAGAGGATATCTAAATGTTGGGCAAGGTGATGCATACTTTGCACTTGACGATTCTAAGATAGACTTCCAATTACAAGCAACAGACAAAGACCTTACAGCAGGGGAGACTCTAAGCTACTATATGGTGCCTAATAGCGGTCTTTTACCTCCGGGCTTGTCATTGTCCCAAACAGGAAAGATCAGCGGTTTTACGGAGCCTGTGCAGGCTGTAGAGTACAATGCAGCTAATACTGGAGCATACGATACACATTCTTTTGATACTGTTCCACTTGATATTGCAAAAAATACATCAACAGGATTCGATACGTACTTTTACGACACACAAAGATTTGACTATGCAGAAGGAAGTCAGATACCTAGAAAGTTAAGTAGAGAATATACTTTCAGTATCGCAGTTACCGACGGCATTAATGCTTTGCACAGAACATTTAAGATTTATGTTGTTACTGAAGAATTTTTAAAAGCAGATAACACATTACTACAAGTTGATACAAATTTATTCCAAGCAGATAATAGTGGTAACAGACAGCCACTATGGATTACAGATCCTTACTTAGGTAGATACAGAGCAAATAACTTTGTAACTGTTGCACTAGATGTTTATGATCCACCTACGTTGTCAGGTACAATAACTTATTTCTTGGTTGATAATAATCCAGACGGTACCGCAAGTACTATACCACCTGGTCTTACACTTGACACTGTGACCGGTGACCTTTCTGGTAAAGTTCCTTATCAAGCAGCAGTAACTAAAAACTATCAGTTCACAATGAGAGCTGTAAACTTTCCTGCGAACCTAGCAACAATTAATTACACACTTGTAGGTAATTGGAGCAGTACTAGAATCTATAATGTTAACGAAGCAATTGTTTATGATGGTATCATTTATATTGCTACTGTGCAAAATCAAAACAGATTACCTACTGACACAGACTATTGGGTACCGGGTGTTTCAACTGTTGAAAGAACATTTAATATAGACATCATAGGTGAAATAGAAAGTTCAATATCATGGATTACACCTTCTGATAGAGGAAGTATTAAACCCAATGAGCCTAGTAACTTATATGTCGAAGCACAAAGTTTACTATACGGTGGTAGAATATTATACACATTAGAAAGCGGAAAGCTACCTGAAGGATTAGAATTTTTACCTACAGGACTTATACAGGGTAAAGTAAAACAGTTTCAAGATAATCAAGGGCTTGGATTAACTAGATTTTATGAACAGGATAGTGCTGGAGAAGATTCTTCAACTCGTTCTAGAGATTTTAGTTTAACATTTGATCAACAAAGAACATCGTTTGACAAAGAATTTAAATTTACAATAAAAGCTCAAGATGGTGCAAACTTTGCTGAATCTACAAGAGAATTTAAAATTAAAGTTGTTGCTGATAACCAAACAGTATTCTCAAACATATTTGTTAGAGCATTACAATCAAAAGAGAAAAGATTATCATGGTTTAACTTTATTACCGACTCTACTGTTTTTAAACCTGCTGACATATATCGTTATGGTGATAAAAACTACGGAGTACAAAGTGAACTAACAGCATTACTATTTGCAGGGATTGAAAGTAATACAGCACAAACTTTTGTTTCTGCAATGGGCAAGAATCATTATAATAAACGCTTTACGTTCGGTGATGTTAAAAAAGCAGTAGCTAAAGATCCAACTACACAATCAACTTTATATGAAGTTGTCTATGTTGATCTAATTGACGATCTTGAAAAGAACGGTAAAAGCATATCACAGGTAATAGAACTAAAGGACGATATTAACAGTAAAATTATTGTTAGTTACGACAGTATCAGCATTGATAGCGATATTCCGTTAGTTAGTGATTCAGATCATCAAAGAATTTTTCCTAATTCAGTAAATAACATGAGAAAGAGAATACAAACTGTTGGGGAAAGAGATAGAGAGTTTTTACCTTTATGGATGAGAAGCATTCAAGAAACAAAGACTTTTGAGCTTGGATTTACCAAAGCACTAGTATTGTGCTATACAAAACCAGGGAAAGCCGACAGTATTTTAGCTAGAATCAAGCAAAAAGCGTTTGATTTTAAGTCTATTGACTTTGTTGCAGATCGCTATATCATAGATATAGTTGACGGACAGATTGAGGATAAATACTTTGTATTCCCGCAACGTGGAGAAAAGAAACCGTGAGTAATATAAATTATTTGAGCATAAACGAAAACTTTCCTGTAGCAGGTGCCGATAACGACACCCAAACATTCAGGGATAATTTCGATACTATTAAAACAAGTTTAAACACAGCCAAGACTGAGATTACTAGTCTTGAGTCAACTACTGCTAGATTATCTAATCCAGGCGGTGGGTCATACATTAATGACTTCCAACTTAACCAAGTTACTAGAGCTGTTATGGCAAATAACAGAGATAAAACTAATAATTTGGGTACAGTACCACTTGTTGGCGGAACAACTACAGAAATTGATTACCAAACTGGCTCTTATTTTATTATTAACGCATCATCTGCACTTAACTTACAGTTCACAAACTTTGCAGGAGATCCTGCAAATGGTGAAGAAACAGCAGCACAAGGTGGAGTAAGTAAAGTAACTTTAGAACTATATGCTTCAGGTGTTGGTGATAGAACTGTAACATTTACAACTACAGGCGGCACTGTGATTAAGAAAGATAGTGCTTTTCCAGCAACACTTACATTAACTTCTACCACTGATCCTGTGTTTATTGAAGTTTGGCGACACAGCCAAGAGTTCATTTACATGAGGCATTTGGGTACATTTAGTTAATATGTTTCATCCATTAGAAGAAGACTTGTCTGAAGTATCTACTAGTGATGTAGAGCTTAAACTAAGCGAATTGAACAAAAAATATTACCAAGCCCAGCGTTTAGGTAATAATCAACTGTTGACACAACTTCAAACTTTTGTTACAATATATAGAAATGAACTACGTCAGAGAGCAATACAAGCAAAATTTGACGAAGAACAAGAGAAAGATTTGGATCAACTGATAAATGTGGACTGAAAATAATACTACTGATCAACTAATTAAAGGCATAGTTAAGTATGGCCCTGACATACTTGAGAACTGTGTATGTAATGACGATCTAAGCAAATACAAAAATAAGATAGAAAAAGAGTTTCTTGACTATCCTCTTCCAAAACAATCAATAGATTCTACCAATTGGTTCCTTCCTTACAAATATCAAAACATGAACATTAAACAAAATTTGTTAGCCAAATGTTCCAATGATAGTGAGATGGAACGTGTAAATATAGAACTAGCCGAGTATGAGAAGCGAGATTTATTTCCGCTACTCAAACAGATGGCATATATAATAGATACACTTAGAGAGAAGAATATTGTTTGGGGTGTTGGTAGAGGAAGTAGTGTTGCTAGTTTTGTACTCTATTTAATGGGAGTACACAAAGTTGATAGTATTAAATACAATATACCACTAAATGAATTCTTTAAAGGAGAAATATAATGGCACTAGTAAAAAGTATGAGAGGTAAGGAAGTTGACATGGAGAAACTTAATCTCAAAAATGAAGAACTTCCAGCAGTTGGTAATGCTAAAGTAAATGCACGTGGCGACGAATTAGGTCCAGGTGGAAAAATTATTAGAACAAGAGAAGAAGTTCTATCAGATTACTACAAGCAGAATCCAAGAGCAATCAAAGAAGAAATCGTAAGTCGAAAAAAATAACTATTAGATAGGACAAGGCAAATGATCAAAGGTAAACTCACTCCACTTCACGATGATGTTTTAGTATACGGAATGCATTTCGGTGAAACTAAAACTAAAGGCGGTATTATCATGTCAGCCGACGATGCAAAAGCACATGGTGTTAAATGTCGTTGGGCTAAAGTTTATGATAAAGGTTCTGAGAATAAAGACGATTACCAAAAAAACGATTGGATCTTAATTGAACACGGTCGTTGGACAAGAAAGATAAAGGTAGACGATCCCGACCTCGGTGAGGTTGAGATACAGAAAGTTGAAAAGTCTGCAATCCTTGCTGTTGGCACGGACGACTTTGAACCTGAATTAGCTTACTGGGGACAACATTACAGTGATGGTTCTGTTGCTACATTTAACCCAGGTGACTTCGGTGCTCAATAAGCGTATTCTAAATCCGGCATTAATCTAAACGTCAAGGCCTTACGCGGGCCTTGGGTAGTGTTAATTGTAACTTCCCCTGATTTTTCATGGAACTCTATTTTCGTAATTCTAGCACGTTTATTGTTTTTACCGACAAGAATTTCTTGTCCTACTTCAAGGTTTAGTGAAAGATTTCTAATCATGGGTTGTTCTCCTATTAACCAGCGAATGCTGTTAAAAATATTTACCTTAGGGGTTGACAAGTATAAAGTACTATTATATAATAAAGCAATAAACAGTAAAGGAAATATAGATGTCTACAGTAGATCTAAACAAATATAAAGACTTTGTAAAAGAAGTAACATCAGAAGAGTCAAACGATTGGGCTTATACACAAGCTCGTTTACATGAATTAAATGACGAAGT
>CENZ01028197.1_pt1 | contig 15699 bp, 10 predicted proteins | sample 361341 | NCBI WGS metagenome assembly CENZ01 (sample SAMEA2619782, study PRJEB7988) | marine metagenome | biome: marine biome (ENVO:00000447); feature: deep chlorophyll maximum layer (ENVO:xxxxxxxx); material: "saline water (ENVO:00002010), including plankton (ENVO:xxxxxxxx)" | depth 50 m
TCATACGGACTATTCTATCAGTCCTTGAAGCGCTGCGACTAACGCTTTATAGGGTAGTTACACTGGATGGGAGGCCCCATGTCTACAGATCAGGCTTCGTTCCGGCGGCTGATTGATATAGGTATTGCGCTCAGTGCTGAACGTGACTCTGATCGGCTCATGGAACGTATACTGCTCGAAGCCAAGGATATGGGACAAGCCGACGGCGGGACGCTGTATATCCGCAATCGCGACGACCAGCTGGAGTTCAAGATCGTACGTACGGATTCGCTGGGACTTGCCCAGGGTGGTACCACCGGTAACGAGATATCACTCCCCCCTGTCAATATGTTCAGGGAGGATGGCAGTCCCAATAATCAGAATATTGTCACCTACGCGGCCAATACCGGTGAAACGATCAACATCGCCGATGCCTGCGACTCGGACCAGTTCGATTTTTCCGGGACCAAACGTTTTGATGAATCCACGGGATATCAATCCAAGTCGTTCCTGACCGTTCCTTTGAAGAACAACCAAGGTGAAGTGATTGGTGTTATCCAATTGCTCAATTCGCAGGATGGCGAAACCGTCGTGCCTTTCACGGCCGACGTGACACCTTTGATTGAAGCACTGGCGTCGCAGGCGGCGGTGGCACTTGAGAACAGCAATCTGCTGGAAGCACAGAGGGACCTGCTGAACTCCTTTATCGAGTTGATGGCAAGCGCGGTGGACGCGAAGTCACCTTATACCGGTGGGCATTGTCAACGGGTGCCTGAGTTGACCGAGATGCTGACCGAAGCGGCGTGTAGGGACACCAGTGATACTTTTGCCCATTTCGATCTTACGGAAGAGGAATGGCACGAATTGCATATCGGTGCGTGGCTGCATGACTGTGGAAAGATCACCACACCAGAATACGTTGTCGACAAGGCGACCAAGCTCGAGACGATTACTAATCGTATCCATGAGATTCGTATGCGATTCGAGGTTGCCAAACGTGAAGCGATCATCGACTGCCAGGAGAAGCTGCTGAAGGGTGAGGGTAATGCCGACGCGATCAAGGAAGCACTGGACGCAGAACTGGCTCAACTCGATGAAGATTTCGCTTTCATTGCGGAATGTAATCTCGGCGGCGAATTCATGGAAGATGAGCGTATCGAACGGGTCAAACAGATTGCCTCTCGAACCTGGACCCGTACTCTTCATGACAGGGCGGGTGTTGCGCATGAAGAGCTGAAACGTCGCGAACGGGAACCCGCCCGAGAGGTGCCCTGCGCGGAACCGTTGCTGGCGGACCGGCAGGATCATGTGATTGAACATGACGCGGTGGTGCACTCTTCAGATCCGGACAACCGCTACGGTTTCAAAATCGAGGTACCTGCACACAAGTACAATCTTGGCGAGATCTACAACCTGTGTATCGGTCGAGGCACGCTCACGGAAGAAGACCGATTCAAGATCAATGACCATATCGTTCAGACGATTGTGATGTTGGAAAGTCTGCCGTTTCCGAAAAATCTTGAGAACGTCCCGGAAATCGCAGGCGGCCACCATGAGAAGATGGACGGCACCGGATACCCGAAGAAACTTGAAGGTAGCGAGATGTCGATCGCGGCTCGCATTATGGCGATCGCCGATGTGTTTGAGGCCCTGACCGCTGTGGATCGACCCTACAAGTTACCAAAGACCCTGAGCGAATCGATTCGGATCATGAGCTTCATGGTCAAGGATCAACATCTGGATGGCGATCTGTTCAAGCTGTTTCTGAATTCGGGGGTCTACCAGGACTACGCGAAGAAATATCTGCTGGACAGCCAGATTGATGAGGTCGACATCAGTCAGTACGTCGCCTGATCGACGCGCTTGTTCTGCTCAAGGATCCCCGGAGGGTCACTTCAACAGTTCGGAAACATGCATCTCGACACTGTCAGCCAGCGACGCCAGATCGTAACCACCTTCCAGCGTTGACAACAGGCGTCCTTCGCAATGCTCATCCGCGAGACCTGCTATCAGCGCCGTGATCCAGCGATAGTCGTCTGTGCTCAGACTGAGACCACCGAGCGGGTCCTGCGCGTGCCCATCAAACCCAGCGGAGACCAGAATGAGATCGGGGTTGTGTCGCGGAATCGCCGGTAACCATGAGGCTTCGACGGCGCGACGAAAGTCCCGGCTACCCGTGTTGGCTGCGAGCGGGCATGGCACCACATGTGGATTGTGGTAGTCCATGTAACGCATCGGGTAGAAGTCCTCCTGGAAGCTGGAAACCACCAGCACGCGTTCGTCGTCCTTGAAGATATCAACTGTCCCGTTCCCCTGATGCACATCAAAGTCGAGGATGGCGATCCGGTCGATCCCGGGAGTTGCCAGGGCGACGGCGCCAGCGACAGCGATCGTGTTGAAGAGGCAGAAACCCATGGCAGTGTTGATTTCCGCGTGGTGTCCTGGTGGCCGCACGGCACAGAAGACACGTTGTGCTTCCCCACGAAGAATGGCGCGGATTCCTTCTGTTGAGGCTCCGCAGGCAAGTCGAGCTGCGCGATTGCTGCCTGGCGAAAGATAGGTGTCCTGGTCAATTCTCACAATGGCGTCTGTTCTTTCATTGACTCGGAGAATTTCGATCAGATCCGGGTCGTGAACAGATGACAGATCGTCACCGGAAGCTTCACTGGCTTCTACAAGCGTGACCTCATCCATGATTCCGCTCTCGTTGAGACGATCAATGACTGCCGTCAGGCGTTCCGGTCGCTCCGGATGTCCTGCAAAGGCGTGGTCCAGACAATCCGGATGGGTATAGACCAATAATGAATCCGCGTTTGACATGGACGGTTGCTCAGAGGGTTGAACGTTCAAGGTAGACGGAACGGTAATCCCGCACGACATCAAAATGATTACCAATGATATCGAGATACGGACTTTCGCGTGCCGGTCGATCATTGATGGTTTCAATCGAAAGGTTTTTGACCGGATTCACATCCCTGTATTGCAGGTGGCGCAAGACGGCCAGCACCTCATGCATGTCCTCGTCATCAGGCTCGATGTGGAAGGTGAGGCGGCGCCCCAGACTTTCACTCACCATGGCTAGCTCCTTACCCCGGTATACTAGGTGGTTGCTGTGGCGACGGGTGACCTCACCCCGCCGCAGTCCCAGGCCACTCAATGCCACCGGGTCGGTCGCGTTGATCCAGAACACATGCCCGCGATTCCAGGCACTGGTCAGATAGCGCAGCGCTGTCCTTGAAATGAACTGGGGGCCGGGGATCTCTGTGAAAAAATGTCCCGCGATGACTTCACCGGCAAGTTCCATGATACGCAGGGAACGAAACAGGCGACGCCACTGCAGTGCGGGCAATTCACGCGTCAGGAGTTCGCGGAACAGTACCCCATAACGTGCCAGCAACAGACGTACACGATCCTTGGCTACCTCCTCGGCATCGATAAGATCAGCAGGGGGCGGTGGATAGTCCAGTGCATACCAGTTCCCTGAAAAGGGAACGCGTTGACGCCAGCTTCTCATATTGCGTCGTACCGCTCGTCTCTGTGTTCCTGTGTTGGAGATGTCGGGTGCTCCGAAATCATTGAGCAGCGCCTTGCGCAGACTGGTCATATTGTCGTTGGTGATCTGGCCAGACCATGTCTCGCGCCACAGTTCTGTTGTCAGTTCCGATGCGGACATGTCGGTGGCGTCCTGCAACGTGCCAAAGTCATAACGCGCGCGAGCGTCGGGCAGGATGGAGGAACCGCTGACCGGTTGTTCACTGATCAGGTCCAGGTCATCGGGCCAGCAGAGTGTAATCTGTTTTTCGCCGCACCCGACGAAAGTCAGGTCTTCTTCGTTGAACAATGTATCCAGTTGATGCGGGCGATAGCCAGGGATGCGGGCGGGTAAAAGATCAGATTCCCAGGCTTCAACAGGCGCCCCATAACCATGCAGGACATCGAGGACATCGGTGGCATCCCTGCTGCGCGTTTGCCAGGCGAACAGGAATGTCGGCAATGCATCGAGTGGCATCGGCTCTAGCTGGCTGCGTCGGTTCAGGCGACCGATTCGCAGCAATGCCTCAAAAATTCCCGCCTCACACACGTAGAGTACAGGATCATTGGTGAGCAGCGGCCCGACGATGACCTGTTGGTCGGCAATCAGGCGGTCCAGTTCGGCGCGGATCGCTGGCTCATCGAAGCGATACAGGTCGCAGAATCGATCAACGGCAATTGGGCCATGAAACTGCAACAGGTTGTGTATGAGAGCCGTGGTGTCGGTGTTCAGGTCACGCTGATCGACGGTCATCAGCAGGCTGTTTTGCCAGCAGAGCCGGGGGTGCGAATCGTTTAGTTCGGTGTCGTCAATCAGGCTGATCCATTCATCGCGCGGCAGCAGACAGCGCTCCGACACCCAATCCACAAGATCATCCGGATCGCTGGGTGCGTAACCGGGTACGAGGCGCTGTCGACGTTGTTCAAACTCACGTGCCAGTGCTGCATCAACGGTGGGACGTAGGCCTTCGGAAAACACCAGTTCCTCAAGTAGATCGGTGCGCAGTCTGCTCTCTGTGACCGCAGTCGGGTCGTCTCCCTCGTAGACATAGGTGTTCAACTGGTCATAGGCCAGGACAGCGGCAAACGGGCTTGGCGTCTGGGTCCGGATCTCGGTAATCCTGATGTCGCCGGATGCAATCTCACTGAGCAGCATCTGCAGTCCCTCAAGATCAAATTCATCTCGCAGGCAGGTACGCCAGGTTTCCAGCAGCAGTGGAAAGTCGTCCCAGCGTTGTACCGTGTCCAGTAGCTTTTTACTCTGAAGACGACTCATCCACAGTGGTTTTCGTTCATTGAAACGCCCCTTCGACAGCAGCAGGGCGGTACCTGCATTTTCGCGAAAGCGGGCGCCGAAAAATCCCGAAGTTTCAAGTTGGCTGCGCAGGTAGTCCTCGAGGCGTCCGGGATTGATATCTGTCAGCAGGTCGGCAGCATCGGTTTCAGCCTGTAGTTGCACCACGACGCCATCGTTATCCACGTGAGGCGTGATGTGCTCCTCGTACTTTTCGTGCCAGACAGCGGTCATGGCCATCGCCAGAGGACGATTCACCCGATTGCCCCAGTGGGTGTGAAACACGATCTGCTGGCCATCGGCGCCACCTGGTGCCCGATCAATGTGTTCGACCAGTATGTGATGACGATGAGGCAACGGGGCATTGCAGTGGTGACGTTGTCGCTGCAGAAACTCGATCAGCGCAGTGCAGGCGGATGATTCCATGGGGTAGGTCTGGTGAAGCTGCGTCGCGTAGTCTTCTCCGTCGATCTCGTTTTCTGCACCTTCCAGGAATTCACCAATGCGTTCGGACAGGTGCAGGCTGCGGTCCAGGCTCTCGGACTTCCAGAAGGGTGGGTTTGATGCACCTGGTTTACCCGGGGCGACCAGCACATCGTTGTGGGTGATCTTCTTCACCTCCCAGTGCTGGGTGCCGAACGTGAATACATTCCCGACGTTCGCTTCCCACACGAACTCCTCATCCAGGTCGCCGATGCGAGCACCGGAACCTTCCATGCGGATCTGGAAGTACCCACGATCCGGAATGACACCACCGGAGAGGTAAAGCGACAACAAGGCGCCTTTCTGTGTCCTGACCGTATTTTCGGTACGGTCCAGTGATAGTCGCGGCTTTAATTCGCTGATCCGGTTCTCGAAGTACCGGCCTGCCATCATGTTCAGTACAAGATCGAACTGCCCGCGGGTCAGGTTGTGAAACGCGGTGCTACGACGAATTTCCGTAAAGAGATCGTCTATGTCCCAGGTCTGGATACCTGTCATCGAGATCATGATCTGCGCAAGCACATCGAGTGGACAGTCAATGGTGCTGATGGGCTCGATATTGCCATCCTCGACTGCCTTCGACAGCACAGCCGCGTGTACGAAGTCCATCGGATGGGTGGGGTAGAGGGTGCAACGGCTGACCTCACCGACCTGGTGACCGGCACGCCCAATCCGCTGGATCGCGGAGGCAATGTTGCCCGGCGATTGCAGCAGGATCACTTCATCCAGGTGGCCAATATCGATTCCCATCTCAAGTGTGCTGGTGGCGACGATGGTCGCCAGTTCGCCACGCTTCAATCTGTTTTCGACCTCGATCCGTAGTTCCCGCGAAAGAGACCCGTGGTGGGCGTAGGCGATGAGATCGTCCGCCTCCTCGTTGATCATCTTCGTGATCTGCTCGGCCTGCGTGCGTGAATTCACAAACAGCAGCGTGGAGCGATTCTCATTGATTCGCTCATGGAAGTCCGCGGCCAGGGTTGGCCAGATCTTTTCATCCTGTGGCCGATTGGCAGTGGTCTCCGGGTAACGGATCCGAATATCAAAGTCCTTGGTCGCGTCTGTCCTTACGATACCCACCTGGCGCGGGATCAGGCGTTTCTGTTCATCCAGTCTGTACCCCGCGACGAAGTCCGCCACGCGCGTAAGGGGGTTGACGGTTGCGGACAGTACAATCCGTTGAAACTCACCTGAGAGCGCTGCCAGTCGTTCGATCGCGGTCATCAGATAGACACCACGTTTGCTGTCCACGACGGCGTGAATCTCGTCCAGAATCACCGTTTCGATATTGCCCAACATACTAAGACCGCTGGCGGACGAGAGCATCAGGTTCAGACTCTCAGGCGTTGTGATCAGGATTTCCGGCGGGTTTCGGATCATACGCCTGCGCTGCTGCTGCTCCGTGTCCCCGCTTCGAGTCTGGACCCGAACCTCGGGAAAGTCAGGGAATTGTTCGCGCAATTCGGACAGCGGATTGAGCAGATTCTTGGCGATATCGTTGTTGAGCGCCTTTAGCGGACTGATGTACAACACGCGCGTTGCTCCCAGTGCGAGATCACCCGTGGCAAACCGGTTCAGGGTCCAGAGAAACGCGGTCATCGTCTTGCCCGTCCCTGTTGGGGCGGTAATCAGCAGATGCTTGCCGGTCTGGATCCTTGGCCACGCGTTGACCTGAACGGCTGTTGGGGACGGGTATCGTCCCTGAAACCATTGACGGATGGACGGATGAAACGGTGCCAGTGTGGCCACAGGGTCAGAGGTGGTTTTGACGATCATAATGAGATGAGTGTACTGACCTGGACTGTCACTGAACAATGCCCAATGTCAGAATGAAGCGAGAGGTTTCAATATATTTGACCGGACGGTATGGAAAGACTCATAAAATCACGACGACCCATGTATCGCACAACACTGTTGGTATTCGCGGCTGCGTTTGCATGCTGGGGTCAGGTGTTGGCGGCGGTGGACTACGATCAGCAGCACATCACGATCGCGATCACCCAGGAGCCACCGAACCTGGATTCCAGTCGAACAACCGACCTGGTCAGCTTTCGCATTCTTGGGCACGTCAACGAGGGCCTGGTGCGCTACGACCGAAGGGGTCGGATTGCACCGGGTGTGGCCAGTTCGTGGCAGGTCACTGACGATGGCATCACGTACAAGTTGCGTCGCAATGCGAAATGGTCTGATGGGTCGCCTGTGGTCGCGGATGATTTTGTATACGCCTGGCAGCTGCTTGTCGATCCCGGACGTGCGTCGCCCTACGCGGCGATCGCAATTCCGTTTGAGAATGCCGCCGCGATCTCGCGTGGCGAAAAACCGGTCGAAGCATTGGGTATCGAGGCCATTTCTGATGACGAACTGCGGGTTCGTTTTGAAACCGGGTGTGGCTACTGTGTCGCCCTGATGACGCATGCCGCCTTCTTTCCAATACGACGCACTTTTCATCGGAGTCAGGGTGACAGGTACGCCAGCGAGGCGGACACCATCCTGTACAACGGCGCGTTTGTGCTGAGTGAATGGACTCATGGCGCACGCCTGGTGCTCGACAGGAACCCGGACTACTGGGATGCGGCGTCTATTTCGTTGAACCGTATCGATATTGCCTATGTCACTGAAGACAATCGCGCCAGGCTCAATCTGTTTCGGGATGAAGCGATCGCGTATACGAGCCTGGGCACCGATACAGTCGGGGACGCGCTCGACCATGGGTTGCGGATGAGGACGTTTGCCTCCGGTGGTCTGTCCTACCTCTGGTTTAACCATCGTGAGGGGAGACCCACCGCACATTCTGATCTTCGATTTGCCATCGCCAATGCGTTCAGCGTCGAAGACTATGTCAATCGTGTGATTGGTATCCCGGGTTACAAACCTGCCTACAGCTTCTTTCCCGCGTGGGTCGAGGGCGCAGAGGGGAAGTTCAGCGAAGAACATCCGGTGCAGGAACGACCACGTAACGTTGATCTTGCGAACAAACACCTGCGCGACTTCTTCGAACACCATCCAGCGGCAAAGGACACCTCCCTGGTGCTGCTGACGGTCAGTTCGCCGACAGGCGTGCGGGTTGCAGAGTTCTTTCAAGGCGTCATTTCGGAGACGTTGGGTATCCGGGTCAGGATTGATCAGCAGACGTTTAAACAGTACCTCGTGAAATCACGTAACGGTGATTTCGATATTGCACTGTCGAGCTGGTATCCGGACTTTGACGACATTGTGACCTATGCGGATCTGCTCGGTTCGTACAACGCGAACAATCGGGGGCGTTGGCAGGATGAAGAATATGACAGGCAACTTGCGATTCTTATCAGGGAACCCGTTCGCAAGAAGCGAATGGCGTCTGCCGGGGTTCTGCAACAGTTGATCACCGAGCATCTGCCGGTGCTGCCACTGGCCGAAACAGGTTCTGCCTGGGTAGCGCACCCGCAGCTAAAAGGGGTTACCAGGCGTGTCATGGGGCCTGATCCGGATTTCACCTATGCCCGGGTGTCTCCACCCTGATCTGCATGAGCCGCCCTTAAGATCAGCGATAAACTGATTGGATTCGTTGATCGCTGCCTGCATAGTGCTGATCAGGGTACTGACGTCGTCGTCCACACTGTCCAGTTCATCCCTGAGTGAACTGATCGCGCGTGCTTTCAGGTTGTGCTTGAGGTACAGCACGTTGTCTATCATGGCAGCGAGAACCGGATCAATGCTGCGTTCCGCACGACGCATCGAACCCAGCAGCCTGTCCTATCGGGACCGGGTCCGCTTTCAGCTGATTTGCGCTATCACGCCTGCGACTCTGACTGGTGTGCTCATCAAGTTCGTCATGCCACTCGTCAAACAATGCTTCGGCAACCGATTCCACACTGCCGATATGGTCAGTGATGGCTTCTGCGGCAGCGACACTGTCTTCGTATTCATCGTTGAGAGTCTCATACGCAGCTTCCAGGTCACCGTCGTCAAAATTCAAGACAGAACGAAACTGTTCCAGCGCGCTGAAAAATTGTTCCTGTCCTGCTTCCTGGGTCTGTTGTGCGTCTTCAATGCGATCGATGAGAATGGCTCGCTTTTAGACACCGACCTTCTCCATCATGTCTTAGTAGGTGCTTTCGCAGGCGGTGAGCGCAAACGGGATCAGAAGGAGAGGTGCGCGTTGCACGATGCGACCTTTCAATAGGAACATGTGCTTACAATCCGAGTCGGGTTTCTCAATCAGAAGTGTTTTCAACAAACTCCACAACCTCGAGGTTGAACCCAGAGATGTTGTAACGAGTCGGTGAACTGAGCAGGCGCATTTTGCCAACGCCGATGTCGCGCAGAATCTGTGAGCCAATTCCCACGACCCGAAAAACGCCAAGTTCTGAGAGGTTGCGCTGTTCTGGTGGTACTTCCGGAAAGTGCCGGACCTGAGACAGCGCCTCGTTCATTGAGTGCTCCTGTCCGACGATCACCGCAACGCCATGGCCTTCGGCATCTATCCGTTTGAGAGAGTCGTTCAAAGACCACGACGGACGGAAACCATCACGCGTGGTGCCCAGGACATCCCGTAGCGTGTTCAGTGTCTGGACGCGGACGAGACAAGGTTCGGCCTCGGTGATGTTCCCTTTGACGAGCGCGTAGTGAATACAATCCGACACACTGTCGGTATAGGTACGCAGAGTGAACTCGCCGTGGAGGGTCTGTACTGGTTTTTCGTCAAAAAGCTCAATGGTCTTGTCGTGTAGGGTGCGATAGTGAATCAGATCCGCGATCGTACCCATCCGGATGCCGTGCTTCTCAGCGAACTGCATCAACTCAGGACCGCGAGCCATCGTACCGTCTTCGTTCATGACCTCGACGATTACCGCGGCGGGTTCATGTCCCGTTAGTCGCGCCAGGTCGCAGCCCGCCTCAGTGTGACCTGCACGGGTCAATACACCGCCTCGTTTCGCAATCAACGGAAAGATATGGCCCGGCATGACAACATCGTCAGGGCCTGCCCCGGGTGCGACTGCTGCCTGCACGGTGGTTGCACGATCGGCAGCTGAAATACCTGTCGTGATGCCGCGTGCCGCTTCGATCGAGACTGTGAAATTGGTCTCGTGCATGGAACGATTCTGCTCGACCATCAATGGGAGCGAGAGCTGGGTCGCCCGTTTCTCCGTCAGGGTTAGGCAGATGAGTCCGCAGGCGTGGCGCGCGAAAAATGCAATGTGTTCAGAAGTGACGCAGTCTGCAGCAACCATGAGGTCGCCCTCGTTCTCGCGATCCTCGTCATCCATGAGCAGAACGATCTTTCCGGAGCGGAAGTCGTCAAGGATGTCGTCGATCGAATCTATCTGCATATTGGCCACTGGAGGGGCACCGAAGCTCGGTGTAAGGGAGGTCGATTATACGTATAATCCCTTCCGATGCGAGTTACCCCAGCGTTCATCCAACGATTGAATAAGGTCAGCAAAGACCATGTGATTGCTGACCCGGAACGCCTTGCTGTGTACGAAACGGACGGGCTGACGGCGAAAAAACAACGCCCGGGTATTGTGGTCCTTCCTGATACGATTTCCGAGGTTCAGGCAGTGATGCGGTTGTGTCACAGGTTCGATGTGCCCGTTGTAGCCAGGGGTGCCGGTACCGGTCTTTCGGGTGGTGCCATGCCGCATGAGGACGGTGTGCTCCTGGGCCTTTCCAAATTCAATCGTATCCTCTCTGTAGACAGGGTCAATGGAACGGCTCGGGTGCAACCGGGCGTTACGAACCTTGCCATCTCAGAAGCGGTACGTGCGCAGGGACTCTACTATGCGCCAGACCCATCATCACAGATCGCGTGTTCCATTGGTGGCAACGTGGCGGAAAACTCGGGCGGCGTACATTGCCTGAAGTACGGTCTGACTGTGCACAATGTGCGAAAACTGAAAATCGTGTCACCTTCCGGCGAACTGTATGAGCTGGGTGGTGATGGTCTTGATTCGCCCGGTTACGATCTGCTTGCACTCATGCACGGTTCCGAGGGCATGCTGGGCATCGTGGTCGAAGTCACAGTGGACCTGTTGCCGCTGCCGGCAAGCGTCTGTGTTGTACTGGCGGGTTTTGACGATGTGGTGCGAGCGGGTGAGTCTGTTGGTGAAATCATTGCTGACGGCATTCTGCCAGCGGGTCTTGAGATGATGGACAATCCGGCGATTCGCGCTTCAGAGGCTTTTGCCTCGGCGGGATACCCGGTCGACGCAGCGGCCGTACTGCTGTGTGAACTCGATGGAACCGCGGAAGAGATTGCCGCACAGTTGACGCGGCTCAAGGCTGTTCTCGAGAGAAACGGTGCCACGACGATTCGTGAAGCATTCGACGAAGCGGATCGTCAGCAATTGTGGCGGGGAAGGAAATCTGCGTTCCCTGCGGTTGGCAGGATCGCCCCGGATTATTTCTGTATGGACGGCACGATCCCCCGGCGTGAGCTTCCCGGGGTGTTGAGCGCAATTACAGAAATGTCGGAGCGGTATGGTCTTGGTGTTGCCAATGTGTTTCATGCGGGTGATGGCAACCTGCACCCGTTGATACTCTACGATGCGAACGATGAAGATCAGCTGGAAAACGCCGAGGCATTTGGCGCAGAGATACTGACCCTGTGTATTGAAAAAGGGGGTACGGTCACCGGTGAGCACGGGGTTGGCGTGGAGAAGCTCGACCAGATGTGTATTCAGTTCAGCGAAGAGGAACTGTCTCTTTTCCACGCTGTAAAAGAAGCCTTCGACAGCAAGGGGTTGTTGAATCCAGGTAAGGCGGTACCCACTCTTCACCGATGTGCAGAGTTTGGTGCGATGCACGTTCATGGTGGCAAGACACGCTTCCCTGAGCTGGAACGTTTCTGACATTGGCCGAATCAGACCTGATCACCCAGCTGACCGACGAGGTCCGCGAACAGAGTGCGATTGCGCGGCCAATTGATATCGTCGGTGGTGGCAGTAAGTCGTTTCTGTCCCCCGGTAGCCACGAGAACAGCCATAAACTCAATGTGTCAGCCCATCGCGGTGTGATCAGTTATGAACCGCGAGAACTAGTGTTGCGGGCGCGAGCGGGGACGCCTGTTTCTGAACTCAATGCACTGGTGGATGCAGAGGGTCAGATGCTGGCATTTGATCCTCCGGATTACGGGTCGTCTACGCTTGGCGGCACAGTGGCCTGCGGTTTGTCGGGTCCACGGCGGCCGTTTACCGGTTCTGTACGTGATTTTGTGCTGGGCGTTGGTGTCGTCACGTCTTCGGGCGTGTATAACGAGTTTGGCGGCCAGGTGATGAAGAATGTTGCTGGATATGACGTTGCCAGATTGATGACCGGGGCTTTCGGTACCCTTGGGGTCCTGGCAGATATCAGTTTGAAGGTGCTGCCCCGACCTGAACTGGAGGTCACACTGGTTCAGGAGATCGAACGTGATCAGATCAGAACGCGAATGAACGCGTTGCGTAATAGTGGCGCGCCGCTGTCAGGTCTGATGGCCACCAAGAAGACGCTTTTCATCCGGTTGTCGGGGACAGAGATTGGTGTGCGTGCCGCCACGAGCGAGATTGGCGGAGAAGAAGCGTCCGGTGACAACTGGGCGCTGGCGGCAACGCAACAGTTATCAGCGCAGATATCGGCGAGACAACTCTGGCGATTGTCAGTGGCACCGGATAACCCCGTTCATATCGCGGATGCGGCTTTAGTGGAGTGGGGCGGCGCGCTTCGCTGGCTTGCGGATCCAGTCTCGATTCCGAGATCTGAGTCCGCTCCCGGCTGGCTGTACCGGGATCAGGAAGGCAGTGGTCCCTCGGAGCGTATGCCGCCATTGAATGAGTACATCAGGGGGCTGCATCAGCGCCTGAAGAAAGCCTTTGATCCAACGGGTATCATGAACCCGGACCGCATGTACCGGGGACTCTGATGGAGACCCATATCCATCCACAGCTCGCAGGTCGGTCCGATGTGCAGGAGGCCGAGAACATTCTGAGGGCCTGCGTGCATTGTGGCTTCTGCACGGCAGTGTGCCCGACGTATCAGTTGCTGGGTGATGAACTGGACGGCCCACGTGGCCGAATCTACCTGATCAAGAACCTGCTGGAGACCGATACGATCGGGAGTGATGCGTCGGAACATCTGGATCGCTGTTTGACCTGCCGGGCCTGTGAGACCACCTGTCCTTCTGGCGTCGAATATGGCCGTCTGTTGGACCTGGGTCGCGGGATCGCCTCGACCAAGGTGGTACCCCCCGCCAGCCATCGGGTGAAATCCTGGTTACTTCGAAACGTCATACCCCGTTACTGGCTGTTTTCGCTGATGTATCGCATAGGGCGAGGGCTGCGCCCCGTCCTGCCTGGCTTCGTAAAATCAATGATCCCCTCGGCAGTGCCTTCCCGTTTCCAACCAGGGATTGTGACCAACGCACAGAAACGGGTGCTGCTGCTTGGGGGATGCACCCAGGACGTTGTGACGCCGGGGGTGAACAGCGCACTCGTTTCACTTCTGACCCATGCGGGTGTTGAGCCGTTGCAGCTCTCGGGTGAAGGCTGCTGTGGTGCGCTGCAATATCACATGAGTGACCACGAAGGAGGGCTGCGTCGCATGCGCCACCTGCTGGATCGTCTGGACCCTCTGCTGGACGAGGTTGATGCGGTCATTTCGTCTGCCAGTGGGTGTGGTGTCACGCTCAAGGAGTATCCGCAGCATATGAAAGACGACGAGGTCTATTCCCATAAGTCGAAGCGGCTGTCGGCGAAGCTGATGGATGCTGCTGAGTTTGTAGATTCGCTGACACCGCTGTCGTGTGAACCTGCAACGGTCGCGGTTCATACACCCTGTACGCTTCAACATGGACAGGGGATCAATGGCATGATCGAACGGATACTGACCCGTTGGGGAATGACGGTCGTACCGGTACGCGAAAGCCACCTGTGTTGTGGATCGGCAGGCAGTTATTCGATTATGCAGCCAGAGTTGTCCTCACAACTGAGAGACAACAAGGTCAGTGCACTGCGAGCGGCGCAGGCGGACTACCATGTGACGGCGAATGTGGGTTGCCAGTTACACCTCGACGACCTGGAACGACGTCAGCCGACTGATCGTCGCGGTCGATCGAAAGCGTCTGTTGAAGAACGTCGAGGTGATCAGGATCGTCGTGATCCGACGACGGTGCAGCCGACGCCCACGCCGATCAGGCACTGGCTGGAATTTCTGGCAGGACAGGTCGGCTGATCGTCTCGATCAGTTGACTGGCTTTCTGTGTTCAGGTAATTAGCTGGTCCGCTTTCTCAAACAGCCACCACAGTAGACCCTTCTGTGCATGCTTGCGATTGGCCGCCTGTTCAAAGATTACACTGCGTGGATCACGCACGAGACCCGGAGAGATCTCAAAATCTGCGTGGATAGGCATGTCATGCATGATTTTGCAGGACTTGCCCGCCAGCAGTGTCTCGTTCAACTGGTACGGTAACATCTTCTCCAGGGTCACCTTATTCTCTGCTTTCCGACTCGGATCGTTGAAGTACTGCATATCGATCCACGTATCGGTATAGACAAAGTCCGCTTCCGCAACGGCACTGTTGATGTCCGTGGTGTGGCTGATATTGGCAGATGACCGTATCGTCTCCTGGACGTCGGCATCTGCGCTTTCACCCTGATCGTCGTGATCCGGTGTGGCGAGGATCAGCTTGGTGCCGAGTCGCTCACAGATCAGCACCAGAGAATTGGACACATTGTTTTGCACACCTGCATAGACGAGTGTCACCTGCTCAAGTGGCTTGTCGGTATATTCCTGAATGGTGAAAAGGTCGGTGAGTGCCTGGCAGGGATGAAATTTCTCACAACACCCGTTGATGACCGGTACCTGGCTGGCTGACACGATGGTTTTGATGTCTTCATGGTGGAGCAGTCGAGCCATGATGCAGTCGACGTTGCGTGACATGTATTCGATTTCGTAAGCAACGTCGGTCAGTACGAAGTTTGAAGCGTTCCAGTCGATGAAGATGGCGTAGCCGCCGAGTTCCGTCATACCTGCTTCGAACGATATCCGTGTGCGGGTGCTCGTTTTCTGGAACAACATTCCGAGCGTCTGCTGTGGCAAAAGGGACGTGTAGTCTCTCGGGTTCTGTTTGATCCTGTGCGATCGTTCCAGGATATCCACGATATCATCACTGGACAGATGCTTCAGATTGGGCAGGTGGATCATCGCAGCCTCCTGTGCCGCAAATGCCATAGGTGCCCAGAGGGTTCCTTTGGCGCCGGATTCAACCCTTTGTCCCCAAGGAAGGGTAGGGAGGGTACTTCCCGAAAAAGCGGCCGAAATTAGCGGAAAAGGCGGGTAAGTGCAACAATTCCGCGGCAAATCAACGTTGAGGAACACACATGTGCGGTCGCTTCAATATCATCAGCGATCCATTGACCCAATTGATCTTGGAGATTACAGGGCAGACATTCCACGTGGA
>CENZ01048873.1_pt1 | contig 15655 bp, 21 predicted proteins | sample 361341 | NCBI WGS metagenome assembly CENZ01 (sample SAMEA2619782, study PRJEB7988) | marine metagenome | biome: marine biome (ENVO:00000447); feature: deep chlorophyll maximum layer (ENVO:xxxxxxxx); material: "saline water (ENVO:00002010), including plankton (ENVO:xxxxxxxx)" | depth 50 m
TTTGTCCAGCTTTAACTTCTGCACTAAATATGTCGTCAGGACCTACTATGCCTATTTTTTGTGATATTGCACCTCTGGCTATATCACCAATATCAAGAATACTTGGCCCTTCAACTTTAGAAGGGTCAACCCCTTGAGTTGTTGAAGGTGAAAAACCAATATTAGGGTTAGGCATTCCTGCGTTATTATTGCTACTAGGTTTACTTAGCTGTATTAAGTTTAAATCTTCTAAAAATTTTCTTCTTCTATCTATAACCATTTTTTACCTCTTATCCAAATAATGTTGAGAAACTGCTTTGTTTTCCTGTTGATTTCATAGGTGTTGGGAATCCTTGTAATATACCACCTAAATATTGCGCTAACATCATTTGATATTCTTGTCCTTCTAAGAACTGTTGATAATCAAAATCTAATTGTTGTTGGTCTCTCGCCATTCTTCTATCGCCTATATCTGTCATAGCACCAAATTGGCCTAAAGCTGAATCTGTAACACCAGAAGCTAAATCGGCCGCTGATAGTAAGCCTTGTTGATTCAATGCGTTAGCTTCAAGACCAGCACCTTGATTAGCCATACCTGCCTGTAATGATGATGATTGATTGGCTAAATCTGCTTGTAATGATGATGATTGATTGGCTAAATCTGCTTCAAGTTGATTAGCTACATTCTGTGCTTGGGCTCTATATTTATTATCGACATTTGATTGTGCGACTCTAAACGCATCTTCTTGATTCATGCCTTGTGCTTGTAAATCTCTAGTAGCATTTGCTAAATCAATTTCTCTTGCGTTGGCTTGATTTGCTAAAGCAGATTGTTGCATCATTTCTGTATTAAATTGACCTAGTGATAAATCCCTAGATTGATTTAATCTTTGTGCTTCCATGGCCGCATCTAACATTGATTGTTCGGCCGCTAAATCAGTTGCTTGATTTAATCTTTGTGATTCCATTTGATTTGTAATGTTATCTCTTTGTGCTTGATTTAATAAACCTATGTCTTGAGAAGCTAATTGTGAAGCTGTGTTAAAACCTTGTTGACCTAATAATGCACTTTGTTTAGCTATTTCTGATAATGCTTTGTTTTGTATAAGACCAGCTTCTACACCCTCTCTAGTACCTCCAAATGCACCTGCTTGAATGGCCCTATCTTGTAATTGTGATAATGATTTATCTCTACCTTCTAAAATTTCATTAATAGTTACATCTCTAACCATTTCGTTATAAGGGTTCATATACGGGTCCAAAGAAGTATTTGCTAAAGTTTGAGGGTTTATTAAGCCAGGCTGACTAATTCTCTCAATATCAAAACCTCTTTCTAAAACTTCTCTTGCTGAAATGTCATTTGGGTCTGCAACTCTTTCGCCTGTTACATCTCTTGAAGATACCATTGTTCTAGCTATTTCACTTGGTAAATCAATAGTACCAGCGGCAACATCTCTTGAAGATACATCTCTTGAAGATACTTGGTCAGGTGTGTAATTAGCAACATTCGACATTCTACCATATAAGTCGTTCATCCTATCTGTTTCTGCAAACTGATTACCGCCTAAAAATTTTAATGCTTCTCTTTCACCGATTGTTGTATAAGTATCTGCTTCAGCAAATCTTGGGTCTTGATACGCTTCATAATCTTTTAATCTTTGTTCCATAATAGGTTGACCATACATATCTCTACGACCTGTATCGACTGATTCCATTACAGCACCTTTACCAATGTTAAAGGTTTCTTGCATCATTGCTTTAATGGCGGGGTCTAGTTCTGAACTATTACTACCTTTTGATTTAGCCATTTCTATAACTCCTTATCTAATGTAAAGAAAGTTGGTTTATAACCAACATCTTTAAACTCTCTTTGCCAACCTTTTCTTCCTGTTAAAGTTGTGTATTTGCAACCTACTTCTCTTGCTTTGTTTTCTAACATAGGCATTATTTTTTTTATTTCTTCTGTATGACCACCAGCTAAAACACCGTGTAAATTATAATACTGTGGAAATACATGAACTTCAGTAATAATGAAGGAGTTTCCTAAAGAATGAAAAAACATTTCACCTTTGGCTATACTTTGTCTTACATCATCAATAGTATGACTGTTCTTTCCATAATCTAACGCTTTCTGTATGCTTTCGCAACATTTTTCAAAATTTTCTATTGTCATATTGTACTCGCTGTTATGTTACCTGAATTATCTACTGTAATATTATATCTAGTTCCGTTAGGTGATTTTAATATTAATCTTCCGTCATTAATGTTTATATCTGTATCTTTCTTAAAGTTTTTTTTATCTTCTTGCTCTAAAGTATTATTTGTCTGTTGAGTAACACTAGAACTATATTCTTGCATTGGTAAAGGTAATCTCATTATCCTCTACCTCCACCAGCTCTTACGAATATCTGCATATTGCCAACTCTCCAATCAGAATTTCTTGCTGTTTCAACTCTAAATTTAACTTCTCTAGCAGTAAATCTTACATCTGTAGGATTGGCTAAAGCAAAAGAACCACTACTTGGGTGAGTTGTTTCTGTGCCTGTAGGGTAGTTTCTAACTTTAAATTTAGCAGAAACATCACCTAATGTTTTTTCGTCTGGTATTATTTGTAACACATTCATCAACTTACCACTTGGTTGGTCAAGTTGATAAGGTCCTGATTCAGCAAAAACACTCGTTGATTCGCCTGAATATGAATATCCAGTTTCGTGTTCATAAAGTTTATAGTCAGCACCAATCATAATAGGATTTAAAAATATACCTTCATCTTCTGCACAAGTTCTAGCTAAGTTACCTATTGTCCAATGATTTTCTTTATAGTTCCAAGCAACATATCTATTGTTTTCTGTGCTATCAGAACTAGGATAAAACCACCATATTTCTGAGAATTGAGAATTATTAAAAGCATATACTTTACTTTTTTGACTAACATTCATATCGCTAAAGACATAATCGCTAACTTCACATGGTAATGATTTGACAAGCCCATCATACATAAAGAACTGACCATTACCCATCCAAACTGCAAAAGTATCAGTAGCAACAACTGAGTTTGCTGAAATAACTCCACAATTAGAGCCAACTCTTTCAAAAGAATATACAAAAGGTAAGCCTACATAAGTTGAAGTATAAGCATCAATAGTTGAAAGTATAAGTATTTGACCTTTAGTTCTTATTGCTGTTATTACTTTCCCATTACCATTAAGATTAAAACTACCAGCTTGATTTGTGCCACCTGGTGTCCAATCTGTGTTATCTTCTAAGTCTGACCATTGTATTTTTTTTGGGTCGCCACCAGCACCTAAAAGCATTAATGCTCTTTCTTCTGTAACAATTATACCTTGATTACTTGTTGGGCAATTAGCAATTTGTTGAGCAACAGTTCCGTTAATTAATTGCCACTCATAAACTTTTCCGTCTGTTGTGCTACAACCAACTAAATATTGCCCCCAATTATCTAAAGACCAAGTTGTGCAAGGTGTCCATATACCATGGTCAGGTCTTTGTGTACCATAGTTTCCTGTTCCATATATATAACTACCATAAGAAACATTTTCGACAGCGTCATCATTTCCTGTGGTAAATCCTGTTGGAGTTATGTCGTATTGTTGACCTTCAATAGTATAATAATATAATTTACTAGAAGTACCTACGCCTAATCTTCTGTTTCTATTGTTATCAGTCCAACTAACTATTTTTCTAGCTTTGCCTGTTACTGTAGAACTACCTAATTGAGTCCAACCTTTTACTGGTTGCATAGCATTATTATCCCAACGAACTAAATTACAATCATGCCAACGGCCTTTTGACTGCAATTCTGTTCCGTTCTTATAAACTCCACTTGGTATTTTTAATTCAACATAAGGCATTATTTTTATCTCTCAATTAAGTACAATACTTCACTTATCTTCATAGCTGTTGCTTTAGTAGTCTTTAAATCTGGTGTTGTGTCGTTTCGATAAGTAACTAATAAAACACCCCACGCATCTTCTGAACTCATTATAGGACAAGCTGTATTAAGTATATCTCTATCTAAAGAAGTACATTGACTTAAAACAAAATGACCAATCACATATTCATCACCTTCCATAAAATAGCCTGTTGGTAATAAATCTTCACTATTTCTAGGTTCATTATACAAAGGAACTATATTTCGTGCATCTATCCAATCGTATAACCAAACTGATTCAATATCTCTGTTTGACCTTAAAAGTTTAGTAATTAAATCTTCTACTTTAACTTTTTTCTCAGGGTCTTTTTCATACACCTCTATTATTGGTATTTCATTATCTTCTTCAACACCAAGATTTAGATATTGTTGAAAACCTATATAACCAATTATAGCTACAATGATAAGACTTGTAATCTTCATAACAAAAGCTGACCAGCTTTGTTCTGGTGATATAATGCTTTTTATTGCTTCTATAATATTATTCATTTTCTCATTTTCTCTATTGCTCTACTTGAGAACCAAAAACATACAACTGAACTTAAAATACCAACATCTGTATCAGAATATATCTCTGGTAAAAACTCATGTAAATCACCACCATTTTGATATATTTGAACTACTGCTAAAGTTTTTGCAGTTAAGTATAAACCTAATATTGCAAAAGTAACTGTAGGTCTTACAAGACCACTTAAATTAACTATCCATTTACTAGCATTGTTTTGAATTGTTTGACTGTGTTGATACACACCTGAAATTTCGGCTTCATCTGCTCTAGCTTTAGCTACAGTAATCTTATGTTTAGCGGCCATTTCCATTACAGCTAATTCATGTTTTTGATTACTCTTTTGTTTAAAATGGTCAAGAACAGCAGGTAAACCTGAACTAGCAAAACCTAATAAACTACCTATTAATCCAAACATGATAAACACCTCTCAAAAGATTCTTTTGTAATATTTGGTTTATAAAAATGAGCTTCACTAATTTTAGTTGTAGGACCTGTAATTTCAGAAACATTTTTAAAAAGTATTCTTTGTTGTCTTATTGATGCTAAAGCAACAATATCAGTATCTTCTTTTGTAAGTTTTCTTTTTACTCTACCTACTGAAGTTGAAAAATTGTATCTAGGTTTACCACCTTTTGCTGATTTTTTATCTGTTGTGCTAGAAGATTTAACTTGAAGTCTTAAAGGTTTATTTAAAACATTAACTACAATGTCATAACCTTCAGCATCAACTAAAGAGGTATTATAACCAAGTTTTTCTAATTCAAAACAAACCATTAATTCACCAACTCTGCCTAACTGCTTGTTGTTATTACCCAAACATTTTTCCAAACAAACCAACAACGGTCGCAGATATACCACTTGCTGTTAAAAATATTCCTATAACAACTCCTTTTCCTGATTTCATTTGTCCTTCAAGAGAATCAAGTCTTGTGTTTAATCTCGTTACTTGTTTTTCAAGACTTTCAACTGCTTCTATTAATTTACCTTGTTCAAGTTCTGAAAGACCACTCATTTAACTGCTCTTTTTCTTCTTCTTGTGATTGCAGTCGTAATGCACATTGTTAAAATTCAAAGCTAAAATTTTTATTATTTTTTTAAATTTTTCAGGTAATATATTTGTAGGAACAAAGCTACATATCAAAGATGATAAAGTAACTATGCTTGTTAATATTAATAATAATGTAGTCATAAGAACTCCTTTTAATTAAGTATAACTTCTTCTTCTGGTGGATATAAAGGTGCAGGTAAAGGTGGTAAAGTAGGATTAGGGTCATTAGGGTCAAAAACCCAATCTTCTAATTCAATAATAAAACCTTCCCATAAAGCAATTTTTTCTGGGTCTGTTTCTTTACCTTTATCTTCTATTGCTAAAGCAAGTTGAAAATCTCTACCTGATTCTAATTCTTGTTTTATAAACTCTTGTTTTTGAACTAAAACTGGACCAGACATATCTTCTTTGTTTTCAACTACAGTCCAAACTTCATTAATTTTTTCATAAGTATCAGGAGCAAGTTGTTCATAAGGTAAAAGTGTCCACTCAAAATCGTTATTAAAATCTGCTGAACAATCTATTAGTTCCCAGTTATTATTAGGGTCATCAGGATTTTCATTTAAAGCATTAATAATGTTTTCTTTTTCTTGTGGAAAACCAACAGCTTCATCATTTTCAACTCTAATATAATAGATAGCATTTATATCTCTTAATTCACTCATTACAAATTCTCCGTGTTTGTAGTTGGATATGACCTAGTGTTACCTGGGAATAAAATTCTTACGACAGCTTTTGCGCCACTACCTGCTCCTGAACATGGACCCCAACCATACCAAGCACCGCCACCAGCTCCGCCACCGCCGTAATCAGTACCACTTCTACCACCTCCAGTATATTGATAGTCAACACCTAAGGCATCATCAGCGCCAGAGCCACCGCCACCGCCACCGTATCTATTTGTACTAACACTTGAATCATAAACACCACCAGCTCCACTTGTACCTTCTCCATATCTACCAGTTCCACCGCCACCAGCACCAGACCCGGCACCACCACTTGCATAAGATGGAACAGAAGCACCAGCACCACCGCCACCGCCAGAACCAGCATTACCAGATTGATTAGAACTGTTGTTCATACTACCACCATCACCAGAATAACCGGCCGCTCCAGCACCAGAGCCTAGATTTCCGTAAGCATTACCGCCATTTCTTTTAACATCACCTACGCCTTTACTGGCATCACCACCACTAGTTCCATTTTCCCCTGGCTGTGCGGCAACAATAAAGTTACTAATACTACTTGTGCCACTACTTGTACTAAATCCAGCCACATTTGCATAATGAGGCGCACTTATATACGAGTTCATGTGAAGATAATAAGTTGTTCCAGGAGTTACTGTGTAATTGTTTTTATAAGATAATGCTCCACCTTTACCGCCTGTGCCAGAAGTAACATTATTACAAACAGAGTAACCACTTCCACCTTTACCTATAGCCATTATAGATACAGATGTAACTCCAGCAGGACAAGTCCAACCGACAGTACCGCTAGTTCCTGTATACTCATATTGACCAGCTTTTACATTTGAAAGATTAGTATAAGCTGTGGCTGTTCCAGCATCATTAGTTAATGTTACAGCACATCTTACATACTGTCCATCATCACTACCTGTTAAAGTATAAGAATTACTTGTTGCTGAACCTATATCAGAGAAAGAACCTCCTCCTCCTCTTTGCCATTGATAAGTGAAATCACCAGAAGTATTCCAAGCTCCGTCTGTAGTATATAGAATATTGTTGAAAGCATTAACTGGAGTTGAGAAACCCATACCAGAATGATTGCTACATTTTATCCATAAAGTTGCTGGAGCAGAATTAGCCACGATAATTTGAGTATAAGCACCAGCTTGACCTGGTGTTCCAGAACTTGACACGCCAGTAGTATAATTTGAACCATCTTCTGTTGTACTAAACACTAAAGGGTGTCCTGAATTACTTGCGTCTGATTGGTCAAATTTGTAGGTAAAACCTTGATATAGTTGTACATACAAACTATTTTGTCCGTTTGCATAAAACTTATTACCGCCAGAATTAACGACTGTTATTGTAAAAGTTTCATCTCTTGGCGTAAGAACTGGAATACTTACATTTTCAGGTTCAATAACTGCACCTGAAGCCAGAATCATGTTGTTGCCTAAACTCATTTTTATCTCCTAATTATGACATATCTTGAGCAGAAATAAATCCATACCAATTAGTTCCGCCATCAACTGTCATTAAAACAATTACATCATGGTTTGAACTTGATAAAGCTGGTGCTTGACCACCTGCCCACTTAACAGCGGCGCCCCATGCAATAGTATATGATGAACCACCTATTTTTAAGACCATGCTGTAAGCATCTCCTGAAGCTGGTATATTGTTAATTGTTAATGTTGTTATGTTTTGTGTAGGTGTAAAAGAAAAAGCATTTCCTGTAGAGCAATCTAAAGTTAATGTTCCTGTAGATTGTGTAACATTGCTACTTGTTTCTCTTGTACTTGTTGATTTTAAAATTGTAGCTGTAACTGTACTTGCTACAGAACCACCTATTACTGTTCCGTCAATAGTTCCACCATTTAAGTCAACTGTAGTTACAGAACCTAAATCACTAACAGTAGCACCATTAAAATTAATTGTGCCTGTGCCTGTTAAATTTGTGGCTGTAATAGCCCCGGCTGTAGTTGCACCAATAGTTACTCCGTCAATCGTACCACCATTTAAGTCAACTGTTGTTACAGTTCCTAAATCAGAAATGGTTGCACTAGCGGCTGATATGGCCGCAGAATCAAGTGTAACAGTTCCGCTACCTACTAGAGTTCCACCTACACTTAAAGTTTTTCCTGAACCGACTTGCAGTCCAACTGAAGTTCCTGAACCAGCGGCGGCGAAAAGAGCATCAAGAGAATCTAAATCAGTATTTAATTTAGTTCCCCAAGTGTCCGTAGAAGCACCGACTTCTGGCTTAGTCAGATTCAGATTTGTTGTTGTTGTATCTGCCATCGCATTTACTCCTTATAATTAGGCCGCTACTTTATAGACTTCAGTCCATGTTGTAGAAGCATTTGGTTCGTCAACCCATTTTAATCTTGCACTAAAGTTTGTAGATGATTGGGCTGATATATTTGAAACATCTATAAACACTATTCTATTGCATACAGCCGTAACTGTAGAAACTCCGTTAATAGGATATGGATTACCACTAAATGTAACAGTTCCTATTACACTCAATGATGAAGTAGCTTGTGCAGGTATTATACCGCCACTTACTACTTGTCCTAATAACGAAACAGTTGCTACAGCATTAACTGTTATTTGTGGTGATGCTACATATCCGCCAACAGCAGAGATAGTTGCAACAGCATTAACTGTAGCACTTGCATCTCTAATTGTTCCAGCAGAATAATTACCATAACCATATTCACCAGAAGAATAAGTATCTACAGGGTGAGCCGCAGATAAACTTAAACTTGATGATGAAGTTGAAGATATTTGACCGCTATCGGTATATCCCCAAACTCCGTAAAGATTAGAACTGTAGCCACCTCTTCCATAACCTCTAAAGGCTCTATTTGTAAAGCTAGATGAGGCTGTTATTGTGCATGAAGCATCTGAGTAACCCCATTCGCCATACACATTGGAAGAATATCCACCTTGTCCATAATCTCTAGTTCCAGACATTTAATTCCTTATGTTAAATCAATATCTAAATCACCAGCGGGTACTCTAAACACATCACCAGTTGATATTGGTTTTTGTGTAGCTAAAGTTCCTACTGCATATAAATTACCACTTGTTGAAGCATCTAATACACCAACCGCTACGACTGTTCCGTAACTTGCTGTTGCTGTAGAATATTCAACAGCGGCCGTGTTACTTGACTGACTTAAAGTTGTAGTAAAAGTAACTGTTTGTCTTGCATACCCTGTTCCAGAAGTTGAAACCTCAGTTCCGCCTGTTCCGTCATCACCTGGTGCTACAGTATATAACGCCAAATAAAGTGTTCCAGCGGGAGTAAAAGTTGTTCCTGAAAAAGTGTGGGCAAGAATTTTGTTTTCTAAATAATCGCTAAAACTCATTTTTTAATCTCCTTATTGTAATGCGGGTGCTTTTATTCTTAAAGTTGAATCGCCTACTCTTGCCTTTTGGTCTGCGATTTCTAAGTCCTTAACTAATTTCTGATACAAACTAGACCATACTGCTATTCTTGAATCATCTACTAGATATGGTGCTGATTGTAGCAGAGTTCCGTATAAATATATATCAGGACTGCTATTCATTAACCAATTAGTTGGGTTAGTGTCAGTTAAGTTAGGGATTTTACTATAGTAAGTTACTTCTCCTGTCAGCGTTGCTGAATCAGGAACAGGTAAAACTTCTAGTTCTTGACCTACTATTGTGTAAAATTTTGGTGTACCACCTGAGGTGTAAGTTTCTCTTAATTTATCAAGCTGTTCATTTGTTGTAAATTCTAAAGTTACAATAGGATTTGACTCTATTACAAAGTCAACTGTTTGTAACCAATCGGCTGGTACAGCACTATATTGAGAATCAATCGTTGCTGTTGCTCTTTTAATCATTTTTCTATTTCGTATTTCTTTATTAAAACCAGCTTCAGCTAAAGTAATAAAATCTGGTATAGTTGTAGTTAAATCAGTTCTATTAAGCCAGTCTGCTACACTTGTTTTTAAATCTGAATAATTTACTAAAGCCATTAAACAGTTCCTTCTCTTGTTCTAAAGTATTTATTATCTGGGTCGTTTAACCATTTTTTTAAAGCCTTAGGGTCATCTAAAATACCTTTAGCTTTTAAATCGTAATAAAGAACCATTGGTATTGAAGCTACTTTATTCCAATGACCATAAGGGTCTCTTTTATCGCTTAAATTAAATTGTTCTTTATTATCTTTTATTATTTGCGTTACATCTTGTTCTCTACTTAAAACAAAATTATGCTCTCCTTTGCCTGAAATATCTTCTTCAAAGGTAAAGTTATTTGAAATTTTTGTTTCGTTGTCGAAATTTATTAATCTTTTTTTGTTCATTTGTTTAGTTTAGGGGTAGTCGCAATCGCTAACTACCCCATTTCCTATGTGATTTATGAATCTGTTAAATCAGCAACCACACCAAGTGCGGCTTCATTTTTAACTTTAAGTCCATATTCTACAAGTATCATGCGTTTCTCAGCATCACCAGTTTTAGCTAAATCAACAACTTCTACAGGTCGTAAGAAGCAAGTTGAGTAAAACTCAGCATCTAAGACATAAGCATCTCTTTCTCTTTGGAATCTATTAGGAACAATATTAACTGCTCCAAAGTCTGATACATAAATATCAGCGGCTCCAATAATAACACCAGCTTCAGGTTTTTTAACTTCATACCTGTTAGCGGCGATACCTGAGAATCCAGATACTACTGTTTTATTGTGTGGACCAACCATAAGCATCTTAGGTGTTCCGCCTTGAGACCATACTTTTTCGATAACATCATCAAGTAAGCCTAAGGTGAAAGCTCTTTTGTTAGCATTGGTTGAATCACCAGCCGCATTATTAACAATACCACCAGCTACTGTTGGATTAGTTCCGCCAGTGCCTCTGCTTGAGTTTGTTTTAAGCCATGCTGGAAGTCCTGCTGTTTGTCTAGCAGTACCAGTTCCACCACCTACACCTGCACTATTTGCCAAAAGTGTAGCTTCTTGGTCTCTTTTAAGTTCTTGTCCAAGTTTAGTTATTTGATAGGCAAGTTCTGAAGTTCTACCTGCCTCGTTAATAACTTCTAAGTTGTCAGCTAAGACAACAAGTTTTCTTGAAATGTTTGTATAGTTTCCTATTCTAGCAGTAGCCACTGTCGCTGGAAAAGTACCAATATCATCACCATCTATTTGATAGTTTGTAGAAGCGTTAGCAAGAGAGTCAGTTTGCCACTCAAAGAAAGTGTTTCTGACTGTTTCTCTGCCACCGTTCGACATAAATGGTGTTTCTTCAGGAGAAATGTTATAAATGATATTAGATAATTCTTCACGAATACCAACCGCTGAATACCTTGTAAAAGTATTTGCAATAATTGCCATTGTATTATCCTCTTAAATTAATCGTTTAACAACATGGAAATGGCTGATTGTGCATCTTGCCATTTTCCGTTTTTCTTTAATCTTGAGGTCGTGTTTTTATAGGCATCAGTTTTCTTAGGGGCTTTTTTGCTACCACTTCTCAGAACTTTTGTTCCGTTAGTGTTGTTTGCTCTTTTAACTACTTTGCGTTTACCTTTGTTGTAAAGCATAGCATCTCTTAAAACGCTAACATGATTAGCTTTTACTAAAGCAGAAACTTCTTCTTCAGTAACACCTTTCTTTAAAAGAAAGTCTTTTAATTCAGCTTTTTCTTTTGTAGCAATAGTTTCGTCTTTCCATGAAGGAATAGCTTTAGTTAGTTTTTGAGATTCTTCAGTTAGCATAGTTTTATACTGTTCTAACTGGTCTCTTTGTTCTAGCTGTGCTACTCTTTGTTGTTCCATTTTGACAGCTTGTAGTTTTTCAACTTTCTGCTGTTGATAGGAATTCCACTCATGTTGTTTTCTACCAGCTTCGATTGGGTCTTGTTCATACATTGTATTCCAATCTGGTTCAGGCTCTTTGCCTAGTTCTAGTATTTGACTTTCTAAGTTCCCTAAGAGTTGTGCATATTGATTACGCTCCTCTTGAACTTGTCTAGATTCAGATTCAAACTGCTTCTTTTCATCAGCAAGTTTTTGGCTTTGTCTAGTAAAATGCTGTTGCCTTGAATATCCATTTCTTAATTCATCTAAAGATACTTGCTCTAATTTTCCGTCAATCTTCACTTCAATTAATTGTTCTTGCAAATCTTCATTTTCATTAATGTCGGTTTGTTCATCTGCAAACAGTTCGGAATCTTCCTCATCTTCTAGGACTTCTTCATATTCTTCAGAAATTTCCTCAGAAGGTTCGTCTATATATTCCTCGCCAGAATCAACATCTTCTATAGGCGGTTGTTCTGACTCTGTTTCATTACTTACTTCTGCTTTATCGCTAGGGCGAGTCAGAATGTCAGTAATTTGTTCAACGCTAGATTTTAATTCAGGCGATTCCTCAACTGGGTTTGTCGCTTGGTTCATATTAAACTCCTTTTTTGTTTTTTGTAATATTATCTGCCTTTATTTTTAAAATATGGGCGTTGTCTGCAACAGCCCATAGTTTTTCTTCCAGTAAGTCAACTGCTTTCAAAAGATGAAAATATTGTTCTCTCTCTTGAGTAGCATGAGGTGAAGTTTGAGACCATGAAACATGGACATCTTGCTTAACACTTTCCATGACTGCTTGAAAAGTAGTATCGTCTAAAATGCGTTTTGCATTTTTTCCGAAAATTATTAAATCGTCTATATGGCCATTGTTACTCATTGTCTAACTCTTGCCATATCACTAACTAATTTTGTTTGTGCTTTCATCTGTTCTCTATCTCTTTCAACTAATGCTCTAATAACAGTAGTTTCAACTTGAGTTCCATATTTTGCCTCAATTTCTGCGGCCTTTAGCATGATTTCAGCATCTAGTTTATCTCTGTCTAAATCATCTCTACGCTTCATTTCTTCAGTTTCTAACTCTATTTTTGCATTAGCTTTCATCATATTAGCTTTAATTTCTTGAATTTGTACTTGAATTAACTGTTCTGAAACATCAGGTTTCTTTTGCATCATAGATTGTCTTTGTTCAGGTGTCATTTCAGGAACTTCTTTAAAGAACATAGACGCATCTTTAAATCCAGCAAGTTCTACCATTTTTGCCATAGTATTTCTGTACTGTGTCATTTCAACTAAAGGATTAGAAGCGCCTAATGTTTGTAGTATCTGTTCTTGTTTTGACGCTATTTGACCTAGATATTGCATACGCTCTTGTGCAGTTCCATTACCGAGACCTACATTAACTACGCAATCCATTCCTGTTTGCCAAACTCTAGGGTCAATAGGAATCCATTCATTGCGTAATCGAACTGTTCTTTCTTTATCTTGGTGTCTAGCAAGTAATTCGTAAATACCTTTGAATAAAGGTTTCATGCCTGTTTCAGCAAATATTCTAGCTATTAATTCTATATGTTGTTGTCCGCCTTGAACAGTTGCTTGAACGGCTGAAGCTGTAGCAGATTGTAACGCATCAGGGTCTAATCCCATTGACGCTTTAGAAATTCCAGTTCTGTTTTCTTTTACTTCATCTAAGTAATTCAACATAGGAAAACAATCTTTACCAACAAATGGCATATTAAAAGGTTGTACTGCACCTGCATTTCGTTGACGAATAATACCACCAACTTCTGTATTCATAACATCTTCTATGTTTGCTTGTCCTTCAACAACTGCAACTCTAGGGTGAACACTTAATGCAAGACTATCTAACATAGAACGCATAACCATTGATTTAACTTTTTGTATATCTTCAGTTATATCTGCAATACTAAGTCCAAAGAAAGTATGTGGCTCAGGGTCAGGGCAGAAAGAAACGAAAGGTATCTGGTCGCATTTTAAATTCTTTTTAATTTCGTAATTATCACCTACACAACATAATCTTCTTAGTTCTGCTATGCCATCGCCTGTCATATCTATCTTCATATACGCTTCGACATATTGAACTTTTAAGTTAGCGTCATCTTCTACAGGATTAATACCTGCATCTGAGTAAGTGTTTCTTGCTTGATATTCTGCGTTATCGTCTAATTGTGTTTCATAAGGTGTAGCAAACTTCTGAACTTCGTCATAATCATATCCCATTTCCACTAAATCAGAAACAGTTAGGTATCTTCTGTGAGCAATGCAATAAGCATCTTTCATTGAAGTAGCATCTCTATCAATCAAAAATTCTTCTGGTGGTACTGACTCAACCCTTACGCAACCATGTTCTTTCTTTCTTGTAACTTTCACATCATGTAATTGTGGTGTCATCATGCTTTGTTGCATTAACTCAGGTATAACTTCTTCAATTTGTTCTTCTGTTTCAACAACTGCTTCAGCTTTTGGAAACGCAGGGTCAGGATATGAAATAACTTCTGTTACTTCTACTTCGTCATCTGCTTCTAATACTGCAAGTTCGTTGTCGCTTATTCGTGAATATTCGTAATATTCAGCATGATAAGTTGTGTCCCAGTAATATTTTAAGATTCCGTTCTTACATAACAACGCATCTTTAAAAGCATTATAGAAAATTGGAAAACCATCGTTGTCTTGTTGTAGTACAATTCTGTTTATGTAATCTGTAGCCTGTTCAGCTAGTTTAATATCTTCTTTACCAAAAGGTACAAACTCAACTACATTTTCGCTTGAGAAGAATATTCGCATAATACTAGGTAATATGTCTGCGATTGTGTCGTGAACATCAAGTGAGATAACTTGGCTTCGCCCATCTTCTTCGTTTCCAAATGGTTTACCCTGATAGTAGTCAATGCTCGTAGCCCGTAATGGTGAAATTGTGTTGTCAATGAAATCAACAGCGTCATCAAGAGCAGAGCCCACAATGCCTTGTAGTTCCTCTTCTGACGGTCCTTCATTGTTAAACTCTCCAGTAGCTTCGCCTGACATATCACCTACATCTTGGGCTTCGTAAGTTTCGTCATACTTCATTTGTTTTCTTCTCTTTTTTTGAAACTTTGGTCTTTTTGGTTTCTTTCTTAGGTTCGTTTCTGTTCAATAATTCCTGAACATCATGTTGAGCATCATATCTCGTAACCATGTAGGATTCCTTATTCTGACACTATATATATAGCGTTTCTACTGTTTATTATAATGATTCTGAAAATTTTTCGCAAAGAAGTTATTGAAATACTTGTAGTAAAGAGGGGGGTCTCTCTAATATAGGAAATATACTCAAGTTAGTGTGTGAGTATCTAAGCTATATCATGCACTATCACTTAAACGAAAGGGGGGCTTTTTCGCTGATTTTAAACAAAGGTTAAGTTATTGAATTAATTGACTTTTATTTATTCTTGTAAGTTTGCTGTAGCAAATAGACAATTATTTATTAATCTTTAATGCCTCAAGGTGTAAATCTTGAGTCGATATATTAACCTTTACATCATTGCCACCACCAGCCTTGAACTGTGAATTATAAGACCCTGCCTTCCATTTCCTAGTATCTATCTGGAGTTTGGCTTTGTTTATTGAATCGCTATCCAAATCCACGCCGTC
>CENZ01017210.1_pt1 | contig 15627 bp, 15 predicted proteins | sample 361341 | NCBI WGS metagenome assembly CENZ01 (sample SAMEA2619782, study PRJEB7988) | marine metagenome | biome: marine biome (ENVO:00000447); feature: deep chlorophyll maximum layer (ENVO:xxxxxxxx); material: "saline water (ENVO:00002010), including plankton (ENVO:xxxxxxxx)" | depth 50 m
TATCTTATAATATTGATTGTGTTCAAAGTAATAATGAAGGAAAAATTATAGAAATAGTTCAGGGAGCATGTGAAGACTATTCAGGTATTATAATAAATGCTGGTGGATATACGCATACTTCTATCGCATTAATGGATGCATTAAATTTTTTTAGTAAACCAATTATAGAAGTTCATATGTCAAATATTTATAAAAGAGAAAATTTTAGACATTTATCGTATATATCTCATGTTGCTAATGGAAGTATATGCGGATTTGGAGCTAAGGGTTATGAAATAGCACTTAATTCTATAATTAAATTAATAAATATAGATATTAACAAGCATCAGGAGAATTAAATGGGAAGAATTTCAGTAGACAAATCTTTAATAAACGAGCTTTCAAATCTTTTAGATGAGAATAATTTATCAGAAATAAGTGTTACTCAGGGAAGGCAATCAATTAAAGTTTCAAGAAATATTTCTTCTAATGGAAGTATTGCAGTTCCATCAAATATTATTCAAACAGAAAAAATAGAACAAAAAAAGGCTAATTTAGAACAACCAGGTACTGTTAAATCCCCTATGGTGGGAACTATTTATCTTGCTTCATCACCAGATGCTAAACCATTTATAACTATCGGACAGACTGTTAAAGAGGGAGATCAGTTATTTATAATTGAAGCTATGAAAACTATGAATCCAGTAAAGTCTCCTTTTACAGGAGTAGTTAAGGAAATAATTGTTAAAAATGAAATGTCTGTTGAATTTGATGAAGTTCTCGTAATAATTGATATTAGTTAAAGAAGATAATTGTGATTAAAAAAATTTTAATAGCTAATAGGGGCGAGATAGCTTTAAGAATAATTAGAGCCTGTCAGGAACTTGATATAAAAACTGTGGCAGTTCATTCTACTATAGATGAAAATGCTATGCATGTTCGGCTAGCAGATGAAAGTGTATGTATTGGACCTCCTTTAGCGTCTAAAAGTTATTTAAATATATCTTCAATTCTTTCGGCTGCAGAAGTCAGCGGAGCTGATGCTATTCATCCTGGGTATGGTTTTTTATCAGAGAATGCAAAATTTGCAGAAATAGTTAATGAGCATGGATTAATATTTATTGGACCCAAAGCGCAACATATATCTGAAATGGGAGATAAGGTATCAGCTAGAACTGCAATGAAAAAATTAGGAATTCCTCTAGTTCCAGGTTCAGATGGAGCTATTAAAAATTTACAAGAATTAAAGAAAATAGCAAAAGAAATAGGTTTTCCTATCTTAATTAAAGCTGCCTCAGGTGGAGGAGGTAAAGGTATGAAAGTTGCTGAAAAAGCCTCTGAGTTGGAAGAGGCTTGGAATTTGGCTCGTTCTGAAGCTAAATCTGGCTTTGGAGATGATACGGTATATCTTGAAAGATATTTGGCAAATCCAAGGCATATAGAATTTCAGCTGTTTGCAGATAGTTTTGGAAATGTTGTGCATTTTGGAGAAAGAGATTGTTCTTTACAAAGAAGACATCAAAAAGTCTTAGAAGAAGCACCATCTCCTGCACTAAATGAAGAAGAAAGAGCTAAAATTAGTAAAGTTATTGTCAAAGCTGTAAAAAAATTAGGTTACCTTGGAGCAGGAACCTTTGAAATGCTTTATGAAAATGGAGAATTTTTCTTTATAGAGATGAATACCAGAATACAAGTTGAACATCCTATTACTGAAATGATTACAGGCTTCGATTTAGTTAAAGAGCAAATTAATGTCGCTAATGGTAAAAAGCTTTCAGTGAAACAAAAAGATGTAAAAATTAAAGGTCATTCTATAGAATGTAGAATAAATTCAGAAGACCCTGAAACTTTTATACCTAATGCAGGAAATATAAAGAATTATCACGCGCCTGGAGGTTTTGGAGTAAGAATAGATTCTGCTTTATATTCAGGATATAAAGTGCCTCCTAATTATGATAGCTTAATAGCTAAATTGATCGTTTATGGAAATAATAGAGAAGAAGCTATATTAAAATTAAAGATAGCCTTAAAAGAGTATGTCATAGATGGAATAAATACTACGCTTTCGCTTCATGAAAAAATTATTAGTGAAAATGAATTTATTTCAGGTAATTATGATATTAGATGGTTAGAAAAATTTTTAAAGAATAATGATTAATAAATTTGATCATAAATATATAAAAATCAACTATAAAAATATTTTAGATGCATATTGTAATGGAATATTTCCTATGGCTGAAAATATTGATAGCTCTGATGTGTTTTGGGTTAAGCCAAAAAATAGAGGAGTTATTAATCCATATAAAATAAATATTAGAAGAAAACTTAAAAGGTTTATAAATACAGAGCCTTTTAAAATAAAAATTAATACTGATTTTATAGGAGTAATTGAAGCTTGTTCTGAAATTACTAATAGTAGAGAAAATACTTGGATTAATCCAAGTATTAGAGACGTTTTTATCGAGCTGCATTATAAAGGCTATGCACATAGCATCGAATGCTATTCTAATGATGATATAGTTGGAGGCTTATATGGTGTTGCTATAGGAGGAATGTTTTTTGGAGAAAGTATGTTTAGCCGAATGACAAACGCAAGTAAAGTAGCTCTATTACATTTAATAGATAGACTAAAAGTTGGGAACTTTGTTTTATTAGATACACAATTTATAACAGAACATCTTAAGACTATGGGTGCTTATGAAATTGATCAAGAAAGTTTTCTAATAATTTTAAAAAAAGCATTAAAAATTAATTCTGATTTTTATAAAATGAGTAAATCTGGAGAACTAGATATAAACCTATATCCTAAATCAGTTAATTATTAATTATAATTTATATACATTTGACTAATTTAATGTTGTAAATTGGATGAGCTACTTGTGATAAACTAATATTTTTAGAGAATATCCAACCTTTAAAAATAAATTTATTTTTTTTTCTATCTTTTAAGTTAATATATGAAGCAAAGCTGTTATTATCCTCATCATTTTTTAGACACTTTATTAAAGAAATATCTATATTCTTAAATATAACTTTATTATTTTTATTTATCTCTATGGAATAATTTTTACTAGATATTTTATCTATAATTTTAATTAATGCCTTTTTATTGCTATTAGCTTGGCCTTCAAGAATAAATATAAAACAAAAAGTAATAGTTATAATTATATTTTTTATTATTTTTATATTAAGTTTCAGTATTTTTTTCTTTCAGTGATTGTATTATTATTTCTATAACTTGATTAGGGTCCGCTCCCATTAATATTGCATCTTCTATTGCATCGTCTGTAATTTGACTTATTTCTATAATATTTTCATTTAATAATTTAATTTTTTCAGTGCATGATATGTTTTCATCATTAGCACCTTTCCATATTTTTGGAAGTAGTTTATCATTTTTACTAGTCACTATAATTTCCTCTTTTTCTAGGTGACCATGAGGTGTATAATGGCTTTTTTTCTTTATTATTTTTAGTTGATTTAATCATAATATTACTTATTCCTGTAGTGTTAGGTTGATGTTTAATTTGCCATTTGTTTTTTTTGCTATTATTGTTTGGAATTTCATTTAGGGTATATGTTAACCATGCCTGCCATTCTGGTGGCACAGAAGATGCATCATTATTTTTATTATATACTACCCATCTTTTCTTGCCCTTATTTATGTAATAAATATTTCCAAAACTATCTTCACCAGTTTTTTTGCCGAATAAGATTGTATTTATTATTGTACCTATATTATTAAACATAATTTTCTTTCTTTATGATTGTAGATTTTAAAAATTACAATATATTAACTATCTTCCAAACTTTGATTAATAATAGCCTTCAATTTACTTAATTCTAGAGCTCCTGCATATAATTTTCCATTAATTAAAAAAGTTGGTGTACCTCTTATATTTAATTTTCTTGCTAATTCTTCATTTTCTTCTAATATTTTTTTTATTTCTGGTTTATTCATATCTTCTTTAAGTTTAACTATGTCTATTTCTAAATTTTCAGCAGTTGAGTATATTTTATTTTCATCTAAATTTCCTTGAAGATTCATTAAGGCAGAGTGGAATAAAAAATATTTACCTTGTTCTTTGGCTGCCAATGCGGCTGCAGCAGCTATTCTGCTTGATGGTGATAAAATAGGATAATCTCTAAAAGAAATCTTTAAATCATATTCTGATCTTAATAGTTCTCTAATAGCATCTAAGGATTTTTTGCAATAACCACAATTATAATCAAAAAATTCTATAATAGTAACTTTAGGACTATCAGACCCCATAAAAGGTATAAGTGGATTATTAGCCATTTGCGTGAAATTTTCTTCTAAGAATTTATCATTATTTTCAGTATTTTCTTCCATTTTTTTTCTTAATCTATCAACAGATTCTAAAATTACTTCAGGGTTTTCCATTATATATTGATAGATATATTCATTTAATTCTTCTTTGGATAAATCATCTATAGAATTTGCAGAAGAAATAAATGATAAGCATATTATTGATGAAAGAAATAATTTTATTAATATTTTCTTATATTTAAGTATCATTTAATTAACCTTTATTGTTTTTTAATTTTTCTTTAGAAAAAAATATTATATCTAAAGATCTTATATCACTAGGACTGCTTTTTTTAAAAGAAATTCTCGCTTTTTCTGCAAATTGAATAGACAAGTTATATTTACCTAATAAAAAATATGCTTCAGCTGATGCTAACTGGGCTTGTCCAATATTATTATTCCTTGCCTCAGCTATTGATAATAATTTCCAGGCTGCAATATTTTTAGGAATAACCTCTAAAATATTTTTTAAATTACTTATGGCTTCATTATTTTCTTTTTCTTTGCCATATTCTACTTGGGATCTTGCTAAAGACAATAATATTATGGGGTTTTTAGGTAATAAGTTAGCAGATATCTGAAGTTGTTTTATAGATTCAAATATTTGTCCATTCTCGAATAACATTTGTCCTAAAACTTCTGGAAAAAAAGGGTCACTATTATCTAAGTTAATTAAATGACTTATTTCTTTAATACCTTTATCTAGATCAGGTAAACGAAGATAGGCTATTGCTCTAGCATACCTTGCATCAATTTCTGATGAAGTCTTTGGGTATAACAATAAAGTTTTTCCAGGAGTATTTGTAAAGGCTATAATTTTTGCTACTATTCTTTTATATTTAATTTCATCAATTGATGAATTATCTATTTTATTAACCTCAATATTTTCACTTGCTTCCATAATTTCATAAATTCTCTCCTGAGATATTGGATGAGTTCTTAAATAAGGGTCTTGCCTATTTTCATGAAGTAATTCTTGTTTACCTAAGACCTTTAACAATTGAGCTAGCGGAATACAAGAACGGTTTACGGCAGTCATATATTTAATAGCTGCTGCATCCGCAAATTTTTCATTTTGTCTTGTATGTTTATAAAAATTTCTTTCAGCTATGCTTGGTCCTAGGGTAGCTAATTTTGCTAGACCAGAAGGTGTATTTAATCCAGCTGCTTTTGAAGCAGCCATTAGGCCAGCAGTAATTATTGTGGCGATAGTAACTGTATCTTGAGCTTTTTTCATAGAATTTATAGTTCTATTTAAATGTCCTCCAGCTATATGACCAATTTCATGTGCTAAAACCCCTATTAGAGCATCTACTTCTTTTGCCTTTAATATAAGTCCTGTATTAATAAAAATATTTTGTCCACCAGCTACAAAAGCATTTATTGTTTCATCATTTACTATGTATACATTTACTGCATTAGGATTTAATCCTGCAACCTTAATTATTGGCTCTATCCATTCTCTAATATATAGCTCTATTTCTGCGTCTTGGATTAAATTTAGATTTTGTGCTTTAATTATTTTAGAGAAAAAAAAAGTTAACAATAAAAATAGAAATAATAATATTTTAGTGTATGATTTTATATATTTAAATAGTTTAACAGTAAGTTTTAACATTAATATCCATACATAAAAATTATTTATATTTTATATCTTAATTATATATAAAATATAGAGAGGTATAAATAAATAATTTTTTATAACTAGGTTTGATATGAGTATTACCAATTCAAAAAGATCTAACATAGCACCTTTTTTAGCCATAGATATGCTTACAAAAGCAAATAATTTAAAGTCTAAGGGAAATGATATTATTCATATGGATGTGGGAGAACCAGGCATAAGTACGCCAAAACATATATTAAAATATGCAACAGAAATAATAGGGAAAAAAAATATTGGATACACTGAATCAATAGGAATCCCTGAATTAAGAGATAAAATTTCTCATCATTATAAATATTGGTACGAGCAAGAAGTAAATTCAGAATGTATAGCTGTTACTGCAGGTGCGTCTGGAGCATTTCTTTTATCTTTATTAGCATTATTTGATCAAGGGGATAAAATTGTCATAATGACGCCATATTATCCTGCATATATAAATGTAATGAAATCATTAAATTTAGATATAGTATTTATAGAAGGAGATCATGATTCTAGTTACCAACTAACTTTGAATAAATTAGAGGCTTTAAAAGATAGTATTAATGGTATTGTAATAGCTTCTCCTGCAAATCCAACAGGAAGTATAATACAAAACTCAGAGTTAAAGAAAATTGCTATTTGGTGTAAGAAAAATAATAAGGTTATTATTTGTGATGAGATTTACCATGGAATTGAATATAGTCAAAAATCAGATACTATACTTCGTTATAATACAGATGCTATAGTTATTAATTCATTCTCAAAATACTTTAGTATGACTGGTTGGAGGTTAGGATGGCTTATAGCACCTTCAAATATAATTAATGTTATTGAAAAACTATCTATGTCATTATTTTTATGCCCCTCAACAATCGCACAAATTATAGCTACAAAAGCTTTTGATGATTATAATATTTTAAATAAAAATGTATCTATTTATAATAAAAATAGAGAATTACTAATTAATTTTTTTGAGGATATAGGTTTATCTAAGTATGCACCAGCTGATGGAGCATTTTATTTATATTTAGATATATCTAATATCACTGATAATTCAGCTGATTTTGCAATCAATTTATTAAATGAAGCTGGTGTTTCAATAACACCTGGTAAAGATTTTGATAATAAATTAGGAAAAAAATATGTAAGGATCTCTTATGGTGGGAGTAATAAAGATATTATTAAAGGAACAAAAAGAATAGAAAATTGGATAAAAACAAAATTATAACTTCTTAACTTTCTTCTTTATTCCACCAACCTTTCTTTATAGGACCTTTTTTTCTTGGTTTAACGGCTTTAGAAGGTTTTTTTTCTTTATCTTTCTTAGTTATTTCTTTCGCTTTTGTTGAGGTTTTAACAGGCTTTTCTTTAACTACATTAGGTATACTTTTTTGAACAGAACCTTTTGATTTAGTATTTAATTTTTTTCTAGGTGCACTCTTTATACTTTTTTCATTTTTATTGTCTTTTACCTTTTTTAATTTTTCTTCATTATTAGGCTCATTTTCGTTGCTATTTAATTGGTCATCTTTCTTTTCGTTATTTTTTACATTAAATTTATTAAATTTCTTTTTATTGTTGGGACGTTTAATTTTATTGATATTTTTATTATTTGTATCATTCTTTTTATTTTTATAATCATTTGTAGTATGCTTAATATCAAGACTATTTTCTTCATTTGTTAAATTAGCATCAGGCACTATGTTAATAGTAATATTTCTTTTTTCTTCAATATTTGATAGTTCTCTTCTTTTATTATTAAGAATATGTATAGCGGTTTCCTCTGGAATTTTTATTGTTAATGTTTTCTCACTGTAATTAGTTGCCTGTTTTTCGATATCATGTAAGGATTTTAGTGTTAGAGACTCTAAAGACCTTACTCTTCCATGACCTAAACAATGGGGGCAAGTTACAAATTCTGCTTCATAGATGCTTGGCCTGAGTCTTTGCCTGGACATTTCTAAGAGTCCAAATGATGATATAGGCCCTACTTGTATCTTTGCTCTATCTGAATAAAGTCTTTGTTTTAATATATTCTCAATGAATCTATTATTTTTACTTAAAACCATATCTATAAAATCTACTACTATTAAGCCAGACATGTCTCTTAATCTTAATTGGATGGCTAATTCTTCGGCAGCTTCTTTATTAGTCTGTAATGCAGTTTCTTCTATATTCCTTTCCTTTGTAGCTTTACCTGAATTAACATCAACAGCTACCAAAGCTTCTGTTTGGTTTATTACAATATATCCGCCACTTTTTAAGTTTGCTATAGGACTATGAATTTTTTCTAATTTTGTATCTATATTATATTTTTGTAATAATGGTGTTTTTTCTTTATACTCTTTTAAAATTTTAATTTTGCTTGGCATCAAAGTTTTCATATAGGTTTTTGCAGCTTTAAATGCACTATCACCCTGAATAAGAATTTCCTCTATTTCTTGCGTGTATAAATCTCTAATACCTCTTTTAATAATATTATTTTCTTCATGGATTAGAGCAGGAGCTACTGATTTAAGAGTATTTTGTTTTATCTTTTCCCATGTTTTATTTAAAAAATTATAATCTCTTTTAATCTCTACTTTTGTTCTTTTAGATCCAGCAGTTCTAACAATTACTGCCATATTATTTGGAATATTTAAAGATTCTATAATTACTCTTAATTTTTTTCTATCATTAGAGTGCGTAATTCTTCTACTGATCCCTCCTTTTCTTATAGTATTTGTCATAAGCACACAATATCTTCCAGCCAAAGATATGAATGTTGTTAAAGCAGCACCTTTATTACCTCGTTCTTCTTTTGTTACTTGTACTAAAATAATTTGCCCTTTTTTGATTACCTCTTGAATTTTATATTTATTATAAAATTTAATTTTAGAGTTAGGTTTTTGTCTTTGATCAGAATTATTACTTATTTCTGCTTCTTCAATATTATCATCTATAACATCGTTATCATCTATATCAGAAACTTCTTTCTTAATGAGATTTTCTTTATCAGCAATAGGAATTTGAAAATAGTCTGGATGTATTTCACTAAATGCTAAGAATCCATGTCTTTCATTACCGTAATCAACAAAAGCAGCTTGAAGAGAAGGCTCAACTCTAGCTATCTTAGCTAAATATAAATTGCCTCTATTTTGCTTTTTTGTCGTAGTCTCATGATCAAAATCTTCAATATCACTTTCATTTGTAACTACTACACGAGTTTCTTCTAAGTATTCGGCGTCTATAAGAATACGCTTTGTCATTGAATATATTACTCCATGCCAATATAAATTTATTAATTACAAAGTAAAATTTATTGTTAGCATTAATTAATAGCCTGATTTTTATATTTTTCAGGCATAAGTTTTTTAAAAAAATAGCATTAAATGATTTTTTTGTTAGCTGCATAAACGAGCTAAATTTATTATTTTCATATTTATTTACTAAAACCATTATGCTTCCTAAAAGAAAAATTTTAATATTTTATATCTACAATTTGTTTAATTATATTTTTTACTTAACTAAAATCATTATTTATATTGTATATGTGTATAACAATGTGAACATTTTGTAAAATAGCAATAAAAATAAATATTTAATTGGTATAGGAAAAAATAAATGAATATTGTAATAAAATTTATATATTTATTAATTCATATATCTATTTTACTTATATTCAATTCTTTTTTTAAATATTCATTAGCAGAGAGTGTAAATATTTTTAGCTATGAGAAAGGTAATTTTATAAGATTATTAATATCTAATAAAAAAAGTTTCTTATCTAATTCTTTCATTCTAGATGACCCCCCAAGATTAGTTATAGATATAAATGATATCGATAGTTTCTCTAAAAGTAATTTAAACTATAAATTTATTAAAAAAATCAGGGCTTCAAAGACCAATGATAAAGCAAGATTAGTATTTGATTTAAAATTACCTATAAAAAATTTTACAAAAACAATAATTACTGGAAAAAGTAATAATTACACTCTTTTAATCGACTTAAATTTACTTTCAGATCAGGAAAATTTTAGCCAAAATTATAATAAAAATGTTATTGTAATTGACGCAGGTCATGGCGGTCCTGATCCGGGTGCAGTTAGAAATAATATTAAAGAAAAAGATTTAACCCTATCAGCTGCAAAATTTTTAGAAAAAGAGCTTCTGAAAAAAAATTTTAAAGTATATTTAACTAGAAATTCTGATAAGTATATTAAACTAAGAAATAGAGTTAAGTATGCTAGAAATAAATCTGCTGACCTTTTTATATCTATTCATGCTGATTCAACTCTAAATAAACAAACAAATGGCACAAGTATTTATTCTTTATCTGAAAAAGCATCTGATAAACTGTCACAAGCATTAGCAGATAGAGATAATAAATCAGATTTAATAGCAGGATTAGATCTAGATGATTTAGATAAAGATGTTTCTGATATTCTAATAGATTTAAGTAGACGCGAAACTAAGAATAGTTCAATTAATTTTGCTGAGTTATTTATATCTTATTTAGGAAAACAAAAATTTAATTTACTACGAAGACCGCACAGGCAGGCTGGTTTTGCAGTTTTGAAAGCTCCCGATGTTCCTTCTGTTTTAATTGAAATGGGCTTTATTTCAAATAATTCTGATTTAAAAAAATTAACTAATCCTGAATTTCAAAAAACATTAATGAAAAATATCGCGAATATTATTGAAAAATATTTTCAATCTATAAAATAATCAAACTATTCATCATTTAGTAAGTATAAAAATACCTTCAGTAGATAATAAATTATTAAGATAACTATTAGGTTTTTGAATTTTTTTTATATTGTTTTGTGTGTTTCTATACGCCTTATTAATTTCTATATTTAGAGAGTTACATAAATTTATAAAATCTTTTATAGTACACAAGTGTATATTGGGAGTTGAATACCATGGCTCTGATAAAGTTTTAGTAACTGGCATAATCCCGTAAAATAAAATTTGTAGTCTATATTTCCAATACCCAAAGTTGGGGATACAAATAATACACTTTTTGCCTATTCTAAGCATTTGTTTTAAAACTTCTTTAGGTTTATGAGTTGCTTGTAAAGTGTCACTTAATATAACCACATCAAAAGTATTATCAGTAAAACTTACCAAATCTTCATCAGCATCTCCTTGAATAACAGAAAGCCCTTTAGTAACTGACTCTTTAACGCCTAAATGACTAATTTCTATTCCTTGTCCTTGAATATTTTTAGTTTTTTCAAGGTAATAGAGAAGGTCTCCATTACCGCAACCTATATCTAAAACTTTATCATTATTATTTATCAATGAAGAAATTAAGTTTTGATTTATTTTATTAGTCATCTCTACACTATATATTTATTTTTCTTGCTACACCAGAAATAAAGCCGCTTAATATTTCATAAAATTCATTAACTTCAAGTAGGAAACTATCATGACCTTTATCAGATTCTATTTCAATATAACTTATATCTGAGGTTGTCTTATTTAATGCTTTCACAATTTCATAACTCTCTGAACTAGGAAAAAGCCAATCACTAGTAAAAGAGACTATAAGAAATTTACATTCTGCTTTTTTAAATGCTAAAGATAAATTTCCTTTATAAGGACTTGATAAATCAAAATAATCCATAGCTCTAGTTATATATAAGTAACTATTAGCATCAAATCTATCAACAAATGAGCTTCCTTGATGCCTTAAATAGCTTTCTACTTGAAAGTCCGCATCGAACCCCCATGATAGAACTTTACTTTGCATATCTCTTCCAAATTTTTTTTGAAATGCCCCTTCAGATAAATACGTTATATGAGCAATCATTCGAGCAACTGATAATCCTTGCCGGGGTTTAAGCTCTTTTTGGTAGTAATTCCCCTTATACCAATCTGAGTCATTCATGATTGCTTGTCTACCAACTTCATGGAATGCAATATTTTGAGCTGAGTGACGGTAAGAAGTTGCAATAGGTATAGCTGAATATATTCTATTAGGATAACTAGCAGCCCATTCTAAAACCTGCATTCCTCCCATAGAGCCTCCTATAACAGAAAATAATTTTTTTATTTGCATACTATCAATTAGCTTTAATTGTAAATTAACCATATCTTTAATTGTAAATATAGGAAAATCCATTCCATATGGTTTACCTGTCCCTATATTAATTGAAGAGGGACCAGTTGTTCCCATACATCCACCGAGAACGTTTGCACATATTATGTAATATTTATTTGTGTCTAATATTTTATTAGGGCCAACTATATTTTTCCACCAACCATTTCTATTAGTAATAGGGTTTTTACCAGTAACAAATTGATCACCAGTTAAAGCATGACAAATTAATATTGCATTTGTTTTTTGATTATTTAAATTTCCCCAAGTTCTATAGGCTAAAGTAGTATTCTTTAATAGCTGACCACCCTCTAGATGTAATTCTAAAGGGCCAAAAGTATCATGAAGTTTATTTTTTATATTAGTATTGTTAATTTTAATTCTCTTTTATTTTTTAATTATTTTAAATATGTAATATATTTTAATTACTTAATACTTACAATTATTACATGCTAATGGTTTTTTTCATATTAATAATATATATATAATTTATTATTTTTAAATAACTTTGGGTATAAGTATGTCACTTAAAAAAAAGTCTATTAAAATAAAAGATAGAAACAATAATGAAATAAATCCTCTGTCGCTGATTAGAAAAAAAATAGATAGGATAGATAATAAAATTCATGACCTTATCATGACTAGAGCAGAATTAGTTTCAGATGTAGTAAAAGAAAAAAGAAGTGAAAACTTTAAAGATATTGTAATTTATAGGCCAGCAAGAGAACATGAGATATTAGTGAGATTGATTAAAAGGCATAAAGGAAACATATCATTAATATCATTAATATCTATATGGAGAAATTTAATTTCAACATATATATCTATTCAAGGAGAACTAAAACTTATATTTACAAATAATATAGATAATATAGTAAATAGTCATTTTACATCAGAAATTAAAAAAATTAAAAAAAATAATAGTACTAGCTGTTTAAAAGGTTTAATAGAGAACAAAGCTCATATTGCTATCTTACCATTTCCTAATAAATATAATGATTGGTGGAGCAAACTAAATAATTTTAAAGGTATTAATATAGTTGGAAGTTTATCAGAAGGTTTTTATGGCAAAACTTCAGCACTAATATTAAGTAAACAGAAAATTGAATATAGTTCAAATAATGTAGCTTTATATACTTTGAAAATTAATTCGAAAAATACTAAAGTATATTCTGAATTCATATCTTCTAAAGGCTATAATTTAATTTGTAAAAAGTTATTATCTGCTAAAAAATCTATAATTTTGTTCTCTATAAAAGTTTCTTCTGATACAGAAATAAATAAAAATCTTGAAACTATAGAAAATTTTGAATTGGAACCAAACTTAAAACCAAAAAATATAGGAGTTTATTCTCTTTTGAGTAAGGATATTCTAAATGGATAAGTTTAATAAAGTGACATTTATAGGTTTTGGTTTAATTAACTCATCCTTAGCTCATGTTTTTAAATCAAAATCATTAGCTAAGGAAACTTGTGCATATTCTAGAAGAAAAGAAACACGCAATAAAATTAAGAACTTAAATATAGTAGATAATGTTTACGATGATATAAAAAGTTCTGTTAAAAAATCAGATTTAATTATTTTAGGTGTTCCAGTAGGAGCTATGAAAAAGATAGTTACTATTATTGCACCTTTACTAGAAAGAGGAACTATAATTACCGATGTTGGGTCGGTTAAAAAAGAGCTTGTTGATTCTATTTCACTTATTTTACCTAAGCATATACATTTTATTCCAGGTCATCCAATTGCAGGAACAGAAAATTCAGGGCCTGAATCAGGGTTTTCAGAGCTTTTCAATGGCAGATGGTGCATTTTAACTCCTAATCAAAACACGTCAACAAGTGCGCTCGCTAAAGTAAAAAATATGTGGAAAGCAGCTGGTATGCAAATTGCTATAATGGATGCTGAATATCATGATAGAGTATTAGCAATAACTTCTCACATCCCTCACTTAGTAGCATTTTCTATAGTTGGTACAGTAACAGAATTAGAAGATCAATTAAAAACAGAAGTGATAAAGTATTCGGCAGGAGGTTTTAGAGACTTTACTAGAATAGCAGCCTCAGACCCTGTAATGTGGAGAGATGTTTTTTTAAATAATAGTGAAGCAGTTTTAGAGATGTTAGGAAGGTTTATTGAAGACTTAACTGCATTACAAAAAAGTATTAGATGGCAAGATGGAGAATCTTTAGAGAAGTTATTTACTAAAACAAGAGAAATACGTAAAGGGATAATTTCTGAGGAACAGGATTAATCTAATTTAATATTTTAATTTTTTCACATTTAATAATTTTACTCCCATTAAACTCAGGTTTCCATTTTGAATATTTATTGAAAATTTGGGAGTTGTATTTGAAACTTTAGAAGCAATTTCTATTGCTTTAATAATAAATTTTGATGTTTCTAATGTATTTTTATTTATAAAGTTTTTGTTTCTTAATATTAAAAATAGTTCATATAAATTATTGGCTTCAAGAGAAATAGAACTCTGTATGTCTATGTTTTCATCCATTCCTATAAATGCATTTCCATTAATAAATGTTTTATTAACATTTAATTTGAAATTATCTATGTCTATTCCGCCTTCATTAGATAGCCATGTATCATAACTATTGATATTTAAACTTTTATAATTTGCTAATGAACCATTTATATCTATATTTTTTATTACATTATTCTCTATAAAAATAGGTTGATATAATAACTCTTTAATTCTAATTGAATATAGCAAGTTATTTTTATTATCTTCCCTTAAATATATTTCTGGTTTGTTAATTTTATGAGTATAATGATTCTCTAAAATACTAATTTCATTTAAATTTATAGAAATTATTTTTTCATTCAATTTATTTATTCTAATAGACGCCATTATTTGTGGGTTAATAATAATGTTATTATTTTGGTTTAATATATTTATTATTTCTGAGCTTTTAAGTATTATATGTTTAATATTCCAAGGCTGATTGATTATACTCAAATTTTCTAAAAATATTTCTGTATTATATAGCTTTATTTTAACAGAATTTAATTTATTAACCACCCTGTAAGGAAAGCCAAATTTTTCTATATTTTCCCATGTTAAAATTATATTATTTTGCTTAAGGTCATTTTTAAGAATATTTAACTTTTCTTCTGTTACGCGCTCAATTTTTATATACCAAATAAAATATAAAATTATTAAACTGATAAAAATTATAAATATAAAATAAATAATTCTTATTCCTGGCGCTCTTTCATTAGGTTCAGTATTAATTATTTAATTTTCCATTATTTATTTTTATTCAGTTTTGAAATTAACCTAGTAGTACTTTGATTTTTAGTAAGAGAAATTCTTATAACTTTCCCACCTAATTTTTTAATATAATCAGCACCAACAATTTCTTTAATTTTATAATCTGCCCCTTTAAATAATATATTAGGTTTTATTTTTTTAATTAACTTTATAGGAGTATCTTCATCAAAACTAATAACACAATCTATCATTTTTAAAGAATTTAGGAGTTTTTCTCTAGCTTGAATATCTAAAATTGGTCTTTCTTTTCCTTTAAGCCTTTTTATTGATTGGTCGCTATTAACTGCAACTACTA
>CENZ01104676.1_pt1 | contig 15624 bp, 13 predicted proteins | sample 361341 | NCBI WGS metagenome assembly CENZ01 (sample SAMEA2619782, study PRJEB7988) | marine metagenome | biome: marine biome (ENVO:00000447); feature: deep chlorophyll maximum layer (ENVO:xxxxxxxx); material: "saline water (ENVO:00002010), including plankton (ENVO:xxxxxxxx)" | depth 50 m
ATCAATCTTTCTAAATCATAAGTTACTAACTTATTCTTTATTGCCCACCTAACACCTTTTAGAATATTATCGGCAGCTTCTGTCCAACCAAGATATCTCATCATCATTTCGGCTGAAAGTATTAAAGAAGAGGGATTAACTTTATCTTGTCCAGCGTACTTTGGAGCGGTTCCATGGGTCGCTTCAAACAAGGCAACTCTATCCCCAATATTAGCTCCCGGAGCTAATCCAAGCCCTCCAACTTTTGCAGCTAGGGCATCGGAAATGAAATCGCCATTCAAATTCATCGTGGCAATCACATCGTAATCAAGCGGTCTAATCAAAATCTGCTGTAAGAAATTATCAGTGATAATATCTTTTAAAATGATTTGTTTCTTCGTCTTAGGATTCACAAAAGACATCCACTCTCCGCCATCCAATGAAGTTGCGCCGTACTCTCTTTCAGCGAGGTCATAAGCCCATTTTTTAAAAGCGCCCTCGGTAAATTTCATAATATTACCTTTATGAACAATACTCACTGAGGCCCTGTCATGTTCTATCGCATAATCAATTGCTTTTCGAACCAACCTTTCAGTCCCTTCTCTAGAAATGTTCTTTACCCCTATTCCACAATTGTCTTCAAATCTAATATTCTCAACTCCCATTTCGTTAGAAAGGAAATCAATTATTTTTTTAGCTTCTTTTGAGTTAGCTTCAAATTCAATTCCGGTATAAATATCTTCAGAGTTTTCTCTAAAAACAATCATGTCCGTATTTTGCGGATATCGAACAGGTGATGGAACTCCCTCAAAATATGTAATGGGCCTTTGACAAAGAAATAAATCTAATTTTTGTCGTAAAGCAACATTTAAAGATCTAATTCCTCCTCCGATTGGAGTAGTGAGCGGACCTTTTATTCCAATAGAATATTCTTTAATTGCATCGATCGTTTCATCTGGCATCCAAGTGTCATCTCCATAAGTTTTGACAGATTTTTCACCACAATATACTTCCAACCATTCAATTTTTCTTTTATCGCTGTACGCGGTTTTGACGGCATGATCAACAACTTTAATTGTTGCAGGAGTTATATCGGTTCCAATCCCATCGCCTTCAATGAATGGGACAATTACGTGATCAGGGACGATCATTTTCCCGCTTTTATCGAAAGATATTTTTTCTCCGGTTTTTGGTGTGATTATATTTTTATATTTCATATTTATTTTTTAAAAATAAAGGAAAAACCTATTGTATCATTTTAAGCAAATTAACTTAAGAGCATCTAAAAAATGAAAAAAGATAAGAAAGTTTTAGTTGGAATCTCTGGCGGAGTGGATTCTTCTGTTGCTGCAGCTTTACTAAAGGATGAAGGTTATCAAGTGACAGGAGCTTTCATGAAGAATTGGGAGGATGACGACGGCACACCCTACTGCAGTGTCAAAGAGGACTTTTTAGATGCCGCATCGGTTTGTGATATTTTAAAGATTGATTTAATTGATCTTAATTTCTCTCAAGAATATCGAGACAATGTTTTTTCTCATTTTATACAAGGGTTAGAAAATGGTAGAACTCCAAATCCTGATATTTTTTGTAATTCTTTTATTAAATTTAAAGAGTTCTTCAATTATGCGAAAAAGAATAATTTTGATTACATTGCAACTGGACATTACTGCGATTTGGACTTTTCCTCAAAAGATACTTTTTTAGTAAAAGCCGAAGACGGTAATAAAGATCAAACGTATTTTTTGGGTGACATTAACAAAGACGTCTTAAATCATTGCCTCTTTCCTTTAGGAAAATTACTTAAGAAGGATGTAAGAAAGATTGCTGAAGAAAGAAAGTTAATAACCTTTAACAAAAAGGACAGTACCGGCATTTGTTTTATTGGTGAAAGGCCATTTCCGGAATTTTTATCTAAGTACGTTCCTATCAAAAAAGGTGAAATAGTTAACGAAAGTAACCAAAAAATAGGTACTCATAACGGCACTCATTTTTTCACACTGGGACAAAGACAAGGTCTAGGGATTGGTGGTGTAAAAAATGCTGAGGAAAGACCATGGTATGTGGCTAAAAAAGATCACTTAAATAACACGTTAACTGTTGTTCAGGACAACAGCCACCCATTATTATTTAAGTCAGATTTAAAAGTAAAAAAAATTAATTGGTTGGTAAGTGAGCTTCCAGATTTAGAAAATATATGTGCAAAAATTAGATATCGACAAAAAGACCAAATTTGTTCTGTTACACATGGAAAAGAATACTGGAATGTGGAATTTCAAGAACCGCAAAGAGCAGTTACCCCTGGTCAAATGATTGTTTTTTATAAAAATAATATTTGTTTAGGTGGAGGAGAAATAGATCATTGATTTATGTATAATTGCCAAGCTTAATGCTAAAAGACGAACTAAGATCTATCTCTCCTTTAGACGGTAGATACTCAAAAAGACTTCAAGCGCTAGAAGAAAAATTTAGCGAATACGCTTTAATAAAATCCAGACTCAAAGTTGAAATTGAGTGGTTAATTTTTTTAAGCAATCAGAAATCAATTAGTTTTGTTAAACCGCTTTCAAAAAAAAATGTTCTAACTCTGAGAAACTCGATAGAAGATTTTTCTTTGAAGGATGCAAAAGAAATCAAAAAAATTGAATCTTCTTCGAATCACGACGTAAAAGCAGTAGAAATTTATATTGTTAAGAAATTAGCCTCTATTAAATTGCGCCATTACAATGAATTTGTTCACCTTTTTTGTACTTCAGAAGATATAAACAACTTGTCTTACAGTTTAATGATTAAAGATTATTTAGAATCTGAATTTAAAGAAATCATTATAAAACTCAAAAAAGACTTAAAAGGAAAAGCAAAAAAATGGGCAAGTTACGCAATGCTGTCTCATACTCATGGACAAACGGCTTCGCCTACAACTATGGGTAAAGAGTTTGCGAATTTTTATTCCAGAATAGATTTTCATTATCAGCTAATAAATAAATTTAAACCTTCAGGAAAAATAAACGGAGCTGTTGGTAATTACAATGCCCATCATTTAATTGACAGTAAAATAAATTGGCCTGTTTTATCCAAAAGATTTGTTAATTCATTAGGGTTGGATTGGACAAAATATTCAACGCAAATTGAACCCAAAGATAATTTAGCCACAATGATTTCTTATCATGAAAACTTAAATAATGTCCTAACAGATTTCTCTCAAGATATCTGGTTATACATCTCAAAGGGATACATCAAACAACTTACTAAAGATAAAGAAGTTGGATCTTCAACTATGCCGCATAAAGTTAACCCTATTGATTTTGAAAATGCTGAAGGAAACTTAAAATTATCAAATTCGCTTTTACTTTCGATAAAAGAAAAGATTCAGATTTCAAGAATGCAAAGAGATTTGTCTGATTCAACGACTTTAAGGAATCTAGGCTCTGCACTTTCTTATTCTTATCTTGCAATGACCTCTTTAAATCAAGGCTTAGCAAAGATACAAGTAAATAGAGAAATGCTCTCAAAGGATTTAGAAGCAAATTGGGAAGTTTTAACAGAGGCAATTCAGACAATTTTAAGAAAAAATAATGTTGAAAATAGCTATGAAAAAGTAAAAAAATTATCTAGAGGAAAATCGTTTGATAAAAATTCTTATTTAGCTATCATAGCCGCTTTGGATATAAGCGAAAAAGATAAAACTAAACTTTCGGATTTAACTCCATTAAAATACACCGGGCTAGCGGAGAAACTAGCCAAAGAAATTTAATTTTTCATCAGTCAAGGAGAAAAAATGCTCAAATATGAAGAAATGATCTCGCATTACAAAAGCCTCAGAGAAAATGAACCAAATCTTTTGAAGCATATTAATGCAGAAAGCGCAGCAAGAATGAGATTACAGAATAGATTTCACACTGGATTAGACATTGCAAAATATACAGCCGATATCATGCATGAAGATATGAAAGATTATGATAATAATCCAGCAAATTACACTCAGTCTCTGGGGTGTTGGCACGGCTTTACTGCTCAACAAATGATGATGGAAATAAAGAAATCCCAAAAAACAACTTCTAAATCATACGTATATCTCAGTGGTTGGATGGTAGCTGCATTAAGGTCTCAATTTGGGCCTTTACCAGACCAAAGTATGCATGAAAAGACTGCTGTTCCAGATTTAATTAAAGAAATATATACATTTTTAAAGAGAGCTGACTCAGTGCAGCTCCAACATTATTTTGCCGAGTTAGATGAAGCTTATAAAGCTAATTCAGATACTTCTGAAATTATTGAAAAAATTGATAATTTTGAAACTCATGTTGTTCCAATCATCGCAGACATAGATGCTGGGTTTGGTAATGAAGAAGCAACTTATCTCCTTGCAAAAAAAATGATCCAAGCAGGGGCTTGCTGTATTCAAATAGAGAACCAAGTTTCAGACGAAAAACAATGTGGTCATCAAGACGGTAAAGTTACAGTTCCTCATGAAGATTTCTTAGCAAAAATTAATGCCGTTAGATATGCATTTTTAGAGTTAGGTGTTGAAAATGGTTTGATAGTTGCTAGAACAGATTCTCTTGGAGCAGGCCTTACTCAAAAAGTTCCCGTTGCTAAAGAGCCAGGCGATCTTGCAGATAAATATAATTCTTTTTTAGAAACAGAAGAAATTCACAATTTAGAAGAATTAGCTGAAAACGACATCGCTATTCATCAAAAAGGAATTCAAGTTAAGCCAGTAAGATTGCCAAATGGTTTGTATAAATTCAAAGATGGTACTGGTGTAGATAGAGTTGTTCTGGACTGTATCACCAGTCTTCAAAATGGGGCAGATTTATTATGGATTGAGACTGAAAAACCAAATGTTGAACAAATTGCTTCAATGGTTAATAAAATTAGAGAAGTCGAGCCTAGTGCAAAGCTTGTTTATAATAATTCTCCTTCATTCAATTGGACATTATCTTTCAGGGAGCAGGTTTACCAAGAATGGGTTGCCTCTGGAAAAGACGTATCAGCTTATCCAAATCCTGAAAAAGAACCTAGAGGTCTTATGGATCAAAAATTTGATGACAGTGAATTAGCTCACGAAGCAGATAGCCTTATTCAAAATTTTCAAAAAGATGCATCTAAAGAAGCAGGTATTTTTCATCATTTGATTACTTTACCAACCTACCATGAAACAGCGCTTGGAACGGCTGTCCTTACAGAAGGATACTTCGGAGACAAAGGTATGTTAGCTTATGTGAAAGAAATTCAAAGACAAGAAATTAGAAGAGAGATGTCATCGGTAAAACACCAAGACCTTGCTGGATCTACTGTTGGGGATACTCATAAAGAGTATTTTTCAGGAGATAATGCACTTAAAGCAGGCGGTGCAGATAATACGATGAATCAATTTTGATTTAGTCTTTTATTTTCCCACAGACTTCACAAGTATCGCCTTTATTAAGGTAAATACCACCACAACTAGGTTGTAAAGGTTTATTTTTTAAGATCAATCCTATTGCCATTCCTCCAATTGATAGAGCTACGACTATTAGGGAAAATATCACTGTTGCCATTAGATTATTTTAACAGTTCTATCCATTTTTCAGAAGCCGAAGAATTTATCTTGCCCTCTTCTTCAAAAATAAAAAAGGCAGCAATTTTTTTATCACGTGCCAAATAAAACCAATCTTTTTCATTAGCAAATAAAGCAGTGGCCCAAGCGTCTGCTTTTGCGGTGGATGTTTCGTCGATGACAGAAACCGATAATAAATTAGAATTCACGGAGATATTTAAAACAGGATCAACAATGTGTCCAGGATTTCTGTAATTACCTGAGGTAGCAATTGATAGAGGAATTGAAGTTGAAAATTCATCAAATAACTTATTTTCCAAAGAGGGATCAATTATTGCAAATTTCCAAAATGCGTCTGGCTTTTTTCCAGAAAATCTAATTTCTCCACCAATCTCAACCATGTAATTTTTTATATTGTAAGACTCTAATATGTCACATAGCCTATCTACAGCATATCCTTTGGCAATAGAATTAAAGTCCCACTTACCGTTTAAAAAAACTTCATAACTTCCACTTGAGTCATTTACAACTTCATTAGAAATTTTAGACAATTCCTTAAAGTCTTCATAACCTGGCAGATTATTCCAACTCAAAATCTTATTTTTATTAATTTTGCTTATTGTAGAATCTTCATCGTAAAGAGAGAAAATTGAATCGATTCTTGTTAATTCTTCTTTAACTTTCCTCTCAAGCTCGTCTTTATCCAATAGATCCTGATCATCAAAAAATTTTATTTGCCAAGTAGTTCCATATGCCTCTCCTTGAAAACTATATGGATCGCTCACATTTGAGCAAGCAACAAAAGAGGATAAAAGAAGAGTAAAGAATAAGAGTCTAGCCACCGAAGTCATCGAACATTATGTTCTCAGGCTCAACCCCAAGACTATCAAGCATTTTGAAACATGCTTCCATCATCATTGGAGGACCGCAAAGATAATATTCACAATCTTCAGGTGCAGGATGATCTTTCAAATAATTTTCCAGTAGGACTTGATGGATAAAACCAGTTTTTCCATCCCAATTATCGCCGTCGAGAGGATCTGATAAGGCAGCATGCCAGGAGAAATTTTCGTACTGATCTTGAAGTTTATTGAAATCATCAACATAGAACATCTCTTTTAAGCTACGAGCTCCATACCAAAAGCTTATCTTTCTTGAAGAATCTAATCTAAGTAACTGATCAAAAATATGAGATCTCATTGGAGCCATTCCTGCTCCGCCGCCAATAAATACCATTTCATTAGGAGTCTCTCTTGCCATGAACTCACCGAAAGGACCGAAAATAGTTAACTTATCACCCGGTTTTAAATTAAATAAATACGAAGACGCCTCTCCAGGAGGAAAACTTGTTCCTGGTGGTGGTGAGGCAATTCTAATATTAAATTTCATAATACCCTTTTCTTCTGGGTAATTAGCCATAGAGTAAGCTCTGATGACTGGAACTCCAACAGTAGAAACGTTTTCAAAAACTTTAAATTTTTCCCAATCGCCTTTATAAATATCCTGAATGCTAAAGGACTTGTAATCAGCTTTGTAAGGGGGAATCTCCATCTGCACATACCCACCTGCATCAAATCCTACGTTTTCGCCGTCTGGTAATTTTAAAACTAGCTCTTTTATGAAAGTGGCAACATTTTCGTTAGACACAACTGTTGTTTCCCAACGTTTGACGCCAAATACTTCATCTGGCACTTGAATTTTCATATCTCCTTTTACAGGGACCTGACATGATAGACGCCAGTTATTTTTCTTTTCTCGGTTATTAAAGTGAGCCTCTTCAGTAGATAAAATTGAGCCTCCTCCATCAAATACTTGGCACCTGCACTGAGCACAAGTTCCTCCACCGCCACAAGCCGATGACAAAAATAAGTTTTGTTCAGCTAAGGTCTGTAATAATTTACCTCCGGCGGGAACACTAATAGTTTTATCAGGATCGCCATTGATTTCCACAGTGACGTTTCCAGTTGAAACCAATCTGGACCTTGCAAGTAAAATCACGAAAATCATTAAATTTACGATTATCGTAAAAGAAACAATTCCTAAAACTATTTCAATAGTATCGACCATTACAAACTAATTCCTCCGAAAGACATAAAACCGAAGGACATCAATCCAACTGTAATGAAAGTGATACCTAATCCTTGGAGGCCTTCTGGAATGTCACTATATTTTAATTTTTCTCTTATGCCTGCAAGCATAGCAATTGCTAGTGCCCAACCAATACCTGCTCCAAGTCCATAAACGACGCTTTCCCCAAATGCTAAGCTTTTCTCAACCATGAATAATGAAGCGCCTAAAATTGCGCAGTTAACTGTTATTAAAGGAAGAAATACTCCCAAAGCGTTATAAAGCACTGGTACATATTTGTCTAAAAACATTTCTAAGATTTGCACAACCGCTGCAATTATCCCTATGTAACTAATTAACCCAACAAACTCTAAAGAAACTTCAGGATAACCTAACCACGACAAGGCGCCCTCCTTAAGGACATATGTGTAGATAAGATTATTTAAAGGCACAGTAATTCCTATAACTACTATTACAGCAATTCCCAAACCAATCGCCGCCTCAATTTTTTTCGAAATAGCGATAAAAGTACACATGCCAAGAAATACAGAAAGAGCAATATTTTCTATAAAGATTGAATTTACTAGAATGCTTAAATATTGCTCAAGCATGCTCCACCTTTATTTCCTTAGGTGCGTTTTGTTTCATTGAAAATTCAGGAACCTCAATTTGTTCTTTTTTCCAAACTCTCAATGCCCATATAAAAAGACCGATGATTAAGAAAGACGCAGGCGGGAGCAGAAAGAAGTTATTAGGCACGTACCAACCTCCATCAGTTGTCATATGGAGAATTTGATACCCTAACAGTTGTCCACTTCCAATTAATTCTCTAATAGAACCTACAATTATCAGAATTAGACTATATCCAAGGCCATTGCCAAACCCATCAAGTGCGCTCATCGCAGGACCATTCTGCATAGCGTAAGCCTCTGCTCTACCCATAACTATACAATTAGTGATTATCAAGCCTACGAAAACAGATAAAGTTTTACTGGTTTCATAATCGTAAGCCTTGAGAAGTTGGTCAACAATGATTACCAAAGAAGAGATAATAGTCATTTGAACAATAATCCTAATATTGTTAGGAATAAAGTTTCTTATTAAAGAAATGAAAAAGCTTGATAGAGTTATTGTCGCTGTCAAAGCCACACACATTATTAAAGTTGGATATAGTTTGCTCGTTACAGCCAAAGCCGAACAGATTCCCAAAACTTGTAAAGCAATGGGATTGTCTTTGAAAAGAGGTGCAAACAATACATCAGAAGCTTTAGACATTTGAAACCTCTTCTTTTAAATTAGATAAAAATTTCAAATAACCAAGCTCTCCTAACCAAAAAGCCAGTAAATTGGTTACTCCATTACTGGTTAAAGTAGCTCCGGACAATCCGTCAACTTTATAATTTGAATTAGCTTCGTTCACTGTTACTTTGCCTTTAATAACTTTTATTAATAAATTTCCCTCTTCATCAAAAAGTTTTTTTCCGTTCCACAAGGCCTTCCAAGCAGGATTATCAATTTCAGCACCTAATCCAGGAGTTTCCTTATGTTCGTAAAACTCTAATCCTACTATTGTATTTAAATCCTTGGATATAGCTAAATAACCATAAAGAATACCCCACAGTCCATATCCTCTGACTGGTAAAATTACAGTATTTAGATCTCCATCTCTATATTCAAGAAAAACTTTTGAAAAATTTTCTCTAACCTTTATGGTTGCAATATCTTCCGATGATGAAAGACTTATATATTTTGAATTGTCTTGAAGTTCTTTAGAAAGATCATATTCTTCTGGATTCAAATCAGTGAAGTTACCAGTATCAAGGTCAATAACAATTTCTTCTATAGAATTGTAAGCATTAGGAACGCTTCCATAAAAACTTTCTAAGTTAGCAGCGGCAACGATTTTTTTTTGTTGGTCAATAATAATATTTTGTTTTTGTAATTGTTTTAAACCAACCGCAATAAAAGATATCACTGCAGCGCAGACTAGGCATAATCCTAATCCAATAAATAAAGTATTCTTTATGCTGTCTTTATTTTGCATTTAAAACTCTACTTCTATGGCTAATATTTCGAGAAACAACAAAATGATCTATCAAAGGAGAAAGCAAATTACCAAAAAGGATTGCAAGCATCATTCCTTCTGGGTAAGCAGGATTAAGTACTCTAATCATAATAACCATGAATCCAATGACAAAACCATAAATCCATCTTCCTGCATTAGTATGCGAACCAGAAACTGGCTCAGTGGCCATAAATACCAATCCGAAAGCATATCCACCCATGACCATATGCCACCAAAATGGCATCTGAAACATTGGGTTTGTATCACTTCCAATTAAATTAAATAAATATGTTGTGGCAATTGTTCCTAGAATGATTCCTCCAACAATTCTGTAAGAGGCTATTTTAGTAATCAAAAGAATGGCAAGACCCATCAAAATTGCAACTGTTGAAGTTTCTCCTATTGAACCAGGCACTAATCCAAAGAACGCGTTGCTCCAAGTGAAAGTATCGGGCATGTTTGTATAACCATCTTGGGCAGAGATTCCAAGCATTGTTGCAGCTGTATAACCATCAACAGCAACCCAAGACATATCCCCTGACCAAGATGCGGGGTATGCAAAATACAAAAAAGCTCTTCCAGTTAGAGCAGGATTAAGAAAATTTTTCCCGGTACCGCCAAAGATTTCTTTTCCAATGACTAGTCCTACACTTATCCCTAAAGCTACCTGCCATAGAGGAGCATCAGGCGGACAAGACAAAGCAAAAAGTACCGTAGTAACGAATGCTCCTTCACTAATTTCGTGCTGACGAACGACAGCAAATATCATTTCCCATGCAATCCCTACGAAAAAAGTGACTAGGTAAATTGGAATAAAATAGATCGCGCCATAGGCTATACAATCTAAAATGCTATTGGGATCCAGTCCTGAAAATAATTGAACCAAAGGCCAATGCCAATCTTTTAGATGTTCGGCTCCTGCCAGGTTAATTGCTTCAAGGGCTGATAAAGCCTGATAACCAATGTTGTACATACCAAAAAACATTGTTGGGAAAGTTGCGAGCCAAACCACTACCATTACTCTCTGGATATCACTCCCGTCTCTCACATGAGTTAGACCTGATGTCTTTCTTTCTGAGGAATAAAAGAGGTTTTCAAATACATCAAATAAAGGGAAAAAACGCGCAAATCTACCTTTACCTTCAAATAGAGGTTTAGACTTATCAAATAAGTTTCTTAGAGGATCACTCATTTAACCTTCTTCTTCAATTTTAGTAAGCATTTCCCTTAATAATGATCCATAGTCATATTTGCTAGGACAGGAATAAGTGCAGAGAGCTAAGTCTTCTTCGTCTAATTCAAGTATTCCAAGCTTTTGAGCTGACTCAGTATCGCCGACAACTATACTACGCAACAATTGTGTAATCATTATCTTATAAGGAAATATATCCTCATATATTCCTAATGGGACTATGGCTCGATCGGAGCCATTCATAGCGGTTGTGTAATTTAAATTTAAACCTTTTTCTTTTAATTTAGTTAGAAATACTCTCAAAAAGGAATGTTTTTTTAACTCAGGTCTTAAAAAGTTTAAAAACTCTCTATCACTCTTATTTACCTCTCTTAAAACAGTAATTTGGTTGTGATATCGACCCAAAAAATTGGTGGGCGCTTTCGATTCAGATCCATTTAAAACTGAACCAGAAATAATTCTATTGTTATCGCCTATAATTTTACCGTTTAGAATTTCATCTAAATTGGCTCCGTTTTCAGAAATAACCATAGAAGGTTCTTTAACCATCGGACCTGATAAAGCTATTTTTTTTGTATTGTCTAATAGACCAGTTTTGAAAAGTTTTCCAATCATTAGGACGTCTTGATATCCAATAGTCCATATTTGGTTAGAAAGTGATGCAGGCGATATGTTATGAATTTGAGTTCCAACTAGACCAACTGGATGAGGTCCATCAAACTCATAATAAAATAAATTATCTAAATCTAATTTTTCGATCGTGCTAGATGGTTTTGTAGAAACATTTAAAGAATTATTAGTTAAACGCAATAAAACCTTTAAGCCTTCGTTAAAATAATCTTCCTCAGGTTTAATGATTAATTCTGGATCAATACTTAAGGGGTTTGAGTCGATCAAAGAAATAAATATTTCATTAGGTCGATCTTGTATTTTAGGTATTTTTGAGAAGGGTCTCGTTCTAAATGCAGTCCAAGTTCCAGAATTTATTAGAATATTTACAATTGTCTCATTATCTAAGTCAGAGAGATTTTGGGAAGTTGAAAACTCTATTTGATCTTGATCATTTTCTTTTTTTTCTATTATTAGGGATGAGAAAGCTCTTCTATCTCCTCTATTAATGCTAGAAATAACTCCAGATACTGGTGCTGTAAAAATAACGCCTGGATTTTTTTTGTCCTCGAATAAAGGCTGGCCTTTTACAATATTATCTTCCTCCTTAACCAACATGGTTGGCTTCATGCCATGAAAATCGTTTCCAAGAACACCTACTGACTTTGATGAGACTTCATTGACCACATCTAAACCAGGCTCACCCTTAATAGGTATTTCCAATCCTTTTTTTATTTTAAAAACCATTATCTGCAGAGACGAATAGTGTTATAGAAAATTAGGTAATTTTTTATATTTAATACCAGCCATTCTTTTGACGACTTTTATTAATTGAGCACAGTAGCCAATTTCATTGTCATACCATAAATAAATTATGGCATTTCTGTTATTACATCTAGTAGCTTGCCCGTCTATTACGCCAGCATATCTTCCGCCAACAATATCAGAAGAAACAACTTCGGCAGATTGAGTAAAGTCTATTTGATCTTTCAACAAGCTATGAAATGCTGTTTGTTTTAAAAATTCTACAAAGCTTTCTTGATCAGAAGGTTTTTTAAGATACAAACTCAAAATTGCCAAAGATACATTTGGTGTTGGAACCCTTATTGCATTGGCGCTTAGTCTTCCTTCTAGATTGGTTAAAATTTGCGAGACTGCATTAGCAGCCCCAGTTTCTGTAATCACCATATTCAAGGCTGCAGCTCTGCCTCTTCTTGATTTTCTATGATAGTTGTCAATAAGGTTTTGATCGTTGGTGTAGGAATGAATGGTCTCGACATGGCCATTATCTATTCCAAATTCTTTATCGACCGCACTTAAGACAGGAACGATTGCATTCGTAGTGCAGGATGCTGCACCAATTATTGCATCTTCATCTTCTATATCGTCGTGATTGACTCCATAAACTATATTTTTTAATTCTTTTTTGACTGGCGCAGTAAATAAAACTTTTTTTACTTCTTTATTTTTTAAATGCTTTGCTAAACCCTCTTTCGATGAGGACATGCCTGTATTGTCAATAACAATTGCATTGGTTATGCCGCAGCTCGAGTAATCTACATTGTCAGGACTATCAGCAGAAATAAACTTCACAACGTTTCCATTCATAATTAAGGCATTTTCTTGTTCATCAACTCGAATAGTGCCTTTAAACCTGCCATGCACTGAATCTTTACGCATTAACTCTGCTCTTTTTAAGAGGTCTTCATCGCCTCCTGATCTAGTTACAACTGCTTTCAAACAAAGAGTTTCTCCGGCTCCTGTGTCTTCTAATAGGAGTCTAGTAAACAGTCTTCCGATTCGGCCAAAACCATACAAAACTAAATCTTGAGACTTATCTAAAATTGGTTTGTGTATACCTATTACATCTTTTACTTGTTCCTTAACGAATTCCTCTAGTGGCATTCCTTTAGAGTCAAACATATATCCTGCTGCTAAAATTCCAATATCTAATTGGCAAGGACCAATATCTATGGTGTCTAAACATTTTAGAACCTTAGAAGTTTCAAATTCACTTAATTCATTTCCTTCGGCCTCTCTAACTTTTCTATGTAACTGCATAATTTCAATTACAGATAATGTCATTAAAGGAGTTCCATAGAGTAATATACGGACGTTTTTCCTATGCATTTTTCCAATGATAGGTATTGCAGATTCAATTAGGGACTGTCGTTCGATCCAGTTATCTAAGTAATTATCTGGTTTATCTCTTTTTCTTTTGTCTGGATTAGTATCAGACTTTATCTCTGTCATTTCTTAAAGAGAGGAATATCTTTTTAAATGATAATCGGAATTCCCGAAAATAGTTCTAATAGTAGTTAATCTTTTAAAATAATGCCCAATGCTCATTTCTTCAGTTACACCCATTCCGCCATGAAGCTGAATAGATTCTTCACCAATCAGCTTAGCAGCACTTCCAATTTGGAATTTTAGAGCTGATATGGACTTAGACGCATCTGAAGCATTATCGTTCAATTTAGCTGCTGCCATTAATAAAAGTGATTTAGTTTGTTCATGAACCATAAAGGTATCAACCATTCTATGTTGTAAGGCTTGAAATTTACTTAGGGTCTGACCGAACTGTTCTCTCGTCTTAGTGTATTCAAGGGTTAATTCGTTCATTTTCTGCATTATTCCAACAGCTTCAGCAGATATAGCTAATGTAGCTAGATCTATTACTTGAGAGATAGTTTTAAAAGATTTACCTTCATCCCCAATTAAATTAGTTTTTGGAACAGATACATTTTCAAGTGTAATTTCAGACGCTTTAGAGCCATCGACGTTAGAATAATCTCTTGAACTAAGACCTTTTGAATCTTTGTCGATAATTAAAAGAGAAATTCCGTCTTCATCTAACTGACCGCCTGAAGTTCGACAAGAAACAATAATTTTATCTGATGCAGGGCCATTCATAACCACAGCTTTGTATCCATCAACTATGTAGTTATCTCCATCAAGTTTAGCAGTAGTCGTTACGTCGTTAAGATCAAACCTGCTTTGTGGTTCTGTAAATGCAAAGGACATCTGCAATTCACCTGATAACAACTTAGGAAGTATTTCTTTTTTTTGGTCATCGTTCCCAAGTTTACTTATCAAATGACCTGATAAAACAATATTCGGTATATATGGCTCAACTATCAACCCAGTACCAAATGCTTCTAGAATAACCATTAGATCAACTGGACCGCCATTGAATCCTCCATCTCCTTCCGAAAAGGGCATGGCAAGCAATCCAAACTCACCAAAGGTTTTCCAAAATTCCTTGCTAAAGCCATCTTCAGATTTAACTAGTTTCTCCCTTACGTCAAAAGGATAATCTTTAGCAATAAACTGGGTAATGAGTTCTTGAACTTGTTTCTGTTCTTCAGATAATGCGAAATCCATAAGAAATTTTTTATAGACCTAATACGGCTTTAGCAATAACATTCCTTTGAACTTCATTACTTCCACCATAAATCGAAACTTTTCTAAAGTTAAGATAATGAGGCATTGCAGTTGCAGCAAAATCAGGACCAATTCTTTTTTCATTTGATGCAAGATCTGCTTCGCTCATGAAAGGATGTGCATAGTATCCCAATGCTTCAACAAATAATTCAGATAGAGCTTGTTGTAAATCTGTTCCACCAATTTTTAAAATTGAAGATTCAGGTCCTGGATGTCCACCTGCAGACATAGCTGCTAGAGTTCTTAACTCTGTAAACTCTGCCGATAAAAGGTCAATTTCAAGCTTATTTAATTTGTCCATAAAAAGATCATCATCTTTTAAGAAGCCATCATTTAAAGGCAGCTCATTAGCAATTTCTCTCAATCTTTTAATTTCTCTTTTCAAATGAGGAATACCGCCTATTCCTGTTCTTTCATGTGCTAAAAGGAACTTGGCAATGCTCCATCCAGCTCCCTCTTCTCCAATTAAATTTTCAACAGGAACTTCAACATTATCGAGATAAACCATGTTAACTTCATGAGATCCATCTATAGTAATAATCGGCTTAACTTCTACGCCTGGAGACTTCATATCAATAAGCAAGAAACTTATACCTTCTTGTTTGATTCCAGATGAATCCGTTCTTACTAAACAAAAAATCCAATCTGCATGTTGTGCCATAGTAGTCCAGGTTTTAGTTCCATTAACAATGTATTTATCACCTTTCTTTTCAGCTTTTGTTTTTA
>CENZ01044287.1_pt1 | contig 15573 bp, 14 predicted proteins | sample 361341 | NCBI WGS metagenome assembly CENZ01 (sample SAMEA2619782, study PRJEB7988) | marine metagenome | biome: marine biome (ENVO:00000447); feature: deep chlorophyll maximum layer (ENVO:xxxxxxxx); material: "saline water (ENVO:00002010), including plankton (ENVO:xxxxxxxx)" | depth 50 m
CAATCAACCTATATCTATTAATAACAATGTAGATACTGCAATGTTAAATAGAGAGGCTTACTTTAATCAACCTGAGGGTGCTTTAAATCAAATGAACCAAGACGCATCAGTTGCTGGTGGTAATTATGATACACAGCCAATTGATACTCGATTTAGTGGTTCTTACCCAGATCAAATTTATCCAGATGAAAAGTTTATGAGAATGCCAAACGTGAACGATATTAATCAATCCGTTATGGGTGATGCTTATGGTGGATTTGGAAATACTGCGAATGCATCGACTTTAAATAATCCCAACCTGTCTCCAGCATTACAAACTTACAATAACAACACTCGCCAAAATACACCCCTCTCCTCACCAACCACAAATGACTTAATGATAGGTAATAATGAAATGCTGATGAGAATGGCTGGAGAAGGTTTTCAAAATATGGGTCAAGGCAGTACAGCAAGTTTCGGTTCAGCTCTTGGTATGTATGGAGACATTAAAGATACAAATCGTGCAAATATGGTTCAGTTAGCTCAATCTCAGGCTGATGCTGGTATGAGTGATGATGACTTAGCCCAAATTGGTAAAATTGATGAAACTTTATTTGATATGGAGCGATCTTTAAACAATCTTGATACTAATAATTTAACTGGTTGGTTTACTGGAACTGTTGGTCGTGCTTGGGATTTATTTGATTGGAGTAAATCCTCTTCACGAAGAGAGGCTGGAAGATTACTTTTAAATAAACTTAAAGTTGATGATGCTTTGTTGAGAATTGCTCAAACTAAAGGTGCAATCTCAAATAAAGAAATGGATTTATTTTTATCTCCAGCTCCAAGTAATTTCGCTGATGAAGACGTTTGGAAGGCTTGGATACAGGATAGAATAGTTGCCCTTCGTGGAGTTCGTAATCGTTTATCAACTGGAATGTCTGTTGATCCGTCTCAACAAGCAACAAGTGGACAAGTTAATCAATTTAGTAGTGGAAATGTCATTAATAAAACTACTCCAACTGGAGTTAATTACTCCTACTCAACTAGTCCGTAACAAGAGAGATAATAGATGAATATTAATATCCAAGGAAGAAGTTTTACTATTCCAGATGGCTTGTCAGAAGCCCAAATAGAAAATGTTGTAAATGAAATTGCACTTAATGAGGGTTTAAAAGAAAGACAATCAGCTATAGGATTTTCCGTAGACCAAGCTCAAAAGATGGCTGGTCAAGGTATAGATGTTGTTGGTAGAATGACAGGTTCAGAGTTTCTGCAAAACGTGGGGCAGAACATAGTTGATAAACAAAACAGACAAATGGCTGAAGGTGGATATGAATCAATATATAAAGGTAGTTTAACCGATGCCTATAAAGATGGTGGGTTAAGTAACGTTGCTGGTTGGCTTGGAGAAAAGTCACAAGAAAATTTAGCATCTGCTGGATACGCAATTGTTGGTACTGGTGGTGCTATGATTGCAACAGCTTTTTCAGTTCCTTTAGGAATTGCTATTGGTGCTGGAACAGTAATTGGTAGTTTTTTGTTAGGAGCTGGTGAGACAGCTCTAGAAATGGAAGATAAAACAGGTGACTACAATGAATGGTTAGCTGGTGGTGGTGGAGCTTTAATAGCTGTTTTAGATAGATTTGGTGCTGGTAAAGTTGTTAAACCATTTGATCTTTATAAAATGTCAGGTGAAGACCTTATTAAAAAACTTGCTAAAGAAGGAAAGCCAGATGCTGGTAGAGCAGTTGGTAAATTTCTTGGTAAAACAGTTAAATCTGCTGGTATTGAAACTGGAACAGAGGCTACCCAGCAAGCTGTAACAATGTCAGCTACTGCATTAGAAGGTGGTGAATACACAGGACAAGAAATTGCAAACTCAATTATCGATGCTGGTGCATTAGGTGGAACTTTGGGTGGTGGAACATCTGTTGGTATTGATACTGCCTCAGCTGTTGGAAAAGGAATTAAAAAAGGCACAAAGGCTGTAACTGGTAAATTTGAAGGCTATAAAGCTGAAGATCAACAAGCTGGTGCAATGTTAGCAGAACGACTAAATAAACTTGCTATCGATAATAATTTTGACCTTCAAGATATTGATAAAACGTCTACAAAAGGTGCAAGAGAAACAGCTGACCAAGTTCACGTTGATATTGCTGTAGAAATGAAACAGCTTATACAAGATTTAAAAGACCGACTTGTTATTGATAAAGAAGGCATTGATACTATTGTAAAAGTTGCAGAGAAAGTACAAGCAAGTGCTGGATACAGAAAAGCCAGAAATAAAACAAAAAATATTGTCGGAAAAGCTGATCTTGACGCAGTAGAAAAATTAACTGGAGATACGTTTGAAGGTCAACAACTCCTCTCATTGATGAGGCAGTCAAATGAATTAACAAAGTTACACAACTCAGGCTATCAAGGTGGAGTATCGAAGTATACCGATTTATTGTCTCCGTTTGGTAGTCCAACTGGATATGACAAAGGGGCAATTGCTACAGAAAGAATATTAAGACCATTAGCAACTGGAGGTTTAGCACTACAAACTGGGGGTGCAACTCTACCAATACAAGTTGGTGCATCTTTAGCTGGAAGAGCAATTGATAAAGTTACTGGTCAGAGAAGTGTTTTAGATCAGTATGTAAAGGCAAATCTTGGGCAAGAAGGAATAACTCCAACAAGTGACTATTCTCTAAGAGAACAGGCAATCCAAGAAGAAGAACAACGAAAGCAAGACGAACTTGATCAACAACTTAAAACTGAGCAAGGAAGACAAGCCTTAGAAATTTCACGAATTAATAGTCTTAATAGTAATGTAAATCCTCAATTTGGAATTTATGAAAAATTAAATCAAATGGGTTTACTTCCAAGTGAGTGGAGAAAAGGATTAGATATTCTTTTGAAAGAAGGAAGTATTACTCAAGCACAGTATGATACAATGCTAAGTGACCCTCTTAGTTTAAGACAAGAAGACCAAGGTTACTTAGTAATTCTAAATGAATTAAATAGACTTGCTCAACTCAATCAAATCCGTGCAGTAAATCCAACAAATCCAGTTACTCCGTCAAACGAACAAACAACGTCACAACCACAACAACAGCAGATTACACAACAGCAAACTACTCCAGTTGATCCTTTAGCTCTTGCAAAAAGAGAGGCTGGTATTGAGTCAAATAGACTTGAGAGAGAGGCAATAAGACAGGGTATTAATGAGGCACAAAATGTCTCTCCAACAGATAAAGCTATAATGAATACAGTCCTTGATGAATTAGGATTAAATCTTGGAGAATTTCCTGTAGAAACTGCTGAAGGAATTCGAGGAAAATATTTAACGAAGCTCCAAGATAAAAATGTTATGACTGCGATTGATCCATACATTAATCGTATTAAAAGACAGCAAAGGCAGTCTACAGATGAATACAGAAGTCTTCGTAATCCAGATGATAAACCACCAAAAAGAAAACTTAGAGAAATTGCAGAAATTCTTGAAAAAGAACAATTTGAAAGATATGGCAGACCTCTTGATCCAATTAACAACCAAGAGGATTTTGATGAGATTGTTAAAACTTTAACAGAAGATGCTCAATCAGAATTAGATAACGATCCTAGTGTTTATAATTGGTATGATGAGGATGTTGCTCAAGCAATTGAAACTGCAAAAAAATCGTTACCAGAATTAACTGAAAATCCTAATAATGAAAAGCTACTGCTTCTATTAACAGCATTAACTTCAATTGGTGAAAAACCAAAATTAAATTTTAGACAAGGTGGAGTTTTAGCTCTTCATTATTTTGAAACTAAAAATACTAAAAATAGACCTGTTATTGGTACAGAAGTTGAAATTTATAATAAAAAAGCAAAGAAAAATGAAAAAAGAATTGTAAACCCAGCAACCGATAAAATTCTTGGTTTTAAAGGTAAGTCAAAAGAAACTGGTTTATTTATTTTACAGCATATGCTCGACACTATGGGTTTAGATGCCACTTTTGATTGGCTTCACTCCGAAAAAACTAAAAAAGAAATTGATGATATGAGAGCAAGTGCTGGTTTTGGGAAACAAGCTAAAATTCTTGGTGGAATGAATGAAGTAGTTCCAGCAGTTTATATGTTTGGGCAAAAGGTTGCTCCATTTTACTTAAACTTAATTGGTGTTAATGACGTAACAGTTGATTTATGGGCATCAAGAAATATCCGAAGATTAACTGGTAAATTAAGAAATCCACTTTATGATGACAGTAAGGCAAGAGTATTAGATAAAAGAAGTGGCAAATATGTAAATAAAAATAAAGCATCTGAATTAATTGATAGTCCTACAGCTTCGGAGCTACCAACCTTTAAAAGAATATTTGAAGAAGTTGGTAAAAATTTAAAAGATGTTAATGGGAATTCATTATCTCCACAATCGGCACAAGCAGTCTTGTGGAAATTTGAACAAGAACTATATAATGATCTAGGAGGAGATTTTAAACATGAAAAGTTCAGCGAAGGGGCAGTTGCATTCACCGAAAAAGAATTCAAAACTTATGAGCAAAGATACGGCTTTACTCGTCAAAGGGATGCACCAACTCCAAATGATGCAACATCAGAAATTAATGAAGAAAAAGGAATTGAACCAATCCTTACAATCCCCAACGTCAGAGACACAGGATCAGACGAAAGGTATTTTAGAAAACAAGTAGAGGATTTAGCCAAAGGCAAAAATCCAGAAAAACTATTTGAGATTATCCAAGGTATGGATATGGATGGTCGTGAGTTTTCTACAAGAGTAGTTAATGGTCTAAATGGAAAAGGCATTTCTAACGAAGACTTAATTGGATTACTTCCTCTTTTAAAACTATCTTTTAAATATTTAACGGACAATTCTAGTCGAGGTAGATATACAACATCTTCAAATGGTGATAATGTAATTTCTGTTAATCCAAATGTTGAAAATCGATCAAGCAAAGAAAGAACTTTTCGTGATGTTTTTCTTCACGAATTTGCTCATCATCTTGAAGCAAATACAAATGTCCGTAACTTTATAGATGTTTTAACTTCAATAGAATTTAATGTAAAAGAGAACACAATGCTTTCATCGCTTTCGTCTTCAAAAGCTCAAAGACAGCTTGTCAATGAGATTGTCGCTGTTTCGGTTGCAAATAGAAAACAAGACTTTCAAAATTTATTTAATCAGGCAGATGCATTTGAACAACTCGCCAATTCAAAGGGATTTAGTTTAGGATTAAAATTTCAAAATATTGGTGATGCTCCTATTTTACAAAAGCCATCTGTTGAAGACATAATAAATGCTAGAAGAAGATTTTCTATTGGATTACCAAAAAAAGTTCAAAATGATTTTAGAGGTTTTTTAGAACGCATTGACTATTATTATTCAGCTCCAGAACTTGGTGCAGAGGCAATTGCAAACTATTTAAAAAACCCAAAATTATTTAAAAAGCAATATCCGAACCTTGCCAAAACTTTAAGAGATGTTTTAAATCAGTCCGAATTTAAGAATTATCTTATCTTTAATACACTTGCTGGATTGATAACTGGTGGCACATTAATGGCTCTTCTATCGCCCTCAGACGATGATGAGAGGGGTGTTTTTAACTTTGGTAGTGGAATGTTGTCGGCATAATGAATGAGAGACCCCTTAAAAATGATGAAAAAACAACGTCAAAAGCTACCTACGAAGGTAGGAAAAGGCAGTCATCCCCAACGAAAACCGAAGAACAATTATTTTTCAAATTTGATGACTACCCCAGAAGGAAGAGAACTTCGTAAGAAGTGGTCACAAAATAAAAACCCAAATATTAAACGAGGAAGACCGAAAGGAGTACCAGATGGTTTTACAAATGAAACGATCATACCCATCCGAGAAAAAGCAAAACAAGAAGCGAAAAAGGTAATTGAAATTATGGCAGATCAAATTGAAGATGATTTTTCAAAAGAGGCATTACAGACAGCAGTCGAAATTATGCGAATGCCGAATGACACACGCAGTCGTATCGCATCAGCTCGATTGGTTTTAGATTTTACAAAATCAAAGCCTGTAGCAAAATCAGAAATTGCAGTTGCTAAAGCTGAAGAATTTTTAGCAAGTTTATTAGATAATGAGGAAGAGCAAAATGGACAAGAGGTTACTGAAAGTTCGAAAGAAACTTTATAACGATTTCCCATTTTACTCTAAATCATCTTTAAAGATCAGAACCAAAAAAGGTGACATTCAAAATTTAAAGCTAAATCCAGCCCAAATAATTTTACAGAATGCTGTGAGTAAACAGCTAAAGACTGAGCAAAAAATAAGGATAATTATTTTAAAGGCTCGTCAGCAAGGTCTAAGTACTTATGTGGGAGCATACTTATACTTTAGTGTATCGCAAAACAGGGCAAAGAAGGCGATGGTGATTACGCATCACGCAGACAGCACCAGAGCTTTATTTGATATGACAAAAAGATTTCACGAAAATTGCCCTGAGATTTTAAAACCTAACACGAAATATAGTTCGAGAAGGGAGTTATCTTTTGATCAACTTGACTCAAGTTTTATGGTCGCTACGTCTGGTGGTGAGGCAGTCGGAAGAGGAGAAACTATCTCCGATCTCCACGCATCAGAATTGGCTTTCTGGAATAAATCAACAGCTCAGGAAAATTTTAATGGCTTGTTACAAGCTGTTCCGAATGCTCCTAATACGTCTATATTTATCGAAAGTACAGCGAATGGCTTAAACGGAGTTTTTTACGATATTTGGAAGGGAGCTTGTGATGGAAGTAATGGATTTATTCCTGTGTTTATACCTTGGTTTACTGATCCAGAGTATCGAGTATCTGTAACCAAAAAGTTTGAAAGAACTCCAGAAGAAAAAGAGTTAGTTAAAAAATTTAAATTGGATGATGAACAGCTAATGTTCAGAAGACAAAAGATTGCTCAAAATGGCTATGACCTATTTAGGCAAGAGTATCCTTCTGAACCAGATGAGGCATTTTTAACAACTGGTAGACCAGTTTTTAATCCAGAACAACTAACCAAATTAATATCAACCACTAGGGATGTAGAGCAAAGATTAGCTTTAGAAGATAATAACTTTGAGAATAATCCTAGAGGTGAACTGACAGTTTATAGAAAGCACGATGAAGGAGAGCAGTATGTCATTGGGTCAGATATTGCTATGGGTATTCGAAACGGAGACTACTCCGTTGCCCAAGTCCTCGACTCCAAAAAAAGGCAAGTTGCTGTTTGGCGAGGTCAAGTCCACCCAGACTATATGGCTGAAGTATTATTTGCTTTGGGCAAGTATTACAATATGGCTTTTATTATAGTTGAAAATAACTCTCACGGAATTTTAACGTGTACACGACTTGGTAAGGATTTTAATTATCCTAATTTTTATACTGAAGTCCAACACGATAAAATTACCGATAGAGAAACAGTAAAACTTGGGTTTACGACAACAGTAAAAACAAAGCCTCTCATTATTGATCAACTTCGAGCATCGATGAGAGAAACAGAACTAGAGTTAAACGATAAAACAACAATCAGAGAAATGCTGTCTTACATTGTTACCGAAACTGGATCAATGGAAGCCGAATCAGGGTGTTTTGATGATTGTGTAATGTCCTTGGCTTTAGCTAACTATGTCCACGAAGGTGCGTGGCAACCAATAGAGAGTACAGATGAATATTACATTGAGGTTATTTAATGGCTGATAAATCAGACTATAAAAAAATGGATGAGAACGATATCATAAAGGCAGTTGAAGTTAATATTAAATCAAGTGTTGGATATTATGATAGTCAACTATCCAGAGAAAGAAAAAGAGTTACCGAATACTACAACGGAAGCCTACCAAGACCAGCTCACGATGGGAATAGTCGTTACATCTCTCAAGATGTTTATGATAGTGTAGAGGCTCTTAAATCGGCTTTATTAGAGACATTTTCAGCTGGTAATAAAATCATACGATTTGCACCACAAAATGCTGATGACGTTAAAATGGCAGATGTTTGTTCGGAGTATACCGACTATGTAATGTTTAGACAAAATGACCTCTATAAAGTTATGTCTACTGTTATTCACGATGGCTTAACCTCAAGAGTTGGAGTTGCAAAAGTTTACTGGGATCAGAGAGAAGATGTTTCTCCTCAAGAATTTAGTAACTTAACTCAAGATGAACTGGATATGGTTCTGGCTGAAGAAGGTATGGAAGTTGGTGAAACAACAACTAATGAATTAGGATTAGTATCTGGTACATTATTTGAAACAAGAGACGTTAGCCAAGTTGCAATTGAGGCAATAGCCCCAGAAGAATTTATCATTGAACCCCAAGCAAAAGACTTAAAAAATACAAATTTCTCAGCTCATAGAACAATGAAAACTCTAACAGAAATTAGAGCTATGGGTTACCCAGAAGATAAAATTAAAGATATTGGTAGTTCCGAAGATATTGAATATGAAACTGATCCAGAAGTTCTTGCTCGATTTGAAACTATTGGAGCTGACCGAGGATTTAATGCCTCTGGATACCAAGACCAAGTTCGTTCTATTATGTGCTATGAGTGTTACATAATGCTCGATGTTGAAGGAACAGGTGAGGCAAAACTTCATAAAATTATTAAAGCTGGAAACGTCTTATTAGATATGGAAGAAGTTGAGAGAAGACCATTTATTACGTTCTCCCCTCTTCCTATTCCCCATTCGTTTTATGGGTCAAACTTTGCTGAAAAGATTATAGCTACACAAAATGCCAGAACGATTTTAACTCGATCAATTTTGGATCACGCAACAATTACAAACAACCCAAGATATATGGTTGTTAAAGGCAGTTTATCTAATCCAAGAGAAGTTATTGATAATAGAGTTGGTGGTCTAATTAATGTAACTCGCCCAGATGCCATTGCTCCAATGCCACAGGCATCACTTAACCCATTTATATTCCAGACACTTCAGCTGTTAGATGAAGATAAAGAGCAGTTTACTGGAGTATCAAAACTATCTCAGGGTTTAAATAAAGATGCATTAAGTAAACAAAATTCTGCATCTATGGTTGAACAGTTGGCAACGATGTCTCAGCAACGTCAAAAGATTATTGCGAGAAACTTTGCTAATCAATTTGTTAAGCCCCTCTTCCACGAAGTATATCGATTATGTGTTGAAAACGAAGACTATAATAAAGTTGTCGAATTAGCTGGTGACTTTGTTGAAATTAATCCTTCACAATGGGAAGACAAAAGAGATGTAACTATTGAATTAAAGTTAGGTTACACCGAGCAAGAAAGAGAAAGTCAAAAGTATTTACAGCTACACGCATTATTTGCTCAAGACCCATCTCTACAGCCTATGTATCAACTCCCTAATCGCTATGCCTTAATGAAACAAACTTTAGAACACCAAGGCATCAAAAATGTTGAGGAGTACTTAACACCCCCAGAGAAATTACCTGAGCCACAACCTGATCCTAATCAGCAGATGCAAATGCAAATGGCTCAGAAACAGATTGAGCTACAAGAAAGACAAGCTCAATTATCGGAGATGAAAGCTCAAATGGATGGTCAATTCCAACAAATGAAATTAGAGCTTGAGAGAATGAAAGCTCAGTCTCAACACGCAATTCAATCCGATAAACAAACCCTAAATGAAGAACAGCTAGAGCATAAACGTGAAATCGATAAAGCTGAACTAGAAGTTCTTAAGAAAACAGATGATGTAAGAGGAATTGCATCACCAACTGGATAAAGGAGACACTATGTCTAATGAAAAAGAAGAGCAATTACTCGATCTTGGAAACGATGCCGATACCTTATTAAAGAATAAAGTTTTTAATAAAACAGTTAATCAACTGGTTGAGGGTACGTTTCAATCTTTTGTAAATTCTAAACCAGAAGAAAAAGAAGTTCGAGAGAAGACCTATGCTCATTACCGAGCATTAGTTGATATCATTAATACTCTACAACAGCGAGTATCCGTAAAAGATGAGATCAATCGAAAAAAAGGAGAGGAAGAAATCGAAAAAGATGAGCAAAAAAGTGACAACAACATTGAGGAGTAAGCTCTATGAATAACGAGCAAAATAACATCTCACCAGCTGAACCCCAGTTAAAAAACTTAACTGTGGATGAAGCATCCGAAAGCATACTGGCACGTTGGACTGACGATAGTAAAAATCCATCAGACAATGAGACAGAGCAAACTGAAAATGAACCTAAAGAGACCGAGGAACAGGATCAGTCAAATGATGATAACAAAGAAAGTGAAATTGATGAAGAACTTGAGAAAGACCCTTCTGAAGATACAGAAGAACTATCAGACGATGATGATCAAGATACAGATGCATCTTCTGGGGATAGAGATATCTCCGATGATGATCAAATTGAAATTATTGTTGATGGAGAAACTGAGAAGGTATCAATCAAAAGTCTTAAAAGATTACACGGACAGGAGTCATCACTTACTAGAAAGTCTCAAGAAGTCGCTCGGCAGAGAAAAGAAGCTGAAGAAGTAACTTCAAAATCACAAATAGTTTTAGATGCAATGTTAAAAAAGGCTGAAGAAAAGTATAAGCCTTATAAAGAAGTTGATATGCTTCTCGCTAGTAAAACTATGAATAGTGCTGACTTCGCACAACTACGAAAAGAAAGTCAAAGTGCTTACGAAGACTATAACTTTTTAACAAACGAAGCTCAAAAACTTTATCAAGATGTACAGGAGCAACAAAAGATTGCTCTTCAAAATCAAGCTAAAGATGCAGTTAAAGTATTACAGGAAACTGTTCCGAATTGGTCTAATAACCTCTACAATGACATAAGAGGATATGCCATAGGACAAGGTTTTGAAGAAGGTGAGGTTAACAATTACGTTGACCCAAAAGTAATACAAATACTGAATAAAGCTCGTTTATATGATGAAGGTAAAAAAGTAGCCAATATTAAAAAGGCAAATCCTACAGCTAAAAAAGTTTTAAAGTCTAAGAAAGCTCCTCCGACTGCACAAAATCGTAAAAATGCTGACTTAAAAAATCTAAGAAAGCAAATGCGAACCAGTACAGATTTAGATGATATTTCTAATGTTCTCTTATCTCGTTGGGAAAAATAATAACTTTCAACTGATGGAGAAAATCCTATGAGTTTATACTCAACATATGATCAGGTAGGTTTAAAGGAAGACGTAAGTGATATTATTACTGACATCTCTCCTACTGATACTCCGTTTTTCACAATGGTGAAATCGGACAAAGTAAACGCAAGAGTATTTAGCTGGCAAGAAGATAGTTTGGCAAGTAGTGCTGATAATAAAGCAATCGAGGGTGCTGATGCATCAATGGCTACGTTATCAGCTACAACGTTGCGAACTAACAATACTCAAATCTTAACCAAAGCCTTTCAAGTAAGTGCGACTGCTGATGCTGTAGCCACATACGGAAGAGCCAAAGAAACTAGCTATCAACTTGGTAAAGCCTTAAAGGAAATCAAAAGAGACCTAGAACACGCATACGTTGGTCAATCTAATGTTGCTGTTACTGGTAATGATAGTAGTACTGCTAGAGAAATGGCATCTGCTGACCAACAAATTTCAACTACTGTTGATGCTGGTTCTAATTCAACTGATGCACTTACTGAAGCAAAGTTACTTACTTTAGGTCAAAATTGTTTTGAAAATGGTTCAGACCCATCTGTGTTTATGATTAAACCAGCTGACTCAACAATTGTTGCTGGGTTTACTGGAGCATCTGGTAGATACAGAAATTTCAATGACGATAACAGAACACTCGTGAATGTGGTTGATTTATATGTTAGTCCATTCGGAACGTATAAGATTGTTTTAAATAGACATCAACTATCTACTCTTGGATTTCTTGTTGATCCAGCTATGTTTAGATCGTGTGTTCTTAGACCTTTTAGCCGAACTTTATTAGCAAAATCAGGCGATAGCGACAAACATTATGTTGTCGGAGAATACTCACTTAAGCATATGAATTTTGCCGATAGTGGAATGATTACTGGCTTATCGTAAGTTAGATAACAAATAAAGTGGTGGTAGGGGTTAATTGCTCTCCTTACCCTACCACTACTTATTCTTATTATTATGACTTGGGTATTAATCGTAATTTATTTTGGTGTTGAACAGCCAAGAGTAAAATTTGATGACGTAGTTCTATGTCTAAAATACGCAAGGGCATTAACAGCTCAATCTTATTATGTAGCGAAAGCTGGAGAAGAACTTCCAGTTCAAAGTTACTGCATACCCCAACCATCAAAAAAATAGAGGAGATGACTTTGACAAAAAAAGGTATCGAAAAACTTTACCAAACCAATTCACTTTTAGAAGGAAGACTAATTGAAGTTGATAGTGACAATTCCTTTAGTGGTTCACTTGGTGAAGACGATAAATTACTAAAACAAAAATCTAAGCCATTAACATTTGGAGAGTGGATAGATTTAAAATTGAAAGAATGGCTATGACTAAAAAAACAAATCTTTTCGATATAAATACGCAATATGGTGAAAATGCTGATGGTGTATTTAGAAAACATTCCCAAGAAATTCCAAGTTGGCATTTAGATAGTCTTAAAGACCAGCGATATGAAATGACCAATAAAAGAGAAGGTGAATTTATGAGGGTAGCCTCTATTCCAACTTCTGTCGTAGAGCAATGGATTAGACAGGGATACAACATTTATGAAATGTCTGGAAAAGAGATAATTAAAAAATTAAAAGCTGATAATCTTGATGCTTTTCTCACAACAAATAAACAACTGAACTAGAGGTCAAAATGAATTATGGGAATTTAAAAACTCAATTTAATAACGTTTTAAATCGTACTGACATTACTTCCGATTTAACGACTACATTTATTGATCAAGGCATTTCAAGAATTCAGAGATCACTTAGAACTCCGTTAAATGAAAAGCAGTATAATTATACAATTTCTTCTTTAACTGCCTCGGTAACTTTACCTTCAGACTTTTTAGAAATTATTAATTTATATTATTCTCATAATGCAATTACTAGAATTCCAATGTCTAAGTTTCGCTCATTAAATGCGAATAACTATTCTGGTAATCCAATTAACTTTACACGACAGCAGTCTAGTCTTTTATTATTTCCTCAGCCTAGCTCAGGAACATTAGTCTTAGATTATTATGGTGAGTTTGATGCTATGTCAGCTGATAGTGACGAAAATGCATTAGCTAAAGTTGGATCGGATTTAATTATTTATGCTGGGTTAACTTTTGCATCCGATTATTTTCTCGATGAGAGAGGTCAATTATTTGAGGCAAAATACAATCAGTTTTTAAATGAAATTCAAGAACAAGCCAATGATCAAGAGATGAATGGTGGAACGCAAACAATACAACACTCCTATACCTATACTGATTATCAAGATAGCTATAGTCCAAACCAAGTGACGTAATATGGCAAACTCTTCATTTTTTAAAAGTAGTGGAACAAGCTCTACAACCGAAGATACAATTCAAGGTCATATTACTAATGCTGAAAACCAAGTTACATTAGCAACAAGCCAAGTCGCATTAGCTACAGCTCAGGTTGCTCTTGCATCTGACCATAGAGACGATGCATCAAAGTATGCAATTACTCCAAGTGGAAATTCATTTACCTTAACATCAACAAATGGATCAACTTCTGGATTATACTCAGCTCTTCACTATGCAACTCAAGCTCAAACTACAGCAAATTCTATTGGAACTTTAGATAGCTTATCGGATGTTACAATTACTTCCGTAGCAAATGATGAAGTTATTTCTTATGATAATGTTACTGGTAAATTTATAAATCAAACACCAGCTGAGGCTGGTTTATTAACTGCAAACCAATCAATAACATTAACTGGTGATGCTACTGGAAGTGGAACTACGTCTATTGCTGTTACTATTCAAGATGACAGCCATAATCATACAATAGCAAATGTCGATGACTTACAGTCTACTCTTGATGGCAAAGTCTCAGCCTCAAGTCCAACGTTAACTGGAACTCCTATTGCACCGACTGCCTCGTCTTCAACTAATACAACTCAAATCGCTACTACTGCTTTTGTGCAAACTGCAATTACCAACTTAGTCGATAGTTCCCCTTCAGCTCTTAATACTTTAAATGAATTAGCATCGGCTATTGGTGATGATGCAAATTTTTCAACAACAATAAATAACTCTTTAGCAACAAAAGCTCCTTTGGCATCTCCAACCTTAACTGGAGACCCTGTAGCCCCTACTCAAAGTGCTGGAGATAACTCAACTAAATTAGCCACCACAGCCTTTGTAACGACTGCAACTGGTGCATCTGACCCAATACCTATGGCAATAGCTTTAGGATAAACAGGAGAAAATATGGATATAGCAAAACTAAAAGAAACGTTAATTATAGATGAAGGTCTAAAATTAAAATTGTACTTAGATCACTTAAAAATCGAAACAATTGGAGTTGGTAGAAATCTTCGCCACCGAGGAATATCTGAAGAAACAGCAATGCAAATGCTTGATGAAGATATTGAAATTGTTCAACACGAATTATCTCAGAATTTACCTTTCTATGATGAAATGCCAGAGGCAGTTCAATTAGCATTATGTAACCTTTGTTTTAATATGGGTATTTCACGATTATTACAATTTAAGAAAACCCTTCAACATTTAAAAAATAAAGAATTTGGAAAAGCCTCAGATGAGCTTTTAGATAGTCGCTACGCAACGCAACTTCCAAATCGCTCGAAAAGAGTAGCTGACTTAATTAGGAGTGCCGAATGATAGGAGCTATAGTAACTGGTGTATCAAATATTGCGACTAGCTTTATTGATGCAAGAAAAGAAAAAGCCAAACAAAAATCTCAAATTGAACAAGCTAAAGTTAAAGCTCAAATTACTCGAATTGAAAAATCAATAGATGCCGAAAGTAACTATGACTTAGAGGCTCTTCGTCAAACTCAGTATAGCTATAAAGATGAACTGGCTTTAATTATTATACTTGCACCATTTATTGGATCGTTTTTGCCTTGGACACAAGAGTATGTAGCAAAAGGATGGGTACATTTAAATGAACACGCCCCTGATTGGTATACCTACGCATTTTTAGGAGCAATAGGTGCTTCTATGGGAATACGTTGGGCAGTATCTGGTTTCTTTAGTAAAAAATAAATATGATAGCCGAATTAGTTGCCATTAATTCTGCGTATGCAGTTGTAAAAACTGCTATCGGAAATGGTGCTGAAATCGGCAGTATTGCCAATAAGATTGGAAAATGGGTTGGATTAGTCGAACAGGCTGAAAGCCAACATCGAAAAGAAAGATCAAAAAAAGGAGCTTCCTCTGGTGAATTAGAAGAAGCCCTTTCAACTTGGCAAACAGTAAAAGCCATTAAAGAACAAGAAACAGATTTAAAAAATATGATTATTGCTCAAACTGGCAATATGAATGCTTGGAATGAAATTGTTCAGATTAGAACAAACTTGAGGAAGGAAAAATTAGCGAGAAAGAAAAAGATTGAGGATCGTAGAAGAAAAATCTCTCAAAATATTCAAACCTTCTCAATGATAGTAATTTTAGTAATAATTGTTATGATGGTAGTCACATTTGGCATCCTTTTAATGCAAAAATATAACTAAAAA